>Ga0214923_10008526_pt1 | contig 10884 bp, 9 predicted proteins | sample LL1510_MetaG_FD_177993 | JGI IMG/M metagenome (GOLD analysis project Ga0214923, IMG submission 177993) | Freshwater microbial communities from Lake Lanier, Atlanta, Georgia, United States - LL-1510 | ecosystem: Environmental > Aquatic > Freshwater > Lake | place: USA: Georgia | collected 2015-10-15
GCGCATAGCGCGCCCTAATTAGTATCCTTCGGATGCTAATTACTTTAACATTATCATTTTTAAAATATTTTTAATCATTTTTATAAACTCAGGTGTAATATATAAAACTAATATGATAACTATAATATTAAATAATTAAATAACAATATGATAGTCATCATATAAAATATTAAATAACAATATGACGGCTATCATATAGTATTATAATTTTATATCTATAAAATATTAATCAGCTAATTCAATTTTTTCAAAAATTAAATAATACCCTTGTTTTTTTTTATCAAAATTTTTAAGTTTAGTAATATATGTATCATCACATTCAAACCAATTATTACCAATAGTTCTCACATATGAAATTTTATGTACATAACCTTCTAATATTGATTTTATTTGATATTTATTTTTTTCACAAGATAAAATAATCGTATCATAAATATATTTATCTTTTTTAATTAGATCTCTAATACTTTTATTAAGTATAATTAATAGGTAATTTATTTCAAAACTTGAAGATTCTAATTCTTTAATTTGATCTAAATTATCTATTACAATTTCTATAAAAAGGTTTTTAATTTCAGGTATTTTAAAGAAAAAGAATCTAATAACATGCAATGGATCACCACCATATTTACATGTATCTAATGATTCTTCTTTACTTTTACCAATATCATCATTTGTTATCAGATTATTTTTATCTGGTGATAATTCACTAAATTCTTCAAAAAGTGGTTCATATCTACCAATATTTTCCATACATGTACTATCATTGCAAATTTTTGATAAAAAATTTTTAAAAATAGATTTTATAGATTTTACTAAATTATCATTACTATTATTTCTTTTTTGTTGTAAAATAATATTTCTTATTTCTTTTATACATAATAAAAACTGAATTGTAGAATTAAAATAACATCTTCCTCCATGACCAATTAAATTATTTCTTAATGGAGAAGGAATATAACCATCATAAATTAATAATAAGTCATCGTCTTTTATTTTTTCAAATAAAGATTTAAATGTATTATAATAATTTGGTTCATAAGAACATAATAATTTCATTAAATATAATTTTTCTTTATCATCAATATCTGAATTTAAAAAATATATAATTTGTTCATCATCTATTTCTTTATTATTTTTTAAATTATCAATAACTAATTTTATATCACGTAAATCAGGATTATTAACTGAATTAGCAAAATATTGTATAATTATTGAATCTTTTAATTCATCTATTAGAACTAAAACATCCTTATTTATTTTGATAGCTTTAATATAAAATATTATATTTTTTAACATTTTTCCAATACATTTAAACCAATTATAATCTTTTTTAATAAATTTAAGCATTAAAATATCGTTATTTGATATTTTTATATTAAAATCATTCAATGCATCTTTATTTAGAGGAAAAATATTTGCTTCTAAAAAAATATTAATAAAATTACTATCATTTTTTAATGCATCAGATATATATATATATATTATTGGACTAGTTTGAATTGTATTTTCTATAAAATCTCTATCTGCTTTTAATGTATCACTTGCAAATTTAAGTGCCAATCCATTATTTTTAATTGCATTTTTTACTATAGCTTTATTAGCTCTTAATTGTTCACTCATATATTGAAGTGTTAATCCATTATTTTCAATTAATGATTTAATAAAATCATCATTCATATTTTTTAGTTCATTTCTACATTTATAAACAAAATTTAATAAATTTTCACTTTTTTTAAAATTTTCACCTATAAATTGTAGTGATTTTTGATTTGATAAAATTGCAGCAGATATCATATTTATATTATTCTTTAAATTGTCACTAGCAATTTCTAATGCCAGTCCGTTTATTTTAACTAATCTATTCATGAAATTAAAATCATTATTAAAATTAGAACAATCATTACTAACACATATATTTTTAAGTTCAGATATAACACTATCTGAATCTTTTTTAAAAAAATATTCTATAATATCTTTATTTTTTTTTAAAGATGGATCTACATTACGATAATTATCTATTTTTTCTGATATCAACAAATTTCTTTTATTTATTTTTTCATTATTAGCGCCTCCTAATTGTAATTGTTTTTTTAATTCTATGTATTTATTCTTATATTTTATATATTTTTCTTTATATATAAACATACTTATACTTATAATTTTTTTTAAAAAAAATTATAAGTATAAAAATTCCATAAAACAATACCATTTTATATTATACTATTATATAGTAAAAAAAAGAAATATATTAAAATAATAGGATTTAAATTTATGTATAATAAATGAATTACATTTCTTTATAATGATGTAGAAACATATAAATCTTAGAAATCTGTAGTTTATCAACTTTTTTATCTTGCCAATTATTTTCCCATGCTTTTAGATCATGAAAAATTTTTTTAATGATATTAACAAAATCATCAGCATCACAATTAAAAATTTTAATTGTAGTTTTTCTAATTATATCGTTTATAAGAATATTTTTTTTCTTAAAATTTGCGATAATTTTAATAATAGTATTTTTTTTATCTTCATCACCAGGATTATCAATATAATCAGTGAATCTTTTTTTATTATCATTATTTTGTTCTAGAAAAAATGGTGATTCAAAATTAATTTCTTTTTCAAAATTATCATATATTTCTTGCATAGCATTATTAATATTAATAGAAATATTATCATAGAAATCATGAAGGACATTAAGAATATTAAAATAGTTTCCATATGATCTTGGCAATGAAAGAAGATTTGTGACATTATCTTCTTTAATTTTATGACATCTATAATATTCAGAAGTTTTAATTTTTTCATAGTCAAAAACACCATCCTGAATTTCAGTCATAAGAACAAATCCTTCAGAATCAATTTTTTTAATAGTATTGTTATTATGATAATTAGAAAAATTGCTAAAGAATTGATCTTCAGATATTGAACCTTCAAATACTCCATTAAGTTTTTCCATCATATCAAATACTTGTTTAGTATTAGTGATTACAAGATAATATGGTTGTTTAAAAATTTCATCACTAAGCACATCTTTACAAGAATGTGGATAATATTTATTATCAATGACAGCTCCAAGTAGAATCATTCCATGATCATCATATTTACAGACCAATTCATTTTGTTTAATACCATCAAATGTTATATTATCTTTGCAATAAAATTCAAAACAATAATTAGTCATATCTGTATTGATATTATTAAGTTTATGATATTTAAGCATAATATCGACAAAAGACGAACAATTTTCAATCCATTGATTAAGCCAATTATGATCAAATGAAACATTAATAATATTTTGAATAACAGTAAGAAAAGTAGTTTGTTTATAAGGACAAATAAACAGAGTGCTATTAGTAGAGATAGCAACAATGTCTAGGTTATTATTATAACAATAATTAATAATAGCTTTATTAAATTCATCAGAATGTTCATTTGCGAGTTGATGAATAATATGATATTGTTTAGAATTTTTTGAATAAATATTAATAACAACAAGCATTCCATCAACTTTAGTGGTAAGAATAGCCTTAATTGGTGCTTCTTTTTCCATAAACATATTCATGATTTTTTGTTGTGTGTCATCAAACATGTCAATATATTTAGATTTAACATCTTGTGTATTGCTGATACCTTTGGTTACATGATTAAAGGTAAGAATTTCAGCTCCTCTTTGTAGTGAATTTTTAAGTTCAATAACATCATTTCCATTAATATAATAAAATCTACCTCTAGCTTCACGAGCCCATTTTGGTTTCCAAATATTATTGATACCATCTTTGTATTTTACACCAATAACATTTGGAATCTTTTCATTAACGATATAATTATTATCTTTGAAGAATTGAATGACACTATTACCTTTGATTTTAATTAGTTCCAAAAGATTTTTGTCATCAAAATTTTCACAAGAGTTTGTAAGAGAACTTAGTTGATTAATAATATGTTCAATAATAAAGAGTTTGTCATAATTCCAATTAATAGTTATTGAAAGATATGGATATATTTTTGTATCACTCTTAAAATCTTCAGTGATAGTTTTAACTTTATTCCATTTAATATTTGTGAATTGGAGTGGATTAAAAATATCAACATTACCATAAAATTCTATTTGTTTCTTTAGATCTATGCCCAATCTTTTTGAGTCAGAATCAGTGATAAGTTGATTTCTATTGATCCAAATAGACATTCTAAATGCATGCAATGCACAGTCAGGAATAATAGATGTAATAGCATCATGCATTGTGGCGATTGTATCAACAATACAAACCTCACCTTTCATCAATACTTGTTCAATTGTATTTCTCATCATATGATTTACTATTTCTTTGTTTTCAGATTTATTATAAAGATTATAATATTCTCTATATATTTCAGGTGTAATAACATCGATATTTTTTTTAGTAATTTCATCTTGAACGTATTTAATTATATATTCATCTCTATTAACAATAACAGGATTCTGAAAAAATTTAGAAATTTTTTCAGAAAATTTAGTTTTACCAGCTGATGAGCCACCTTGAATCAAGATAAGAAATCCTCTTTTTTGTAGCGGTGGAATAACATTATCTGTATAAATTGATTCTTTTTCATCAAGTTGTAGTTTTGTAATAACATATTCAGGCGAAGAAGGCTTAATAGATAGAAGATCTCCGTATCGAAGAACATAAAGCATACGTTTAACACAATCAGGAAGAATATTTAGACAAAATTTACAATGATCATTTGTAATTTGTTTCTCAAAATAAGAACACATATGAACATCTGCACATGTAGATATAACCGCCCAATCATCTTTAGTAATTCCAATTATTTGTTCAATAGACTCATGCCAAAGATTTGAAATTATGGCACCTCCTACTATACCATGACCATTAAATGACACTTTCTCCTTGGAATTTTGAAAAGTTCCAGGTTTACCGATATCATGCAATAGTCCTGTATAATAAGCAATAATACATTCTTTTTTTGAATAATTTCTAGATATAGCTTGTTCAAGACAAATATGTGCACATTCATGAAGATGTTCAATCAAAGATTCAAGATGATTTGACCAAATTTGTTTATTGTTAAATTGATGCCAATGTTTTGATCCAATAAAATTAAATATTTCTGGCCAAGATATTGATTTCATAGTTTGATTACCATTTTTGATAACCAATTGATCTGGAATAGAACATTTCATAAGATCATCAAACAATTTATCAGTTTGAAGATCCATACTGAGAATACAAGACAAATCAGAAAAATTACTAGAAGCTGACGGTAATAATGAAATTATAATATTAATATAAAAAAATTTTTCAATATTTAATTAATGAATATGTTAAAAAAAAAATCAATTTTTTTAACATATTCAATAATTAAATAAAATAAATTAGCTAGCACTAAACGTGATATATTTAGTGTATCACGTTTAGTGCCACATCTCGGTTAGAGATATAACCGATATATTAATAAAAAAAAATTGATTTTTTTTTTTAAACATTATCATTATTATAATATATTTAGACAAGCACTAAACGTGATACATTTTGTGTATCATCGTGATGGTGCCACATCTCTAACCGAGATGTAATTGATATATTAATAAAAAAAAATTGAAATTAATAAGCTTAATGTTTTCTATATTTTTAAAATAATTACCGTCGCAAAAACACTTGCGAATCATTTGCGCGTGCCATAGCTGGCATCATTAAAATGTCAAAATTGCATGATTTAGATAATCATGCAATCAAAGCCCAGATCATTCATGCTTTTAAGACAAAAAACCAAGAACTTTTATTGGAATTAAAAGAATATGTTCAGCAAAAGCTATCGGATGCATGCTGCAGAATGAATGCAATTGAGAAAGATGGAGAAACATTACAGATATTTGGGATAAACATAATAGGAATAGAAAGATGCGTTTTGTTAGCTCTCGTTTTAGAAATCTTCGTCCACAATCTCCTACCGTTGATTTCAAGGAAAGGAGAATGTGGTCGGTCATTGATCGTGTATATAAAGTTTGGATGATTCTCATAAGGATCTTAAACAATAGGCTTGCCAAAATGATAATTGAATTTACTTTTGGTGATCACTACAAAGCAATTACAGTAAAATCACGTCCTGGAGCCGGTGCACGTAAGCGACATCATAAAAAAGAGGATAATAAGATCGAAAAGTTGCATAGTGATCACAAAAATGACCTTATGGCCATCCGAGATGAACATTTTGAGATTAGTAAGTTGATCAATCTTATCAGTTGCACAAATTTCGAACTAACGAACGATGATTGATGAATCCTGAGCAACAAAATTAGTTATATAGTCCTTTATTGAAAAAATTGAAAAAAAAAATTTATAAAATATTCTAAAAATTTTATTTTTTTACCGTGGCACCGTGTTCTGTTGCAACAAATTGCCATCTCGGATCTTGGCCAAGAACATAATGACAAGTTTTTGGGCCAAGGTCTATCACTTCTACATTCTTCTGGACGAGATGGCAAATCTCGCTTGGATCAGAGAGCTTTCGCCACTCGCAATACTGGCAATCTCGCTGGTGTTGTTGCTCTTGAGCATGTGCGCATGGTTGCTCTGTGAAAAGTTGCGACGTTGTCTCTTCGTTCGAGGAACAGGTGACCTGCTCGATGTCGAGTCTGGTCGATCATCTGTGGTATAAACCCACAGATTGATCAGTCTTTTAGCACCACTGAACTATCTTTGATAGTGTACAGTGTAGTGGTGTTATCAGACAATGCAAAAATTCAATTTTCTTTTATTCTAAAAAAGAAAATTGAATTTTTATAAATTTTAATAAAAGAATATTGGATTATCTTATAGAGTTGAAGAGAAGTTATATAATTATTTTTATTCAGAATCTGAATAAAAATAATTAAGTGTAAAGTATAATTTATTTATGAAAAAAAAAATTGTTCAGTATTGAATAATAACATATTTAAAATTTTTAGTATCAATAGTTGAATTAGAAATTAATTCAAATTCAATTAATCTTTCAAGATCAATAATTTTGCCACATTTTTCATAATTATCAATGTCATTAAATTCAATCCAAGTTGTTTCAATACATTTATATTTATTTTTTTTAATATGCTCTAAACCTTCAACAAATAAATGTTTCAAAAGTATTTGATCCTTTATTTGTTCAAAAGCTAGATTGATAATCCAGTAAAGTTGATGAGTATATTTATGACGTATAAGTTCAAATTTATAATCTAACATAATATAATAAAAAAAATATAATATTAATAAATAAAAATTTCATTTTTTTTATAATCATACCTGAATTATATGCCAGAAATAGTAGAAGTAAAAAGATTTATAGATTTTATAAATTCTAAAATACAAAATAAATATATTCTAGACGTTATAATTCACAAAGGTAGATATAAAAAACATAAACCATTTACTAATTATGATATATTAAAAAAAATGTGTCCAATAAAAGTAATAGAAGTAAAATCCAAAGGAAAATTAATTTATATAATTTTAGAAAATAATTTATTTATATTAAATACTTTAGGTTTATTTGGCGGATGGTTATATTATTCTTTTACCAAAGATAAATACCAATTTGAACAAATGAGATATTATGTAGATAAAGAAAGATTAGAAAGTTATTATACAAATGTAATAAATCATTTGAATATAGAATTTATTTATACAGATTCAAAAAAAAATAAAAATTCATTATTTTTTTATGATATGTTATCTTTTGGAAGTATGAAAGTAATAACTAGTATTGATGAATTAAATAAAAAATTAAGTATAATAGGTCCTGATATAATGGAATTAGAAACAACATTTGATATTTTTTTTAACAGAATAAGAAAATATAATGATGATAAAATTGGCATAGTATTAATGAATCAAAAATGTATATCAGGTATAGGAAATTATTTAAGAGCAGATATATTATGGTTATCTAAAATATATCCATTTAAAAAAGTTAAAAATATAACAGATGATGAGTTAAGAAAAATTTATTATAATAGCAGATTATTAACATATGGTGAATATGATAGAGATAGAGCAATAGTATTAAATATAATAAAAAAAAGAGATAAAATACCAAGTGATTATGAAAGAGATTTTTTTATTTATGATCAAAAAAAAGATATATATGGACACGACGTGATAAAAGAATTATTATATGAAGGTTCTCAAAAAAGATATATTTATTTTGTAAAAGAATTACAAAAATAAAATTATAATTTTTAAATATGCAAAGGTGTAATTTCTTTATAATTTATAGAATAAAGAAATTATTTGCAGATAGTGTGAATTTTCTATTCAACTTTGTTTGATTGTGCTTTTGCATTTTCTCTTGCAATTTGTCGACGACTCTTTGGCCTATTTTTGGTCTCCCACTGCGTATAGGATGATCCATCTGGCTTACATCGCAAGAACTTTTTGTGACTGCGAATGGCTTTAAAGTTGTCGACTTGATCTTTGACGAAACCAGTTTTGAAAATTAGATGACCAATTGCATCTTCGCGTTCGCTATCAGAAATTCCACAATCATCTAATTCTTGATTATAAATATAATGCAATATTTCATTTTGAATTATTAAATGCATCGGTTCATTGGTAAAACTTGTCGATAGCCTGATTTGATTCTCTATGAAACGAACCGAATATAAAAGTTCATCTAGATCTAACATACTATCAGCTACTTTTTGTAACTTGTAAATTTCATCAAGAATATGTAAACTTAGTCCTTCATAATTTGTATAACTGCAGGTTTTAGAATACCAGTATTTATTTTTTTTGGTATTGGTGCTTTTTTTTCTTGTTTTAGTATCCATTTCAAGAATTTTCATTGCGCTAAGATATAGTTCTGTAGATACACGATATGGATCGTCTCTGTAAAAAAAATTCTCTACATCTTCTATTGTAATGTCTTCAGGAGGCTTGGTCAAGGCTGCTTTAGACATGTAAATAGTGTTTGTGCAACAAACAGCTAGAAAGTTTGCAATTTGAGCGTCTTAAGCACAATTTTGAACGGTAAAATATTTTTCAAAATACAAATACTATATAAAAAATTATTCAATTTTTTTATATTATATAATATTATGAATGATATTCAAAAAATAGAATGGTATAATGATTTTTTAAAAAAAATATCTAATAAAATGATGTCTATAGATCGTCATCCAAAATCATCTAATGACATTCAAACTATCAATTTAGAATTAAATAATATTGTAATATTTATAGAGGAAAATAATTATCAACCAAAATTCAAAGATTTAAAACATCTGTTAAAACAATTAAGTAATGAAAATAAAAAATTAATAAAATTTATGCTAAAAGATTATTTGCATGAATTACATAATATAGATCAATTTGCATTTATATTATGTAATTATGTAAATGATATTATTAGAGATATAATTTAATTATAAATAAATTGCTGCAAAAATAAGTGATAATAGAGATAATATTATAAACAATATATATAAAATTATAAATTTATTATTACTTAAATAATAAAATGGTCTAACATTATCAATACAATTAAAACAATAAACATGACCGCAATCTAATGCAATAGGATTATTAATTTTATTAAGACATATAGAACAGTCAATATGAATATTTTGTTTTATAATAAATTTATTTTTATAATTTTTTTTACAATAAGGACATTTATAATTATTATTAGATTTATTATGATAATTATAATTTAAATTATTATTACAAAATAAATGACCACATGATGATAATATTTTTTTAGAATTTGTAAAATTACAGTTTGAACAACTTTCATTATCTAAATGAAATACAGGTAATAGTATTATAATTTTTTTATTGCAAATATTACAAGTGTCATTATTACAGTTTGTGTTTTGCATCATAAATAAATAATATAATTTTTTTATATTAATAAATATAAAAATCAATTTTTAGTGCCACCAAAATAAGGTTTTCCATGACCTTCTTCAACCATAATATCATTTATTGATTTATTAAATTTATTACTATAAACAGTTACTAATAAACGACCATATTTATCAAAATCACCGCATTTAATTGTTATATTATCACTAGATAATAATAATTCTATAAATCTATTTTTAGCTTTGATAGCTAATTCTTTTTCTTGTTTTCTATTAGGATTACTTAATAAAGGTTTCATTTCAGGTGAATCATATCCATAACATCTACATTTATATTTAATAAATTCATCTTTATAAAAGAAACATGCTGTAAATGTATCACCATCATAAATATTATAAGGTTTTATAGAAAATGTTTTATCTTTGAAAGAGAAATAAGGAATAGAATCTAACGGTGGCCATTGAATAGACCTAATGTTGTTATTATTATTTCTTTTTGAACAAAAATTTGAATAGAACAAAGAAAATATATATGAACAACACATAATAAGATATATAAATTATTTTTTTATACCACTAAAAAATAAAGTTTGGCAATATGAATTTTATCAATTTCATTATCTTTCCAATGATTAGTCCATGGCTTAATATTCATAAAAATATCTTTAATAACATAAACAATTTCATCACTATCATTATTAAAAATTCTCATAGTGATTGGTTTAATGATGTCAAAAATACATTCATGTCTAAAATTAATCATCATTTTCATAATAACAACTTTTTTTTCAAATGTTGGATTATTCAAATAATCATCAATTCTTTTTTTTGCATTTTCATTTAAATTGAAATAACAGATTGAATCTTGACTAATGTTTGTTTCAAAAATATTATATAAACTTTCAATAACCTCTGTAATATTATGAATAACATTATCAAAAAAATGATGAAGATTTTTAATAATTGGAAAATATTTTGAATAATTAGATGGTAAGTTTAATAGATATTCAATATTATTTTCTTTAACTTTATGACAC
>Ga0214923_10008527_pt1 | contig 10884 bp, 9 predicted proteins | sample LL1510_MetaG_FD_177993 | JGI IMG/M metagenome (GOLD analysis project Ga0214923, IMG submission 177993) | Freshwater microbial communities from Lake Lanier, Atlanta, Georgia, United States - LL-1510 | ecosystem: Environmental > Aquatic > Freshwater > Lake | place: USA: Georgia | collected 2015-10-15
ACCGTTACTTTTACAGTATCACCGTTTGCCATAGCAACAAAAATATCACCTGCATCAGAATCAACTTCACGAATATATTCAACTATATACTCGCCTTCATCTCCCGGATGTCCACCATCAATTTGTACGGCATAAATTTTTCCAGGTTCTAAACAGCAGGCTGATGTTTGTACCCCAGTAAAACCTGCTGTTCCAGAAATGATGGGCGTGATGATGGGCGTATGCTGTGTACCATCTTGCGTATAGGTGGCTGGACCTAACCCGCCGTAACAATTTGTTCCATTTAATAATTCATACACATTGTAACGCAAAGTATCCATTCCAATGTAAGATCGAATACTCATTTCGATTGCACCCGAAGGAGGGGCAATAAAATAATGCCAAACCGTTTGATCGGCTCTATTTGCAGGATTGGCATTAGATGCTGGTTCACCGGCCAAGTATTCACGGCATGCATACTTATTCGTTCCAGCTACGGCTTGAAATGTTGGATTTTGTCCAGCTAAAATAACAGGAACTTCAAACAAAGTATCCAACATAGACAAACATAAAATGTCATTTCCTGGAGGATTGTTTGTAGGGTCGTCTACACTTGGATCATAAACATAAATTTTACCACTTGAAACCGTAGAAAAACTTTGCGGATCTAACATTCCATAATAATTGTATCCAGGCTCTAGGCAATGAGCCGAAATTTTTGCAGTTCTAGAAGAACCAGAAACACTACCTGCTGCAGCATCCATTTCAGTTAAATTGGAACAGAATAAATCCGAAGGCTGGCCTGGAGCAAAACGAGGATCTAAACCGTACAAAGCAATATCTTCAGCTTCACTGATCCCAAATAAACCTGTAACCTCACCTTCAAAATAGACTCTTCCACTATTCGGTGCTTTAAAATTAAACCAAACATTATCGTTAATGGAATTAGATGTTCCAGTTGGTGGAGCGTAGATATAAGCAACGTAATCAGCACTATTTGTGCCTGTCCAAGCATAGCCCGCTTCTCTGTCGGTGGCATCAGCATAACTTAAAGTAAGGCTAGGTGTGCTTGCATTCGTGTTTTCTGTTGAAATGGTTGTGCTTGGGATGCTTCCTGGTAATTGAACAGAATTGCAAGGAATGTCGTTGTTTGTTGTTGGCGTTCCTCCTAAATCGGTGATTTTGATTCCAACAGACCCTTTTTGATTTGCTGCATCTGTATTAAATTGGATATAGTAGGTTTCACCGGGAATAAGTGGTGCCCCTTCACTAATCAAGCCACCGTTCCAATTTCCAGTTGCTTTACCTTCTGGTGCAATTACAGGAATATCATCGTCTGCATAACTGTGTTCCGACAAATAATTGAATTTTTGCTTGATTTGTAAATTACTGAAATTGTTTGTGCCTTGGATGCATCCATAACCATCCGCAGCATGGTATAAGGCAATTTCAGTTCCAAAATTAGTTTCAGGCAAATCTGTATCAATGCGAATGTTTCCACTCGAATTAGAAGGTAAAGTAAAGTAAAACCATGCCGAGCCATGACCTGCATCTCCAACCGACTGGAAAATAGGTTCTCCGTTTTCGATTGTATAGTTACCGCAATAAGCAAATCGGTGAGTTGCGTTATCCGTTGGTACCTGTAAAGCTCCACAAATATTATCCGCCATAATTTGAATTCCCAAATCAGTGCGAATCACTTCTATTTGTATGGTGTATGATTGCGTTCCACAGCCACTAGTTCCATTTGCAGTAAACGTAATTGTTCCTGATGAACCAGTTGTAACAGGAACATTTACAGTAGGAGTCTGAACACCTGTTCTAACCTCAGAAAGTGTTCCAAACAAATCCCAATCGGTCGGTGCATCATTTTCATAGCCTTGCCATTTGATGTTGAGTTGTGTTGGAACATCAGAAGGACAAATGTAATCATGGTCGAAAAAGTTAGTATTAACGGATAATGACCAAGGACCGTTATCATTGTTTTTATTAGAAAAGTTAAAATCACCGGTTAATCCAAAAGCCGTAGGACTATTATTGCTAAGACCTAAGGTATTATCTAATGCACCATACTCGAATGCAAAATCAGAATTACCGGAAAAGAATCCATCACAATCCACATTGTTTCCAACCGAAACAGAAAGTACTTTTACCTTAATATTCGCCTGTGAGAAGACAAATGGTGATGTACAGATTAACAAAAAAAGAAACGCGTAATGCGAAAAGTAAATTTTCCTCATAGACCGTAGTTTACGTTAAAATCGCTTTGGTTAGTTAAATTCAAGCATGGCGAAAATACATTTTTCAAACCATTTTAATAACTTTTGTTAATAAGATGAGATTTTTGTTAATTTTTTGAAAATTATTGTTAATAACATTTTTTTCATCAATGATAAACAAAAAAAGCCGACTTATGACGGCTTTCTTGATCGAATTAGATTGTTTATAATAACATGGAAACTGGATTTTCCATAAAGTTTTTAAACGTTTGTAAAAATGCAGCTCCAGTTGCTCCGTCCACTACACGATGGTCACAAGACAAAGTTACTTTCATTACATTACCTGGAACGATTTGTCCATTTTTCAAAACAGGAACTTCTTTGATTCCTCCAACTGCTAGAATACAACTGTCAGGTGGATTTACTATGGCTGTAAAGCTTTCGATACCAAACATACCAAGGTTAGAGATCGTAAAAGTATTACCTTCCCAATCGGATGGTTGTAATTTTTTATCTTTTGCACGCTTTGCGAAATCCCTTACCTCAGCTGATATTTGGGTAAATCCTTTTGTGTCTGCGAAACGAACAACAGGAACTAATAGTCCTTCATCTACTGCTACTGCTACGCCTACATGAACGTGTTGATTTCTGCGAATGACATCACCTAGCCAAGAACTATTGACATTTGGATGTTTTTTCAATGCCATAGCAACCGCTTTGATTACCATATCATTGAACGAAACTTTAACTCCTTCTAAGGCATTCAACGCTTTACGTGAAGCAATAGCATTGTCCATATCGATGTCTAATGTCAAATAGAAATGCGGTGCCGTAAATTTACTTTCAGCTAAACGACGAGCAATGGTTTTACGCATTTGCGAGATGGGTTCATCCACCCACGATTCTGTTCCAGCAGCCGCCGTTTGTATAGGTTTTTCAGCTGGAGTATACGGTGTATAATGATCTACATCGCGTTTTACGATTCGTCCTCCTTCACCTGTCCCAGCTATAGCATGAATATCAACTCCTTTTTCATCGGCTAATTTCTTAGCTAATGGAGAAGCAAAAACTCTACCACTAGTATTTGCTGTTGGTACAGCTTGTGGTGCTGGCTTTGCAATTGGTTGAACTGCAGCTTTTACAGGTTCAGGATTAGGAACTGATGATGCTTCTAATTTCGGAGCCTCGGCAACAGTCGCTGTCTCAAATGCAGGTGTTGGTGCACTTGTCAACATGGCTGAAATATCTTCTCCAGGTGCGCCAATGATAGCTAAAATCGAATTGACTGGCGCAGCTTTTCCTGTTTCAACGCCTATGTGTAAAAGCGTACCGCTGTAAAAGGATTCAAATTCCATTGTAGCTTTGTCGGTCTCAATTTCAGCTAGAATTTCACCTTCTTTTACAGTTTCTCCAACTTTTTTGTTCCAGATAGCCACAACGCCTTCGGTCATGGTATCACTTAATTTGGGCATGTAAACGATTTCTGCCATTTTTTTCTATTTAATATTCTTTTATATATGGATAATCTGCTTGCATGTACACATCTTCGTACAATTCATGTGCTTCGGGATACGGCGAGTTTTCAGCAAATTCAACAGATTCTTCCACTTCTTTTTTAACCCAAGCTGTGATGTCTTCTATCTCCGTATCGTTTAACCATTTGTTCGCTTTGATAATTTGTAAACAGTGCTCAATTGGATCTTGCTCCATCCAATCACTCACTTCTTCCTTTGTTCTATATTTCTGAGGATCCGACATGGAATGTCCTTTGTAACGGTAGGTGCGAATATCCAAAAGGGTAGGACCGTCGCCTCGTCTAGCCCGTTCACAAGCTTCTTCAATTGCTTCATGCACATCCTCAGGACGCATTCCGTTTACAATTTTAGAAGGCATATCGTAGGAAAGTCCAATTTTTGATAAATCAGTTACGTTTGTTGTTCGTTCAACAGAAGTTCCCATCGCATAATTGTTGTTCTCAATAATGAAAATCGCTGGAATCTTCCACATCATCGCCATGTTGAAGGTTTCGTGTAAAGCACCTTGACGAACAGCGCCATCACCCATCGATACGAATGCTACGTTGTCAGTTCCTTTGTATTTTTCAGCAAAAGCAACTCCTGCCCCCATAGCGATTTGTGCACCAACGATTCCATGACCCCCCATGAAGTTTTTTTCCTTATCAAAAAAGTGCATGGAACCACCTTTACCCTTTGAACAACCAGTTGAGCGACCATATAATTCAGCCATTAATACGCGAGGGTCTGTTCCCAAAGCAATGGGATGCGCGTGATCACGATATGCGGTCATGTGTTTGTCATCTGGTCGACATGCACTGGCTGTACCAGCAACGATTGCTTCTTGACCGATGTATAGGTGACAAAAACCACCAAATTTTTGTTGAATGTACAATTGACCAGTTTTTTCCTCAAAACGACGAATTAACAACATGTCTTTGTACCATTTTATATAGGTCTCTTTGGAGAACTTAGGTGTTGCTTTTTTGGAAGATTTTATTGCTTTTTCAACGCTTCCAACTGTTTTTGCTGCCATTTTTGTTTGTTTTACAACTGACAAATATACAAATCAAAATTAAATGACTCTTCAATATGTCAAATTAACACTAAGTAACGCTATTTTGTTTTGTCAAGCGAGATTTTTAATAAAGGTTTTACTTTCGAAATCGGGATTTCAACCAAGATAATTCCCATTGCATATGGCCCGATTTCATATTGGTTGTAGGTGAAAATCATGTATTTATCTCTAAATTCAAAATTTTCGTTGAGCTTATATCCTTCTTCGAACCAAAATCCTTCCTCTTCTAAATTGGCGTCGGGAGCGATTTCCATTCCTTTTCGAAAGTACTTGTCTCCTAATAAGGTTAATTTCTTTGTGTCTTTTATAACATCTTTTAATTTCAAAGGCTCACCTGATTCACGACTAAACAAAGTTGTTTCATTATAAGATGAACCATGCGCTCCCCCCGTAAAATAAGCATTAAACCTTCTAACTTGCACAAATTCCTTGTAGGATTCATCAATATCGGTTGAATCCCACATATACCACGTGCCAAAAGAGTCGTCATTTATTTCATCAAAATCGTTTTTAAAATCCTTCAATTGCTTTTGAAAGTAAGAAGGTTTTAGATTTTTTACTGAAGGCACTTCATTTTCTTCTCCCATTTGTGGAACAACACCCAACGAAATAAATGCATTTATATTTTCTTCGTAAATAGGACTTTCTTCGTTTAGTTTGTAATATTGATAAGCAATGCTTGATTCTTGTCGATTTTCTCCTTTTCCTAAAGCTAAAATCACACGTCCTTTTTCTATTGTAGGTTCATAATCGACTTGTGTTTCGTTGAGATGAACAGGTTTATTGTTTATAGAAGATGAATTATTTTTCGAAGTATTTTCTCCGCCACATGAAACCAATACTGCAGCAAGTAAAGCAACTAAAATCTTATTTTTCATACAAGGTAGTTTTTGTGCGCGAAGCATTCCAAATTAAGTACATTCCTGCTAAAACAAATGGAATACTGAGCATTTGCCCTGTGTTTATCGGTAAAACAAAATCACGTGCTGTTTGTCCAACTTTTATAAATTCAATCACAAAGCGTGCACCGAAAATGCAGATTAAAAAACAGCCAAAAAGATAGCCCGGCTGTTGCCATTTTTCTTTTTTCCAATACAAATACAATAAAAATAAAAAAGAGAAAAAATAACAAATGGCCTCATATAATTGTGCGGGATGACGCGGTGTTGCGTCAAATACTTTGGTTGTTTCATTGTAATAATTGTGGAAGCGAAAAGCCCACGGAACTGCTGTTTGGTCTCCAACCATTTCATGATTTACCAAATTTCCTAAACGGATAAAGGTCCCACCTATAGCAATTGGAGCTGAGATACGATCGAGAATCCATAAAAACGGTTTTTTAACAACATATTTGGAGAAAATCCATAAGGAAAGTAAAATGGCAATTGCGGCTCCGTGACTGGCCAATCCACCTTCCCATATTTTGATGATATCGCCCGGATGCGAAAAATAACCGCGTTCAACAGTGATTCCATTTTCAATTTTATCGTAATAAGGTCCGTAAAAAAGAATATGACCTAAACGCGCTCCAACAATGGTCGGAACAACCATATAAATCACGAGTTTATCAAGAATTTCGTTGGAAATATTTTCTTTTCGGAACATTTTTCGGACTACAAAATAGCCAATTACCATTCCCGATATGAATAATAAACCATAGAGATTGGGCGTTCGCCAACCCGGAATAATTTCAGAACTTACGTTCCAGTCAATTGCTAAATTCACGCTGCTTACTTTGATTGTTCAACCAAAGATACAGGTTTTTCGTTATTGGTTTTAAAGCGTAATTTATTCGAACGCCCTTTTTTAAAAATAGCATTGCTATTTTCTACTCCTTTTCGGATGATTGTTTGCGCTTCTTCAGGCAAATGAATGATTTGTAAACACTCCTCGGAGCAACAATTCTCCATTTTGCTTTTACATTCATCACATTGTATAAACAATAAGTGACATGCCTCGTTCTTACAATTAGTGTGAGTGTCAGCTGGAGCACCACATTGATGACACACAGCTATAATATCAGCCGAAATGCGCTCGCCTCGACGTTCATCAAACACAAAGTTTTTACCAATGAATTTGTTTTCAATTCCTAAATCTTTGGCATCGTTCGCATACTTGATGATGCCACCTTCCAATTGGTGTACATTCTGAAAACCACGATGTTTGAACCATGCAGATGCTTTTTCGCAACGAATTCCACCTGTGCAATACATGACAATGTTTTTGTCTTCGTTGCCTTTCAAATACGTATCTTCAATGAAAGGTAATGATTCACGAAAAGTATCCACATCGGGTAAAATAGCACCTTTGAAATGACCTACTTCCGATTCATAATGGTTTCTGAAATCAATTAAAATGGTGTTAGGATCATCCGTTAATTGGTTGAATTCCGCTGCGTTTAAGTGTTTTCCTTTGTTCGTTACGTCAAACGTTTCATCGTTTAAACCATCAGCCAAAATTTTAGATCGTACCTTGATTTTTAACTTTAAAAATGGAAATTCAGCTTCTGAATCATCGACCGCAAAGTTCAAACGGATTCCCTTAAGGAAATTAATTTTGTACAATTCTTCACGGAATTGACCAACCAATTCACTTGGAACGGCAATTTGCGCGTTAATTCCTTCATGTGCGACATATGTACGTCCAAGTACACCTAAACGTGACCAATTCAGGTACAATTCATCTCTAAAAGCTTTCGGATTGGAAATTTTAGCATATTGGTAAAACGAAATCGTTATATAACGATGACCTGCTTCGCGCAATTTTGCTTCTAATTCCTCCTTATTTAGTTTGTTCCACAGTTGCATACTATGTATTTTTAAATAATTTGGGTTTGCAAAAATAAATAGATTTTACAAAATAGAATCAATGGAAGTGTTTGCATTTCATTAGAAATTGGTATTTTCGAATACGTTAAATGAAAGCCAAAACAAATTAAAATGAAAAAAGTAACGGGAATAGGAGGGATTTTCTTTAAAACAAAAGACCCTAAAGCTACCAATGAATGGTACAAAAAGCACTTGGGTATTGAAGCGAATCAATATGGAGCTAGTTTTGAATGGTTGGAAAAAGATAATCCTGAGAAAACGGGAATAACGCAATGGACCACTTTTTCAGATACAACGAGTTATTTTGCGCCTTCTGAACGTGATTTTATGATCAATTACCGTGTTGCGGATTTAGTAGCTTTGGTGGAGGAATTGAAGAAAGAAAACGTTACGATCCTAGACGAAATTGAAACCTACGATTACGGCAAATTTGTTCACATCTTAGACGGTGAAGGGAACAAAATTCAGTTGTGGGAACCAATGGGCGAATAAAAATGCAACCTGTTGTTTTCAAGCAAGTTGATGAAAGCGATTTGCTTCCTTTACAAGCCATCTCAAGGCAAACTTTTATTGAAACGTTTTGAGCAGCAAACACAGAGGAGGACATGCAAAAGTACTTGTCTGTGAATTTGTCTTTGGAACAACTCAAAAAAGAGTGGCAGCAAGCAGGAACTACCTTTTATTTGTTGGGCGATGAAGTGGAGTGGTTTGGGTATTTGAAACTAAATAGAGGCGAGGCACAAACAGAGTTTTTTGAAAATACGCTAGAAATTGAACGTATTTATCTTCTGAACGACAAAAAGGGTAAAGGATGGGGCTATTTCATGTTCCAAAAAGCTTTGGATGTAGCTAAAGCTTGTAAAGCTGAAAAACTTTGGTTAGGTGTTTGGGAGCACAATCACAAAGCCATTCACTTTTATGAAAAACTAGGAATGACTGTTTTCGGAAAACACGAATTTCTATTGGGAAATGATGTTCAAACGGATTTGCTGATGGAATGGGTGGTAGTGTAAAACATCTTATTTCCAAACCAATTCAAATATCTTGCTAATTCACTACTGTTTTTATAACTTTCATAAGCTTGATTTATTAAAAACAACGATTTTCCTTTCTAAGTGCTACCTTTGCAGTCCTTTATAAAAAACACAATCATGTCAGAAGATCTTAAAGAATGCCCATCGTGCCAATCACCTTACGGTTATGCAACAAGCGAAAATCAATACACATGTCCTCAATGTTCATTTGATTGGACAATTGAAGAAAATGTAGCAGAAAGCGATGCTTTGGTTGTTTTAGATGTGAATGGAGTTGCCTTGCAAAATGGAGATTCTGTGGTTGTGATAAAAGATTTACCAGTAAAAGGTGCGCCCAAAAATATTAAATCAGGAACAAAAGTGAAAAACATCCGCTTGACAGATGGTGATCACAACATTGATTGCAAAATTGAGGGTTTTGGGGCAATGGCTTTGAAATCTGAATTTGTAAAGAAAGCTTAATTTACTCAAAACGAATCACAACTCTTCTATTCATAGAACGCCCTTCTTCTGATGCATTGGAAGCAATCGGTTGAGTGGCACCAAATCCTTTTGTTTGCAGTCTGGATTCGTTAATGCCTTTTTCAATCAAGTACTTTTTGACACTTTCCGCTCTGTTTTGAGACAGTAGGACATTTGCATTCTCTTTTCCTACATTGTCTGTGTGACCTTCGATAATCACTTTGTATTGCGTTTCATTTTGTAAAAACTCCGCTAATTCATCCAATTCTGGAATTTCCTTTTCTAACAGTTCATAGGACGCTGTTTCAAACAATAAATGATCCAACACTAAAGGCTTCGGGACTTCTTTTTTTTCAATGACTTGTGTTGTATTGGATACGTTTTCTTTTACAACTGGTGGAGGTGCGCTTAAATCGATTACTTGTACATCGTCAATACACGTGTATGCAAAACCTCTGAATAGCTTAGGGTTTGAAACGCCTTTTTCGCGAATTTTGATGAGGTCACGTCTTTTTAACTTTTGAAAATTCCCAATACAAATGTTGCTTTCACCGCCTTCGGCTTCGTAGATGGCTTCGAATTTTTTCCAACGGCAAAGCGTGTCTATGTTCGATAAGTCAAAAGTAATCGACGGTTCATCAATTATGGGTATCAATTCCGATTCTCCTTTTGCAGGTTCATTTGAAAAATAAATATCCAAATGATTAACGCGAAAATCACTTTCATCTGGAATCGCAATTGCAATAACAATTTTGTATTTTTTTCCTCGTTTCATTCTTGTTTTTAACTTGCAAGAAACGTATTCACGATAACCGTTATCTTTAATGGCAGGTTTTAAACCAAGGTAGTTTTGACCCTCAAAAGGTGGCAGGCGAAGTATATTTGGATGACTAAGTGAAGTAGGGTAGGTGCACAACGAAAAAACATCTGCAGTTGCTGTTTCCACAGTATTGTACCAATTGAAAACGGTTAATTCAGACAAGGATTTCGGACAAACGATTAAGTGCTCAAAGTTTCCGTTTTCAAGAATGTTTTGTTGCGCACAAGCACTTGTGTTTCGTCCAATTAGACAAAAAAAGATTCCCAAAAACAACAATTGTTTAGCACAAAACATACGAAAGCAAAAACGCGCAACTCAGATAAAGTTACGCGTTATTTTATTATTGAATTTAATGAATAAATATCAATGCAAATTGGATTTAATGAGGCTAATAAATTCTTTACGAGTAGCGTCGTTATTCATGAACAAGCCTGTAAATGCACTTGTTGTCGTTGCTGAATTTTGTTTTTGTACACCACGCATCTGCATACACATGTGCGAACATTCAATCACAACAGCAACTCCTTTTGGCTCCAAGGTTCTTTGGATAGAATCACGGATTTCAATTGTTAAACGCTCTTGCACTTGAAGACGACGTGCATACGCATCTACCACACGTGGCAATTTGCTTAAACCAACGATTTTTCCATTGGGAATGTAGGCAATGTGGGCTTTTCCAAAGAAAGGTAACATGTGGTGCTCACACAAGGAATACACTTCAATGTCTTTAACCAAAACCATTTCGGAATATTCTTCGTGAAACAAGGCTTGCTTGATGATATCGTCCGGATTCAAGTCGTAACCATGCGTTAAAAATTTCATCGCTTTGGCAACGCGTTCTGGTGTTTTGAGTAATCCTTCGCGTTCCGGGTTTTCTCCTAAGCCTGTTATGATAGAACGGTAATGTTCTTGTAGTTTTAAATCTTCCAAAATGTCTTTATTAGTAAAAC
>Ga0214923_10008529_pt1 | contig 10883 bp, 14 predicted proteins | sample LL1510_MetaG_FD_177993 | JGI IMG/M metagenome (GOLD analysis project Ga0214923, IMG submission 177993) | Freshwater microbial communities from Lake Lanier, Atlanta, Georgia, United States - LL-1510 | ecosystem: Environmental > Aquatic > Freshwater > Lake | place: USA: Georgia | collected...
AGTATCCCGAGCTTCATCGTGTGCAGGTTCAGCGGTAAAATTTGGATCATAGATAAAACTACCGGCATGCTGAATACAGCTAACCGTTAATCCAAGCGCGTGATAAACCTGTCCCATCCAGACAGCATCACGTCTTGCCAAATAGTCATTCACGGTAACAACATGCACACCCTTACCGGTCAATGCATTCAAATAGACAGGTGCAGTAGCCGTTAATGTCTTTCCTTCACCTGTGCGCATTTCCGCGATCATGCCTTTATGCAAGGCTAATCCACCGATCAACTGCACATCGTATTGACGCTGTTTAAGCACGCGTCGCGAGACCTCGCGTACCAAAGCAAAGGCCTCTGGCAAAAGCTCGTCCAACGTCTTACCTTGTTTCAATCGTTCTTTAAATTCTTCCGTTTTTAACCGAAAGTCAGCATCCGATATCAACTGCATGGATGCATCAAGCTTGTTAACCTGCTCAACGATCGCGCGTAAACGCGAAACCTCACGAGCATTCGGATCTCCAAAAAGCTTGGTAAAAAATTTCATAGCGGGCTGATCTTAGCCTAAAAAGACACCCCTTACAAGGCGTCTTTTTCCTGTAAAAATTAGGACTTTCCTCGTTCTTCCATCTTTTTCTTCCATTGAGTAATGGTCTCGCGAAGATGGTCTCTGACCTTATCGATCGCCTTATAAAGGTCATCGGCATCACGCGCCACGGTAATAATCTCACCCCCGATCTGTACATTCGCCTTGCATTCAAAAATATCGCCCTTATTGTGATGTCCTGAAGACATGCCAACCTCAATATCGATGTGACGAATAGAATCCAAGTACTTTTCAAGAGACTCCATCTTTTCTTCCGCGTATTGCTTAATGGCGGGTGTAAGCTCCATGCTTCGTGCAACGATGTTGATAGTCATATGCTAAAAGCGTAGCTCCAGGGCCAACCCCCTGCAAGACTTAAAAGCCGACAAGCTGCACTTCCTCTTGCAGCTCAATCCCAAATTCATCTCGTACCTTCATTTTGACACGTGAAATAAGCGCGAGCAGATCTTGCGCACGCGCATTTCCTTTATTGAGAAAAAAATTACCATGCTTCAAACTGACCTGCGCATCACCAACCGATGCACCCATCATTCCTACCTGATCAATAAGCCAGCCGGCGCTGATCGACTTGTTTCGTAACATTGATTCAGGAACCTCGACCGATCGTTGCAAAATATCTAATGCCGTCGGGTCAGAAAATTCAAAGTTTTTAAATGCACATCCGGCACTCGATGAATCCAGCGGCTGTTTTTCTTTGCGGAGAGCAACGATGTCATTCATACGCTTCCGACTAGCCTGCACGTCCGTTGACGGAGCAAATAGCATCTCGCATCCAAGAATCAACATACGCTCATGTTTAAAGCGACTTTCACGATATTCAAAACCGCATTCTGTTTTCGCCATGTTCTTTCGTTGTCGAGTGGTCAAATCATACACATCAACCAAAACCACCGAATCGCTCATATCCCCTCCGTAGCAGCCGGCATTACCGTAAATCGCACCCCCGATTGTGCCCGGAACACCAATCGCCCATTCAAAACCGGTTAATCCCGCCTCTACGCTTTGTCGAGCGACCATGCTTGTGATCGCTCCCGCTTCTGCAAAAACCCGATGCTCTTTAATATGAATATTTCGATGAGCTGCTTGAATCATGACTCCGGAAAATCCATCATCAGACACGAGTAAATTTGAACCTCCTCCATAAAGATAAAATGGCAATCCAAGATCAAGCGCCGCCACAACTGAATCAACCAACGCATCCGATGAAAAAGCCACCGTATGCAGCGCCGCAGCACCTCCAACGCGAAAACTTGTACGCTTGGACATCGATTCCTGGCGTGTCGTAGCCGGAATCTTTGCAAGATATGCGGCAATCACCTCTTCAGACAATGGGCTCATAAACGAGTAAGATCGATTTTATAGATATCACCCGCACCAACAAATAAGACAAGGTCACCCTTACGTATCCATCGCTTCAGCACCAATAAAACATCATTCGGACTAGGAACATAATCCACGGTTCTCATGACACCTCTCTCCGCATCATGACGCACGATAGCATCTTGCAAGTCTCGAGAACTAATCGGCTCTTGATCAGCGGACTCACGACCAATAACGTCATAAATCTCAAGGATTAATAATGCATCCGCCCGATCAAAGCTTGGGATATAATCAAAGAAAAGATCTCGTGTGCGTTTCCGTTGATGCGGTTGAAAAACAAGTACGATGCGCCGACCGGGATAAAACGATTTCGCCGCTTCAAGCGTTGCTGCCACGGCGGTGGGGTGATGAGCGTAATCCGAAACAAACAAAACATCTTCTCCGGCGCCGGCAGGCGAAGGCAATAACTGAAATCGACGCCAGATCCCGTGAAACGACGCCAGTGTTTTTTCAAGAACATCTAACGCCACACCAAGCGAATGAACTAACGTAAGCGCCGCCGCAGCATTCATCACATTCATTCGTCCGGGAATCAGCAATCGAAAACGTTGCACGCGATTCTGAGCATCTCGCAAACTAAATAATTGCTCTCCAGCGCGTGGCTGATAATCAAGGATTTGATGGTCCGCATGAGAACCAAACCCAAACGTCCTGACGCGAATCCCTCGTTCTAGCAAGGCGAAACGCTCCTGTCCGACCAATGTCTGCACATGACGATCATCTGCATTCGCGATCACCATGCCACCATTGCGAATCTTTTGTAGCAATTCGCGAAAGACCTCCATTAACGAATCAAGATCCGGATAAATATCCGTGTGATCAAGCTCAAGATTATTTAAAACAACAACTGAAGGCTCAAATTCCAAAAAATGCTTGGCATACTCATCCCCCTCAATCACAACAAAATCAGAAGAACCAAAACGAACATTTCCATCCGGAAACTCCGGTACACGACTTCCGACAATAACTGTTGGATCCTGGTCCGCTGCCAATAACAATAAACCCGCCATAGCCGTCGTCGTACTTTTTCCATGCGTTCCACAAATCAACATGCAGCGTTTTTCACCCAACCACTGACCAAGAAACGCAAAATTAGTCATCTGTGGAATTCCGCGCATCCTAGCAGCAACACGCTCAGGATTATTCTCAGGAGCCGCAGATGTATAAATAATTAAATCAACGTCACTCGGTACATGAGATGCGTCGTGTCCAATCGCGACAGATATCCCAAGTCCAACCAATTCATCCGTTGCTTCAGACTGAGCAACATCTGAACCCGTCACATAAATGCCGGAGCGTTTTAAAAGCTTCGCAACTCCAGACATGTTAATGCCACCGATACCAATCAGGTGCGCACGTCGAATTTCTTGCAAACTCATGCCCATAGGCTACGACGCGGCCACTCGCTCGTCCAGACACAACAACGCCCCTGTAGTTGCAGGGGCGTGTCATTAGGGTGACGATTCTTACAAATCATCTTGTGGAAGAAGAGAAGTGCTGACGGAAGAAGAAGAAGAAGAACTTGTGACTTCCGTACGCGACCAAAGAACATGTCCATCCGGATGAAAGATGATCACCGGACAAAATTGATCGGGATACACGATCGGTACACGAGGCTCAAACACGATGCGAATCGCCTCGAGAAATTGCTCTTCCGTACGACCATACACCTCTTTTTCGCATGCAATCACACTCCGAATCGCTTGATTGACGGGATTCCGACGATCTGCACGATAGACCATCGCAAGAGCAGTCAACGTCTCACGATAGGCGCTCTCCGGCGACATGACCGTCGATTTGATGTATTGAATGATCCGAATGAGAACGTCTGCTTGGCCAGAATCTTGGCCCATAAAGAGCACCTCCTTAGCCAAACGAAGCTAGCACTTTTTATAGATATTGTCTAGACTTCCCCCATGTCTCCCCTCCAACAAAATGACCCTCAATTAGCCAGCCTAATTAATCAAGAACTCATTCGCCAGCAACATGGTCTCGAGCTTATCGCCTCCGAGAATTATGTTTCGGAATCAATTCTCGAAGCAACAGGCTCGGTATTAACCAACAAATATTCAGAAGGTTATCCAGGCAAACGTTATTACGGAGGCAATGAAATCATTGACTCCATTGAAACATTGGCGATCGAACGAGCAAAAAACCTGTTTCATGCAGAACATGCCAATGTCCAACCGCATGCCGGCGCGCAAGCAAATTTTGCGATCTACCTTGCCTTACTACAACCGGGAGACACCGTGCTTGCCATGGATCTTGCTCATGGTGGACATCTCACGCATGGATCATCCGCCAACTTTTCAGGCAAATGGTTTCATATCGTTTCCTATGGTGTCAGCCAATCCGATGAGCAAGTCGATATGAATCAAGTGCGAGCCCTCGCGCATCAGCACAAACCAAAAATGATCATCGCGGGATTCAGCGCCTACACTCGCAAGCTTGATTTTCAGGCCTTCGAAGAAATCGCAAAAGAAGTCGGTGCCTATCTTTTGGTAGACATGGCACATGTCGCGGGCCTAGTAGCCGCTCGACTATATCCAGATCCAATAACGCATGCCGATGTCGTAACATCGACAACGCATAAAACATTACGTGGTCCACGCGGTGCCATGATTCTCTCAAAAATCAACGATCGACTCGATCCGGAAGGCAAAAAAAATCTTGCGCAAAAAATTGATTCTGGAGTTTTTCCCGGCTCACAAGGCGGACCGCTCGAACACGTGATCGCCGCAAAAGCCGCAGCCTTTGAAGAAGCTTCACGCCCTTCGTTTGTTGAATATCAAAAACGTGTCTTAGCGAATGCCCAAATCATGGCCAAAACTTTGCTTGAAGAAGGCGCAAGACTTGTCTCCGGAGGCACAGATAATCACATGGTATTGATCGATGTGTCACCGTGGGGAATTGGTGGCAAAGAAGCCGAGCATTGGCTTGAGCAGATCGGGATATCCGCTAATAAAAACATGATTCCATTTGATACACGAAAACCAGCAGATCCGTCCGGTCTTCGACTTGGAACGCCAGCCATAACCACACGTGGTTTAGATGAATCAGCAACAAAAGAAGTCGCGCTCATCATCGCGAAACTCTTGAAGTCAAAAAACAATGCCTCAATAAATCAAGAAGCGGCGCAACAAATAAAAAACCTCGCGTTCGCTTTTCCGCTCTATCTATCCAGAAACAAGTGATCGTTTAGACGCTTGCAAAAATGTATCGAGCATTTCGCCTCTACCTACGCCGGTGACCGTGCTATGCGCAAAAACAGGAACACCCGGATACGCTTGTTTAAGTGACTGCACGACCTGTGTGAGTTCGTTTCGTGATGGCTTATCTGCTTTATTCGCGATAAGAATAAATGGTAGACCAGATTGCTGTACTTGCTCGATAACCTCTTTATCAATCGGTGTTGCACCAAGACGCGAATCGAGAATGATAACCACCAAGGTCAATCGATGAGCAAAAGACAGAAAGCCACTGATAAGTTCCATCAACCGATCACGCTCGGTTTTGCTCGCCTTGGCATAACCATATCCCGGCAAATCAACCAATTCATATTGCTTATCAATAGAAAAAACGTTGACCAGCCTTGTCAGTCCAGGTGCCGCACTCGTTTTTGCAAGTCCGGCAACACCGGTGATTGAATTAATTAAACTCGATTTTCCAGCATTTGAACGACCCAAAAGAGCAATTTGAGGCAACCCGTCTTTTGGGACGAGCTGTGGATCGGCATAACTCTTAATAAACTCTGCACGTTTTATAGCCATGTAATTATTGCTTCTTTTTATCAAGTCGATCCAGACGAAGTCCTTTAACCACAAGGTAGACAACCGCGGCCATGACAAGAAAATCTATGAAAGCGATGAGAAAACTTCCTAACATAATTGGCCCAAAATGCCAAGCCCTCAAGCCATCAGTCGATCCAACCAATAACCCAATAAACGGCTGAATGATATCGACAGCCAATGAAGTTACCAGTTTACTTACCGCCCCACCCAAAATAAAACCGACTGCCAATCCAACAACTCCCTGCTCTCGAACAAACTGAATAAACGCATTCATATAAAAAAACTTTATCAGAGAAGAAACGTTTCACGAAATGCATGAACCGCCTCTTGATATGAACGGCTTGATTCATCTTCTGGCGTTGTAAATGACCAATGCCAATATAATTCTGACGGCGTGTTAAATCCAAAAAATGCATGGACATTTTTTTGCAGATCAACAACGTGATTCCCTTGCCAATTATGACCGACCGCAATCAAGCCCGCATCAATCGACGCCAAAAGATTAGACTCGCCAAATGTTGAATGTCGATTTTCTAACCATGTCAGTCGTTCAATAAGCTTTTGATAAAAGGCGTTCATCTGTCCCCAACGAATCGATCCAAAAAAAATGACAGCGTCCGACGCAAGTAACACGTTGCTGATTTTCCATAACTCGTCATCAGGATTATTAAGACTCGCATAGCAGCGATGGCATCCGGATGGATTTTTTTCCGGATCCTGTAATAATGCCTTTTTTTCACCGCAAGAGTTTCCTTTTCCGCTAGAGACATTCCCTTCGCATGGATAGATCTTCAAAGATGTCACATCGATAATGGTGACTCGCTCTCCTAATGCTTCTTTCATTCGATAAGCAAGCTGCGTGCTCTTGGGTCGATCCTGATCATCACCGCTCCAACGATTAGATGTCGTCAAAAAAAGAATACGTTGCTTTGTTTGAAGATACGCGATCGTTCGCTCCATTTGAATACGCGATCGTTCCGGAGAAAAGAATGGATTTTGCATAGACGCATCGTATCATAAGATCCGTTCTCCATTCTTCCACTCAACAATGTCCCCAATCTTTTTTTCGATCTCATCCGCACGACGCAAAGTCGCAATCTGCGAAGGTGTCAAAATATCACGATGACGTACATCCACAAGATACTGAGCGACAAACCAATTATCATCTTCATTTGTCATCCATTGCGCATGATCAAAACGACTCAAGTCAACCGGTAATGAATATCTACGCAATGTCTTACGCCCTTGTTGATCAACATATTCATGAAAGTACGACATGACTAACTCACGTATGTTTCGATACACAGGCTCTCGATAACGCAGGACCGCATGATTGGTCTTCGACACCGCCCCCCAACAACCGTGCTGTCGAAACAGCGCGATCACATGATCTTGATCATGCCGAGAACTCTCTAAATCAAGGATATATGGTTTTTGGCCATGCATACGAAAGGCTAATGCCGCCAACATAGCGCCTTCGATGCAATGTGCACGTTTCTCGCAAATCACACGCCGCGGAGAAAGACAAGTATTGCCTTCCGGTTCATGGTTTTGCTTAAGAGTATCCAAATAATCCTGAATTTTCCGCGGCGTATTCAGCCAACGCAGTAACCGAACTTCCGACGGAATTAAACCGAACACAGTTTAGTTCAGAAAACTCGGAATACTACGCACAAAATGACAGGTATAACCACCGGGATTTTTTTTCAGATAATCCTGATGGTAGTCCTCCGCTTTTGAGTAGTTTTTAATCGGTTCAACCGTCGTGACCACCGGCTTTCCCCATGTGCCATTCTGATTCACAAGATTGATAAATTTCTCGGCTTCTATTTTCTGCTCTTCATCGGCATAAAAAATCGCCGATCGGTAGGATGTGCCGACATCATTTCCCTGCCGATTTAACGTCGTCGGATCATGAATGCGGAAGAAGAAATCCAACAGCTCGGGATAAGACGTCTTGCTCGGATCGTATTCCACCTTAAGCGCCTCGGCATGTCCCGGATGATTCTCGTAGGTCGGATGCTCATTTTCTCCACCGACATATGCCGTTTCGGTATCGATAACACCCGGCTGCTCCCGAAAAAGCTCTTCCATACCCCAAAAACAACCTCCCGCAAATACCGCAAAAGAAGCAGACTCCATACACATCGATCATAACATATGCGATGATGTTATACTTAGCAACACATAAAAAAACCTATGCCAGATCTTAAAGAAATCCATGGTCGCATCCGCGCAAAAAAAGATGAAAAGAAAAAAGTTAAAACCATTTTTAAGGATGTTCTCGCTCAATCCAAGGCCTATCAAGACGTATTAGATGAGCTAAAAAAACTAAAAGCAAAAAAACTGCAGATTGAAACAGAAATCCGTAGCGACTTTGGAAAAGAGATGGAACAGATTGAGAGACTCGCACTCGATCTAAAAACCGATGAAGTATTATTAACGGATCTATCCCTAACCATGCTCATGAAAGGACAGACCCTCGAACTTACAGACGACAACGACGTCAAATACGAGCCCGTGTTTCGAATCACGTATAAAAAAGCTAGTTGATCTTTGGAAAGAATCGCTCAACAAGATCTTGTGAGAATTCTATACAATGAGACACGGTCTCAAAATTCATGATACTCCCGGCAAAATACGTATGTCGCTTGCCCTGTAATTGACGAAGTCGTTGATAAAAACCTTTTGAGAGGGGTCCTGAAGGAACATAATAAAAGTAATCCCAAACTCGTTGCGCAATTCGTTGCGTCACCCGACTTCCAAGCTCGGCACAATCTTTTTGCAAAATCTCAAACGCCTGATCAAGGGACATGCGCTCAGGAATAAGCTGAAAAACCACATATGTCCCCTGATTTGGATGATAATTTTCAAAACCAATCACATGTCCATGACGTGACTTTTTTGCATTCCGTACCAAAAAAGACGTCGCTAATTCACGGTCGGCCTTTACAAGAGTCGATACAATACGATAGCACTTTATTGTTTTGAACAACGTCCGCTCTTCTGAAGACTGATCCAAAAAAGGGATTTGATCGAGTCGCCCCGTCAAAATCATACAATCAAATCGCTCTGTAGCGGTTGGTAAATCGATCAAAACTCCTGCGCGATCACGTCGTATGGAACGAATATCCGCCTTCAATCGAACGGGAATATCCTGCGCAATCGTTTCCCAAAATTTTGTCCACCCCTGAGGAAAGTAACGCATGGATTTTCTTCCAAGAATCCAATCGGTGATGACCGTAAAATCAATCATCGAACCAAGAAATTTCACAAGATAAAGCGCTGGAACCTCCTCATAAAAACCATAACCGAAACCAGTTGATGCCGGCTCAACCGCCTTCGCGATAGGCTCAATACCATGCTTCTTGATAAATCGCGAAAACGGTAAATACAAATCCCGATCATACTCACTGTAAAACCCGGGCCGATTCAAACGATACTTTTTAACGATGCTCTGGAGTCGTATCCAGCTACGGATGAGAGAAAAAAATGAATAACGTCTTAACGCATATGCTACCGGGTGAATATAATCTTTTTCATCAATAAAAATATCTTTAGAGATTAATTCGGCTGTCGGCACAGAAAAACGACGCGTGAGTTTACCTACGGCATCCGATGTATGAAAGACCATTGATCCCATGTCATAGGCGCGTTGTTGATATGTGAAGGTATGAGACTTGCCACCAATACGATCATTTTTTTCAAAAACAACCACATCAGTATATCCACGATCACGTAAAGCGAGCGCCGCCGATAAACCAGAAGGACCCGCTCCAATAATCGCGATACGCATCGATGTTTTCCGCTGACTCATGCATGGAGTATATCACTGACCAACAAACGATATCTTTCCTTCCCTCTTATAAATCTCTAAAACATGACTTTGTATCTGTGTTTTTTTCGTAGCAGAAGCAAAGAAACCCCCGCTACTTTGCTCATCGGATAATCAACTAGAAACTCTTCGTTCACCAGCGCCGATATTCCTCACGAGTGAAATCGTTCACTCGTTTGGATTGGTGACCCTTTGATTCCCTCCTTACGGCTCAAGATATAAAAAAAGCACCTCGCAAATACGAAGTGCTTTTTCATGGCAGGGGCGGAGGGAATCGAACCCGCGCTAACGGTTTTGGAGACCGTTGTACTACCATTATACGACGCCCCTAAATCTCAATTTGTTGCGTAAATATACGCAAATCGATGAAAAAAAGCAATAGATCAAAGCAAATCCCCGATTAAAAAAGATCAGATCCAGCAACAAATTCAGGTCGGAATGGCGGTTTTAGCGACCGTCCGATATATTCTACCCATGAAGCGCGTCATTATCGTCCATGGCTGGGCCAGTCATCCAAACGACGGCTGGTTTCCCTGGATAAAAAATGAACTCGAAACAAGAGGGTATACCGTTGAAATCCCCGCGATGCCTCACCCGATGATCCCTACGGTGGATGCATGGGTAAATGCTCTAGCCGATACCGCAGGCCAAATCGATGAAAACACGATTTTTATCGGACACAGCATCGGCTGCCAAACCATTTTGCGATACCTTGAAACCGTACAGACAAAAATTTGTGGCGCGATCTTTGTCGCTGGATTTTTTCGTGTCGAAGGTTTGCGTTCCGAGATGGAGCGTCGGCATGCACTCCCCTGGATGGAACCGTTGGATATGGAAAAAATACGCTCAATCATTCCACAATCATTTGCCATTTTTTCTGATAACGATCGTTTTGTTTCACTTGAGGAAAATTCCAGAATGTTTGAAGAGCAGCTTGGATCAAAAATTATTATCGAACATGAAAAGAAGCACTTCGCAGGAAAACAAGGGATCAATCAACTTCAAAGCGTCTTAGATGCGGTGCTCGAAATAAGCTCCACGTAAAATAATACTTTCTTATCATGTTTGGCATCGCTTACAATAATGCGTTCCCCGTTGGGCAAAAACCACGCGCATAATCGGTGTTCCGCAATTCAAACAAGGCTCCCCTGCTCGTCCATATACCCGTAGCAAGGACAAAAAACCACCCTTGTTTCCTTCGGCATCCACATAATCATTCGCGCTCGTGCCGCGCTGATCGATCGATTCTTGAAGAAGGAGTTTTAAGTTCTGAACAAGTC
>Ga0214923_10008530_pt1 | contig 10881 bp, 7 predicted proteins | sample LL1510_MetaG_FD_177993 | JGI IMG/M metagenome (GOLD analysis project Ga0214923, IMG submission 177993) | Freshwater microbial communities from Lake Lanier, Atlanta, Georgia, United States - LL-1510 | ecosystem: Environmental > Aquatic > Freshwater > Lake | place: USA: Georgia | collected 2015-10-15
TAGATTTTGGGAACAGTACTACTTGGTCAGATTCATTCAATATAATTTTTGTTCTATCATTGGCTAATATAACGTGATGTACGGCAATTGTTGTAATATTTGTAGGTGCTCTACCAATTTCATAACATTGGTCTCTAAACACTCTAACAGCATTATTTAATCGTTTATCTGTAATAGATTCAATATCATCAAAACAGCATATAGAGTCCTTAAATTCAGAAACATCTAAAGGGTCTTTTACTAGACTATCATCCAATTTAACATAACTAAGATTTTTTATTTTTTTAAATGCTGGGTCATCTATTTTTGGACTAAATATATAAATTTTATTATCTTTGTAGTATTCTAAATATTTCTTAAAGAAATTACTAATCCAAGTAGATTTACCAACACCAGCAGGACCAAAGACACCGATGCGACTACTTTCTTGCATAGGAATTGGTTCTATCTTACCTAAATTGGGAGGGATTTCTAGATATTTCTTCTCTAGTTTTTTCAATTCTTCTTGGGCTATGTCATATTGTGCCTGTAGATTCAAATTATCTTTAATCATAGATTTATTATTGTTGTCTATAGCACTTTTAAGAAGTAATAAATTTGCTGGAGATATTTTTTTAAAAAAAGACTTAGGTAACAAATTAGATTTATTTTTATGTTTTACTTCAGACTGACCAAAATCCTTATCACTAACGTAAATTACCTGCTTATCTTTTTTCTTTTTTCCTAAATTAATTTCAGCGATTCTTTGACCTGACTTTAATGAAATCATAATATATAATTATATTATATTAAAAAAATATATTTTATAAATTTATAATATAATGCCATACACTTTGAAAAAGGTAAAGAACGGATACTATGTTGTATCAGTTGAAACTGGTAAAAAACACTCTAAAAAACCGTTAACAAAAGCAAAAGCAGAAGCACAATTAAGAATTCTATTAAAAAAACAAGAACAAGAACAACAACAAAATCAAGGAGATATAATAGCATATCCAGAATCAAAAAGAGGAGTTTTAAAAGTTGAAAACGTTGTAAGAAAAGAGAAACAGCGTAAAGAATTAGAAGAATTAGCAAATAATGAAGATACAGAAGAAGAATATCTAAGAGTACAAAAACGTCATCAAGCAATTAATCATATATTAGATAATCCAGAATTTATGGAACAACTCAAGCAAGTAGACCCATTAAATTATCATAAACTATTAAATATGCCAGATGAAGATATACAAGGTGGTGGATTATTCGATTTTCTTAAATCAGCAGGAAAAAAAGTAAAAGACTTAGCAACAAATGTAGGACAAAGAATAGTTGGAACTTTTACAGGTAGAAACGATTATCCTCCAGCAGAAAGAAATTTAATAGCTCAATATGGTAATCTGCCTGTAAAATCTATTTGTATTTATAGAGAACCTCTTGCAAAAGGTGTTAATATGCTAACAAATGCTTTATCCGCTGGACAAATGGGTGGATTACAAAAGAAATATGGTTTTGACCAGATGTATCATTTATATATGGTTATAACTATACAAGAATCACAAGATAGACTTATACCTATTCTAATTGAGAAGAATGAAGTTATAAATATACACGAATATCCAAATATAAATCCTAATGCGCAAAAATTAGAATTACATTTATCACCTAAATTTAATTATACATTCAAACAATTTTTAGACAACGGTCAACGAGTTATGGGTTCAAGATATTTTACTTATGACCCTTTTGATAATAATTGTCAGGTATTTATATCATCATTGATATCAGCAAATCCACCTCTAGAGCAAGATAATCCAAATGCCAATAAATTTATATTACAAGATGTACAAGGATTAAAAACAGAATTAAATCCAGTATCAAGAAGCTTATTCAGAGGGACAACTGGTTTAGCTGGTAGAATGAATGTCCTTTTAAAAGGATATGGTTTTATTTAGAATTATAAAATAATATAATATTCATATATATTATATTATGGAATACGCAAAGATTTTACAACAATCTGCAGGTAAATCTGATTATAGAGAATCACCATTAAAAACACTTATGAAAGTAAATGAATTAAGAAAAACAATAGATAAAGACGGTAGAGCAAATATTATAAAAAAAGAACCATATGCTAATAAAATATCTACATATTTATCTAAAGAAGAATTTAATAGACAACTTAATGAAGGTGCTATTAGATACAAATTAGGAGTTCAAGATGAATATAATAATTTAATATTAGACAAATTAAAAAATAGAAAAGATGATGAATATATGAAAACAGCAAAATCTCAATCTGATTTTATAAAATTATTATCTGACCCATCTAAAGTAGAATATTTAAACAAAGTAGATCCGTTTGGTCTTTTTTTATTACGTCAAAAACAAGAAAAAAATAAAATAGATTTTTTAAATGAATCTGACGAATTAAAAAAATATAATCAATTAAGACAAACAGCCCCACAAGAAGCTTTACAAAAATATACATTTTCTGATAATCCTCTTATAAAATTATTCGGGTCTCATCCAGAAGATAAAGAAATTGTAGATGCTATGGCAGATGAAGTAGGAGATAAACCAGTAGCAGAAAAAATAGTAGCTCATTCAGCTATAGACGCATATGCAGATGACAAAGGTTTATCCGAAGGAGATAAAGAAGAATTACATAGAAAAGCAGAAGAAGTTCCTATAACAGACCCATCACTAACTATAGAGACTTTTCCATTTGGAAAACCTACTACATTTTTAGGTCAACCTTTTTCAAAAGCACCAACTGTACCAAAACAATCTGTTGCGAGTTTGTCAGGAGCATCGGGAGTAGCACAAGCAATTACGTTACAACAAGCACAAAATATGACTAATAAAGAATTAAAAGAATTTGCAAGAATTGAACACCGTTATAATGTAAAAGCAAAAACAAAAGAAGATATTATACAAGAATTACAAAATCAAGGAATGGTTATAGGAGATTTCGGTTTCGATGTTGCATCGATACCATCAACTATACCATCAACTGTACCATCAACTGTACCATCAACTGTACAACAACAATCTGTTGCATCATTACCATCTTTTTTACCATATTATGCACAACCAACCGCACAACCAACTGCACAACCAACTGCACAACCAACCGCACCGGAACAATCTGATGCGAGTTTGCCAACAGCCACAAAAGAACTAGATACAGACGAATTAGATACAGATGTTCCAGCAGAAGAAGAGGATAAAGAATTTGCAGAAAAATTAAGACAATCACAACAAAAGAAAGGAGCAAAAGCATTTATTGTAAGAGCGTCACTTGCATCACTTTTTAAGAGAGCAGAAAAAGATTTACAACAATTAGAACAAAAACATATAGAAGATTTAGAAAAACTTGAAAAAGAAAAAAAATCAAAAAAAGATAAAACTATAGAAGAACATAATTCTAATTTAGATAGAATATCACGCAATGAAGAAATTTTAAAACAAATGAAAGACCCATTAACTAAATCTTTAGAATTATATACATCATATTCAAAACAAGATCCCAGCAAAGTTGACAGAAAACAATCAGATAGACTATTATCTGAATATCAAAAAAAACAGAAAGAATTTGACGAAATAGCAAAAAAAATAGAGGATTCTAAAAAAAAATATTCAGAAGAATCACATTTAACAAAAATTGAAGAAATAGAAAAAGAACACACAAAAAAGAAAGAAAAAATAGAAGAAGAACATAAAAAGAAAGTTTCAAAATATGCTAAGGGTAATGGATTTAAACCATTATCATCGTATCCACATCATATCATTGCTGGAGCATTAAATAAAAATTATTTAAGATATAGACACCTTATTCCAAATCAAAATGAATATAATCGAGAACAAGCACATAAATTAACGCATCAAGCTGTAAAAAATGCTCACGGTGGAAATATATTTGATTCATTTCTTTCTGGAATAGCTACACCTTTTAGACTCGCTCGAAATATAAATCCTGCATTTGATTTTGGGGTAGGTACAGTAGCAGATGCTTTAGGAGTTCCAACAATATCTCAAGTAATAAATAAATAAAATTTAATATAATAATATTTAATCTATTATTATATTATAATGTCAAGAAATTTTACAGCAGATGTTGATACACAAAGAGAATATTTTAATGCTACATATTTCAATAATTCTGGTCAAAATCAAATTGCCAGATATGATACAACTCTTCTTAAACCTTTTTTTAATGATCCTGATAAATGGAAACTTGCTATCAATCGTATGAGAGTACCATTAAGTGGTATTCCTCTAACAAGAAATAATATACCTTTCGAACAATGGGAAGTAGGTCTATATTATCAGACAGATAATGAAGGTGCTGGACAACAAGAAGATATACAATTTGTACCACAAATAAATCCAAAATCAGAAACATTAGATACTTATTTCAATTTATCATCTAATTATAATTCACAAGACGTATCTATACAACCAATATTTGATATTATAAGTGAATCAACAATTGCTAATATCAATTATAATATTCAACCAGCATTTGAAAGTTCAAATGGAAAAAAAACATTCTATGTTATGGATGATTTAAATAATGATACAATAAATGTATACCAAAATAATTCAATTGTAGTAGTAGCGACACTTACAGCACCAGCTCAAATAGCACCTAATGTATTTACAGGAATCAGTGCTATATGTGCAGATCAAGCAGGTAATTTTTATATAGGGTATGGTGTAAATAATACAACTACAGGTTTAAATACATTATATGTTCAAGAATATACAAGAACAACTGCAACAAGTTGGACACTTGGAATAAATTATTACCCTACAGATGTCAATATTAGTCAATTTGGTGAAAGATGGTCTACGATATGTGTATATAATAATGTAATATATGGTTATGCACAAGTAGGTCAAGCGTTTGACTATTTTGATACTTGGGTTTTAGGAACACCAGCAAATGTAGATACTGGAGATTCTAATAGTTTTAATTGGTTATCAATAGCAGATAATACTTTTATTTATAGATACGATAATACAGGAAACTTAACAGCATCAAATGGTCTTATTATAAATTATACATATACACAATACGCAGTTAATAGATTTTTAGGATTTGATGTAGATGGATATATGTTATTTTATGGTTATACAACAACTAACCCAACAAATACTTATTATGCAATTGACGCAAAATCAGGTTCAGGAGCAATAAAATATACATTTTCACCAACAAATGATTCATATGGTTTACTTTATAATACTACAAATAATATTCTATTTGATTCTGGTCCAGCTGATATTTTTACATATCAGGCATTCTTAAATCAAATAAACTCGGCATTTCAAACTTCTTTTAATAATTTAAAAAATACAATGGGTTCAACATTTCAACCTACAGAACCTCCATCAATAATATATAATGCACAAACAAGATTATTTAATTTAATAGTAGAAGGTCAATATTTAATAAAGAATACAGATGGTTCAAATCAATATAAAATCTTATTTAATCTACCATTATGGAATAAATTTTATTTTCCATCAAATGCGTTTTCACCAAATTATCAAGAGATTATATTACAGAATTATGGTATAAATGCTGTTTATGGAACTGGTTCAGCAACTACGCCACAATTTGTATATATTCAACAAGAAGATTCGACCATATATGCCTTTTACGATTTAGTTCGTATTATAGTAGGTACAACAAGAATTCCTGTATCAGGGGATGGTGAAGGTAGAACATTTTCTAACACTGGTTCAGTATCTAACAGTGCTATTAATATGATTACTGATATTGTTCCAGATACTACAACTTTAACACCAGGGTCTGTTTTAATATTTGTTCCTGCTGGAATCCTTAGATGGTATAATATGTATGCACAACAACCGTTTGATAAAGTAGATTTAATTTTGTCTTACGAAACAAAAGATGGTAATATTTATCCTATAGACATTATAAATGGAGAATTTTTTAGCGTTAAACTAGAATTTAAGAAAGGTCCGGGCGATTTTTAATATAGAATTAAAATTTTAAAATCAACTTTTTTAATTTGATTTTAAAAATAATATAGATATATAATATATTATGGAATTAGAAAAAGTTCTCGTCATTGACCCCGTAACAAACGTTGAAGAAACTTACAAAACTAAAGAAGTTGTATATAAGAGCAATGTAAATACATCTTTATACAGATATACCGCTGATGCTCAATCAACTACAAATATAATTTTTAATAATATCACTCCTCCATCTCTTAATACTGTAGTTAATAGATGTCTTAAACTCAAATACACTTTATATGTTAAAGTTACTGGCTCAGCTAATGTTGCACCAACATTAAAAGCAAATGCTGTTAATGCTAATGGTTCAGCACTTCAAGCTAATGGTCCATATGGTATCTTTTTAGCAGATAGTCCTTTACAAACATCTTGTACAGCAATTGAATTACGTATAAATGGTAGTTCAACTTCTATTTCACCAAATGATTATATTCAATTATATTCTCATATGGCTTCTAAAGATGATTTAAATATGTTTTCTACTACATATCCTCATCAAAAAGACAATATGTGTGTTTATTTAGCACCTAATGATGATGTCAGCAATTTTAGAGCACCTTATACTGATTTTAATACAAATACTGATTTACAACCAAGATCAGCTACTGTATGGAAATTCTTAGGTCCCGAAGCTACTACAAATGCCGACCAATACTCTGTAGATGTAATGGAAGATTTATATTTATCACCAGGTGTTTGGGGTGAAATTGCTAATAAAGTTTCCGGCTACTCAAATATTAATAACTTAACGTTAAATATCAGAATCGCAAATCTCAATCGTGCTGTTCGTTGCCTATCTGATGCTGATTATGCATATATTGGAGCTTCTGCAATTACTGCTATTGCTGTAGATTTTGGTACAGGAAATGCTGGTAAAAATGCTGAACTAGAATTAACATATATTACTCCCGACCCAGTTCTTTCTGCTAAAATGCCAAGTGTTCTTGCTATGGACTATGATTATATCCAAAGTTTTATTACAAATGCATCTCTTAATCCTCTAACAGCTAACAGTGAAATAATATTACAATCTGTTAGACTTCCTTCAATTCCAAAACGCATTTATGTATATGCTAAACCAAGTAGAAGTATTTTAGCAAATGCTTATTTAAACGTTCTTCCAGATTTCTTTTTACCAATTGTAAATCTACAGGTTACATTTAACAATCGTATTAACTTACTTGCAAATGATATTCCACAAACTTTGTATAATAAATCAGTTGCAAATGGCTTAAAAGACTCATTTTTCGAGTGGCAATATGGTTGTGGTTCTATTATGATTATTGATGTTGCCAAAGATTTAGGGCTCGATGCAGACGAAACAGCCGGTCAGTCAAATAAGTACAGTACGCTCCAAATCAAAGCTACTTTTTCAAATAGTAATTTGTTATATCAAGGTGTAACCGACCCTACTCTATTAAATGTAAATGCTTATGATTATTATATTCTTGTAGAATCCCCTGGAAAAGCATTTATTACTCCATCTGATTGTCAATTCGTTCTTACTGGTCCATCTTCTGCTGAAGTTCTTGCTCTTACATCTTCTATGGATAAAGTAGTAGACCATTCAGACCTCGATGGTAAACAAGTTGGTGGAGGTGCTTTTGGTATTGGTAAACTCTTTAAATCAGGTCTTCGTATGCTCAAGAATGTAAATCCTGACCAAGTAGCATCTGGTGTCAAAGCAGTTCAAAATGCTATGGGTGCTATGGGTCTTGGTGTTGCTGGTGGAGCAATGAAACATAAACGAGTTTATTAAATTATTTATTAATAATAATTAAATTAAATTATTATTAAATTTTCAAATGACAGTTATGACAAATATGACAATGACACATCTGTTTATAAATTATTTATATATAATATTGAAAAATAATAATTATAATAAATTTATAAATTATATATAAAATTATAACTGTCATTTCTGTCATTACTGTCATCTATTAAGATATATATAAACTTTTTAGAGATGACATTTTGATGACAATTATTTAAAAGATGACAAATAAAAAATTAATTATATAAAATATATTATTATATTATAATATATGAAATACACTGAATTTGTTAAAGCAAATTATAGCAAAGTCGCTGATTTACCAGCAAAACAAAGAATGGCTAAATTAGGTCAAATGTGGAAAGCATCAGGACATTCTTCAAGTAAAGGAGTTGCTGGTGGAGAAGTTGCTGGTGGAATGTTTATTAAACGTAAAGGTGGTAAACGTGGTAAAAAAGCAGTTGGTAAAGCAAAAGGTAAAGGTTTATTTTCAGATGTTCTTGGGTCTATGCCTCTTGGTGTTTTTGGTCTTGGTGTAGAACCTAAATCTAAAAAAGGTAAGATGCGTAAAGTCAAAGGTAAAGGTATTGTATCTGATGCACTTGGCGCGCTTGGTTTAGGTATGTCAGAAGGCGCTGGTGTAAAAAAACGAGGACGTAAACCAAAAGGTGGAAGTGTAGTTGGAGGTGCTGATGAAAAAGGTTCAGGTCTATTTAGTGGATTGTTGGGTTCTATTGGTTTAGGTATGCCAGATAAAATTAAAAAAGTACATTATAATCGTATGATGGCATTAGAAAAGAAATTACACTCTCAAGGAAAACTAACACCTGCTTTACATAATAAACTCAAAGTATATCATACATTACACGGTGCTGGTTTCTTCGATTCATTATTTAGTGCTGTTAAAAAAGGAGCATCTGCTGTAGCATCAGTTATTCCACACGCTATTAATAATATTGGTACAATTGCTAAAGTAATTCCACAAGTTTCTAAATATGTTCCAGAAGTTGCTAAATATATTCCAGCTGTTGGTAAATTAGCAGGTCCTCTTGCTAAAATAGCCCCATTAGCATCGATGGTATAATAATTTCTTTATTAATTATATAGATAAATATGATTAATAAAATTTTTATGATTGGTTGTGGTAGTAGTGGTCAAGGATTATTAGAATTATGGCAAATATTACCAAATAATAAATTAAAAGAAATGGATATTACTATAATAGAGCCAAAAGAAATTCCAAACGAATTATTAAATAAATATAAAAAAATACAACATCTAACTGGAAAAATTACAAAAGAAAATATGAATAAAATATTTAATAAATTTGTAAATGAAAATACATTAGTTATAAATGTATCAGTTGATGTAGATAGTTTATTATTAATGAAATGTTCTAAATTAAAAAAAGCATTATATATTGATTCATCTATAGAAGATTATGAAGAAGATATGAAAAAAGATAAACCTATAGAACAAAAGACATTATATTATAGAGGTATTCAAACAGATAAACAATTAAAGAAAATTCGTTCACCTAAATCTAAAACAATATTACATTCTCACGCAATGAATCCGGGTTTAATATCATCATTTGTATTGTACTGGATTGATTGGTTTGTCCAACATAATGGAGATTCTAAAATGAAAAAACATTTAAAAAATCAAGAGTTTGGAATATTAGCAAAACAAATAGGTATTGATACAATTCATATTTCAGAAATAGATACACAAACAACTAATAAAGAATATAAGCAAAACATTTTCTATTCTTCTTGGTCAAGTATTGGTTTCCAAGAAGAAGCAAGAGACCACGTTCAAATAGTTGGAACAGATAATGAATATAAAAAAGAATTAGGATTTCATAAATCAAAAATTAAACCATTTACGTTTTATAAAGATAGTAGAGGTATGAATACAACTCACGAATCGTATATATTAAATGATAAATTACAAACAGTAAAATATGAAGGTATGATGATTCCTCATTATGAACCATTTTCATTATCTGAATATCTTTCTTATGGTAAAGATTATTGTCCAAATATTTATTATGTTTATAAACCTTGTGAAATAGCAGAAAAATCATTAAATAAATTACGTGATAATAATTATCAGTTATTAGAAGGATATGTATTAAGAGGTTATGATATTACATCTGGTTATGATGCTGTAGGAGCAACAATATATTTAACAAATGGAAATATGTATTGGTGTGGTTCTATATTAGATATTAATCAAACAAAAAAAATAGGATTAAAATTTACAGGACCAACTTGTTTACAGGTCGTAATATCGATGACAAGAGCAATAGAATATTTATTAAAACATCAAAAAGATGGGCTAATAACAACAGAAGAAATTCCATATAAATATATGGTTGAAAATTGTAAAAAATATTTAGGACAATTTATTTGTCAAGAATTAAAAATTTAAAAAACATATAAAAAATAAAATATTTAAATAATTTAAAAAATATTTTTTTCTCAATATATTATGTGGTCAAGATAAATTCGAACCACATTTTTCGAGTATATGATATTTAATAATAGAGTTGTTGAGTTTGTTTGGACATCCATTTTAAGATATAATTATATTTTAAAATGTTATTTAATAATATATGGAAGCAGTTATAACTACATCACCTTTGAAAACTAAGAGATATAAAGTTGTTATCACGGATGGAGATAAGAAGAAGACAATTCATTTTGGTGCCAAAGGATACGAAAATTTTACAATGCATAAAGATAATGAAAGAAAGTATCGATACATCGACAGACACAAAAGTAAAGAAGACTGGCAAGATCCATTCACTGCTGGATTTTGGGCACTACATACACTTTGGAACAAACCTACAATACAAGGTTCCTTAAATGATATTAAGCGTAATTTTGATATAAAGATAAAAAATGAAATTTAATCCTAAAATTGATAGAAAAATCGGAATAAACTTTCTATCTATTCCGTAATCTACTATAAATATAGGAATATATGAAATTAAGGGAACAAAGAGACCATAATTTCATATATATTAATATATATGAAATTATGGTCTCTTTGTTCCC
>Ga0214923_10008531_pt1 | contig 10881 bp, 3 predicted proteins | sample LL1510_MetaG_FD_177993 | JGI IMG/M metagenome (GOLD analysis project Ga0214923, IMG submission 177993) | Freshwater microbial communities from Lake Lanier, Atlanta, Georgia, United States - LL-1510 | ecosystem: Environmental > Aquatic > Freshwater > Lake | place: USA: Georgia | collected 2015-10-15
TCATCAAAATGAGATTTGCTGTAAGTTGGTCTTGCGCATGCTTCTATAGGAGGACTCGCAGCTGTTCTACACTCTTGTGTATGAGTTAATAAATAATCATCATGTTTACATGCCTCATATTCTCTTCCAGCCTTTGTTCTACAACTTTGTGCATGTGCTTTTAACCAACTTATATCCGCACACGCCTCTCGTTTTGGATTACCAAGTGTTCTACATTCTTGTGCAGTGTCTTCTGACTTAAATATAAAATCATCTAATCCACAAGCCTCATATTTGTTTCCATCTTTTGTTCTACAATAATTTGAATGAGCAGCTAACCATCCACTATTTTGACATGCTTCTCTTTTTAATTTAGATTCTAATTGACATTCCTTTGCTGTATCTTCTGAACGATATAAATAATCATCATACTTACAAGCATCGTATAAATCACTATTGACAGATCTACATTCTCTGGACTTTGATTGAGATTGCTTCATCCAATCAACATTTCTACATGCTTCGTATTTAGCATTTACATTTCTACATTCAACTGAGTTATTTAACATAAAATTATTATTATCACATGCTTCAAGTGGAGGATTTACAATTGAAGGATTTCTACATTCTTTTGAATGAGCTGGATCTAATCTATAACCATCATTTTTACAAGCTTCGTATTTTGGATTAATGGATCTACATTTTCCTGCATTTTGTAATAAGAAACTTTCTTTTTCACAAGCTTCAAAAGCGGGATTAATCTTTCTGCATTCATCATCATTTTGAAAAAGATATTGATCAAATTTTGTGCAAGGTTCAATCTTATTTGCTCTACATTCTTGAGGATTTTTATTTGCATATTCATAAAAAGTGCATGGATCTACTCCTTTTTGTCTGCATTCATCAGGATTCGCAAGAACGTAATTACCGTCAACTTTACACACCTCAAATCCTTGTTCTCTGCATTCCATTATATTATTTTGAATATAATACATTTGTTTGCAAGGATCATTGTCTTTATTTAATAAATTTTGACACATATCTCTAGGACGAAATCCTAAAGAACAACACTCCGTCTTATTATTATCATTATAAGTTTGACTGTTACAAGGTTCAGATGGTGAAGAATAAGCATTTCTACAATATCTTGCTTCTCCGCTTTCTGCAACTTGAAAAAAGTATGGATTTTTACAAGATTCAGTATTTATATCTTCGCCTAATCCACTACAATTAAATGCACTGGCATTGTAATTACTGTTTTCATAAGCAAGAAATATTTGTTGACACATATCTTCTGCTGCTTTAGAAACTCTATTCGAATCACAACAATGGGATGCGCCTCCTGTTTTTGTCTTTCCATCATATTTATCAACATATGCAATTCCTTGACATCTTCCATGATTATTAATATTATATCTAAATGGAGCAAATTTGCAAGAATTTTCTCCAACTTGTGCACAACCATTATAATAATTTTCAAGATAAGTTGCGTTTCCTAACATTCCCGCTAGTCTACAATTTTGTTTACATTTTTCAGAATCTGCAATATTATGCAAATACCATCCATCAATCTGGCCAACACTACAAGAATCAACCTCTCTATTTTCTGTTATTCCATAACCATTTACTGTTTTCTGAATTTGTATTGTTGTCTTATTGTATTGACTATTAAACACTTCATATTGTGTTCCGTTGAAACGTAATCCAAATTGATCTGATGATCCACTACCATACTTAAATATTCTTAATGCGCCATCCTCAACAACTAACCAAAACTGTCTAAATATTAAAAATCCTACATCATCAACTTGTGATGGATCAATATCAAACTGTGTTGGACGATAACTATAATACATATTCCACTTATATGGATACTCTATTGCACAACATATTGGAGAACCTGACTTCCAAAATAATAAAGATCCATTATCAGGGTGAACTACAATATACCAATCTTTTATCTTCAAATTCTTATTTTTATAATTTGTCTTTGTTCTAAGTCTTTCATTCACAACTCCCCATGTATTTGGAAGCGTTAAGGTATAACTCTCCTTTGCCATGTTAAAATTAAAGTAAAGCTTGTCGTCTCCTTCTTTAGTAACAATAGCCCATCTGTCTCTTATTGTGACTCCAAATCCATCACCATAAGTAATATTATTAGAAAAAGTTGATTGATCCGTAAATTCCCAATCATTATCAACCTGCCTAAATCCTTTAGGAAATTTAAATGATTCTTTTCTCATTAATCGAATGATGTGGACTGTCATATAAATAATAACTGATAGTATCACAACCACATTTAATTTCATTTCATTACTATATTAGTAGAAATTAAATAATTTTAAAAAATATTCGTGATATTTTTTAAAAAATATCTTACTATTTTGTAAATAGTGAAATGAGTAATGTTGGAAAAATGTTTCAACTTCTCGTTAGAGGAGGTGGGTATGTAAAACCCGGAGCGGTTGTCTCTCTTAAAGTTTGGGATAAAGATGATATTTTTCTTTCTGTTAACGATGCTAAAAATGGTATTGTATTAAAACAAGATCAAAATCCTTTTAAAACTGAATTTCTATTCAGAGTTTACGCTAAACGTAAAAGTGATAACTTTCTTAAAACACTTTTTAAAACTCAATATGTTGAACCTCTTGACTACATTGGTCTTGAACCTGTTAGTGTTCCCGAAACTTTTCTTCTTAACAACGGAACATTTGGTCTTGATGGAAACAGATGGCAACTTTGTGTTAAACAATTAAGAAATAACGCAAAAGTTGGAAATATGAGTTATGTATACTTTTTAACTCAATATAATAATTATGTCATAAAATACAATCTCCAAAATATGAATGTGGAGGTTGGAGCAACAAATGATCAAATTGATGCAAACTTCAATGATGCCGCAAATGATCCTTTTCAAATTACAACACTACTTGAACTTGTTAACTCTGGAAGAGCCACTCCTTTAACCTATGGTCAACATGGGAATTTAATCACTTACATCTATAGACCAATTCCCCCAACAGGTTATTTAGCTCTAGGTGATGTGATTCAAACATCAAGTAACAATGAAGATGCAAGAAGGACAGGAATGGCGTATATCAATGTGATCTTTGTTAAAGAAAAGTCCGCAGATGGAAAAGAAATTTACGCTCGTTATCTTCCTGATGCAAATAATAGAAATGCAGATCCATCAGGACATCAACAAAGAGTTAATATTTCTGAAGCGTGTAACATGTTTAAAGATGGAAAAGGAGAGACTAATTCTTATCTTTATCTTCCAGGACCTAAATTATATTCAATAAATGGATATACACAAATTGGTGCTTTTGCAAATGTTTGGTCTAAAGATTATCCAGCTATTGTAGGTCTCAGAAATGATCTTTTTCAACAAATAAATACTGGTATGCAATATGCAGAAGAATTAAGAGATAATAAAATTCTTAAAGAAACTCCTTATAATCAACTTGGAAGACTTTTCAGTTGGAGTTATGGTGCAAAGGGTGGTTGTGACTTTGAGTTATACTCATCCGCTGTCATTTTTGATAGAAGAGGTTTATCAACAGATTTAGATGGTGCAACCGAAGAAACAATTCCAAGAGGTTATAAAACATATTGTAATACATTTGGAGGTCTTGCTAGAACTATTCCTGGTTGGAATTTAAAAGATATGTTTCAGTGGGGATTTGAGAATTGTCCTATGTTTGTTCTTTTTCCAAAGATTAGAGAAGCACCTTGTTGTAGAAATCAAGATTTAGGTCCGGAGTGTGGTGTTGGAGACAAAAAATTAATTAATACAAATCCTATTTGTTTAACAATTGGAACAGAAAAGTGTAAAGGTAATAAAATTGATTTTTCAGGAAAATTTTGTCAACGTGAAATGTGTAAAACAGATCCTCTTTCTAGTAACCCATTAAATTGTGATGAGGAATATAAAACATTTTGTAAAAAACAATCCAACGATGGAACTTACTATAATTACTTAAACTATCCCGACTTGTGCGCTTGTTTTATGCCTAAAGAATTTTTAACAAAGATGTGTGATAATTATTGGGATAAACTTACCACTCCAGATCGTGAAGGAAATGTCGCTGTTAATAAGAAAAACATGGTTGCAAGGAGAGCTCTTAAACTAATCACTGATCCTAATGATCCTGATAAAGAACAATGCTCGGTTAATTGTCTTGTTAATCCAATTTGTAGACTTGGATCTCAAGTTCCTCCTTCAATAAGTGTTGAACGAGCAGGAAATTCTGTTGTGATCGGTAAACAAGGTCTTCCATCAACTTGTTCAACAATCGAGCTTTGTGTGCAAGACGTAAAGATTAACAACTCAGGAGATATCAAAGAATTAAATATAAATCAATCCGCAAAGTGTAAAACGGTGCTATCTAAAGTTTGTGTTGAGAAGAAGAATGGAATTGGTAATGTAGTTTATGATAAGTGTAATTTAATGAGAATTACTCCAAAAGATAATGAAAATGGTGTTGTGAGATTTTTTAAGAAACTACTTTCAGATGACACAGGTCAATGTGCAGAACCCGGAAGTGAGTTTGAATGTTTACTTGTCCAAAAAGATCCTATTCTTGATGATTGTATAGGAACAAAACGTCAAACTGTATTTAAGTCACTCACTCCAACAGCATTTGGACCAGACGTTGTAGAAGCGGTCAAGTCTCTTGACTTATACAAATCTCAATTACAATATTTTAATCCATCAACCACTTATGATTATATCAATAAGACAGTTACGGTTCTTACAGATTGCGCAGATTGTAAAGTTGGACAAGATATTCTTACAAATGAAGGATGTCATTTATCTGGAAATATATGGAAAGGATATGCACAAAGAAATGTTCAAAAAACAGAATTTAATAAAGGTAAATGTCCACCATTTGATAAAACAAAATATGAAGTGGAATGTTTTCAAGATAAAGATTGTATTCTACAACTATCATCACAAGATCAAGGTTGTATTAATGGAAAGACACAATACAAATTTAACATTAAAGAATATCAATCTCAAGGAGGAAAGACTTGTAATCAAGCCGTCTTAGATACATTGAAAGCAAAGGGAGTTAATATTGATAAAGTTAGCAGAGTTGAAATATCCGACAATTTACGAACGGTTGTTGCGGAAACAAGTTGTGAGGATTGTAAAGTTGATTTTGTCATTGACCAATCTGTTAATGGAGGAGAGTGTGTGTGGGATGAAACTCAAAACTCATTTGTTGTAACAAAGATTGGAAAACTTGTTAAGCCAGCAGTCGGAGGAGGAGTATGTTCTCAATCGGAGATGGATAAAGTTGGAAAACAACTTATTGAGAGATGTTCTCAAAATCAAAGTTGCCAATTACAGCTAGAGCCAACTCGCGATGAGTGCAATGATGTAACCGGAGTAAGAGTGATTACATATGGAGTAAAGAAACCACAAGTCGGAAAAGGAACAAGTTGTTTAGATGTAGGAAAGAAGATTGCACAAAAGTATTCGGAATACGGAGTTGATAAAGTTACATTTGAGACAACCGAGTCAGGAGTGAAAGAAGTAAAGATAGTTACAAGTTGTTTAAAGAGTAAAGATTGTAAAATAGATTTTACAAAGCAAATTTATCCGGGAAAGGATGTGCAAGGAGTGTGTGATCCAAAAACAAAGTTAAGCATTGAAATGTATAAAGTGATAGATAAAGAGGTTGGAAGAGGAAAAAGTTGTGAGGATTTAGTGAAAGAAAAGATAAAAGATTCTGTGTATTCAATGGAAGAGGATTATAAGATGTATGTGTATAAGAATTGTGAGCCACAACTTAACGCACCATCAAAAGTGATTGTATACGTAGGAGTGGCGTGTTTAGTAATTATACTTATTGTTTTAATAAAACGATTGTTGAAAAAATAAGAGTAAATGATCTCAATCAAAAATAATTTACAAATGTAAATTATTTTTGTCTTACTAATACGATGTTAAGTAACTTCTGGTAAATTATCAATATTTATTTCCTGTCTACAATGTTCATCGCTGTAAGTTGAATTACTTGGACTTACGGACCGAACTTCTCTTGCTTTTTCATCGGCTTCTTTTGAGAAGAGATCAATTTCTTGTTTCCATAGATGATATTGATTAACAACTGGTGATGAACTTGAAGAGGTTAATGTTATCACGTCTTTCAAAGGAATTGTCCCGACATCTTCATCAATATTCACATTTTCCGATTTTATATCATCTTGTTCTAATGATGAAGAAATGCGATTTTCATTATTTGAAGTAATAAATCCTTTTATTTTATTAAAGATAGATCGTAGACCTTTTTCTTTAAAGTTTAAGCTTCTTTCTGTTACTTCTTCATGCAATGGAAAGAGAGGATTTGTATCTGGTTTTTTAAAATATTCTTTTGCATGTTTTTCAAGAATTTCTACAAGTTTTTTTGATTCCTTACATAGAGAATGTAACTGAGTAAATGTCATAACTTTATGATTTCCATCATTATCCATAACTTTAATCTTGTCTCTTGAATTATCAGTAACAACACATCTTATATTTTCATCAAAATAAAGAAAGTCGAGAAAGAGAAGTTTTACACCTTCTTGATGTTTTTCATAGAGTTTAAAGGTGTAGTTATTTTCAATATGTCTATCAAAACGAGCTTGAGAAAAGTCAATTCCATTGAAATTGTTAATTTGCATATTATTATTTGTTATTCGTTGACGTTCTGAGAGAACTCTATTTTCTTGTTTATAATCGGCCTCACGTTTTTCATCAAGTTTATAATAACGGTCAAGTGATTCTTTTAATAATTTATTTTCTGCTTTTAATACTTCTGCTTTATTTAAAAATTCAAATATTTTTTCTTTTTGTTTTTGAAGTTCTTTTTCGTATTTAATCTGTTGATCTTTAATAATCCGTTCTTTAGATTGTTTAAGAAGTTCAATTTGTTTATTAAGTTCTTCAATTTCTTTTTCGTATTTAGTTTGTTGTTCTTTTAATTTTTGTTGATAATTCTCAATTTTATTGTTTTCTTCGGTTTTTAATTTAACTTTATATTCTTTACACGTTATAATATGTTTTGACCATGCTAGTTTAAGATTAAATTCCTTGTTACAATATTCACAAGTAAAGCTATTAACTTCTACATTTACCTGTTTTTCTTTTTGTATTTTAATACAATACTTAGCGGTTTTTTGATGATATTTTAAAGTATAAGTATTAATAAACTCTTTTTTACAAAAATCACATTCAATACTCATTTTTATATACAAAATATCTCTTTAAATTATTATAAATTATTATATATTATTATATAATAATATATAATAATTTATAATAATTATATAAATATATATAAATAAAATTTTGTGACATTCCTCTCATTTTCTCTACTTTTTACACCTTCTTAATAAGCATAAAAAATATTGATACACTTCTTATTTTACTCCTTTCAATTTTTTTTAAAAGTTCATACGATTTTATGACATCCAACACACATTTTTAAAAAACCGATGTGTTGGACGACCAATAATCCATCCAACTTTTTTGAGTAGTTTCTTTACTTTTCTCATCCAACTTTTTGAAAACAAATAGAAATTATTTTAAATTTTCATTTGTATTGAGTAAATATGAGTTTTAGAAATTTAGATCCAGAAAACGATCCTTGGTTAGTGACAACTTTAGGAGAGTATGTTGCTAGAAGAAGCTGGCCAGATGATGGAGCTAGAAATAGAAGAGATAATATTCCAGCAGATCAATCTAGATTTCCAGGAGGATCAATTAAACGTATAACTTGGGATTACACTTGTGATTATGGAACCGAGTATGTTCGTGCGTATCCTCCTAATGGTTATGCTGCACTAGGTGATATTATGATTAATGTTCAAAAAAATAGTGATGATTTTTGGAATACTCAAATTGTCTTTATCAAAAAAGTTAATGAAGTGACAAATGAAAAACTTGCAATTCCGATTGGAGGAGGTAAAGAAGTTGGATATCAAAATAATATTTCATATAGATGTAATATAAATGGAGGAGGAAACTGGCAAGATATGGGTATTTATAGACCAATTTCAAATGATGCTAATTATCTACCAATGGGAATCTTAATTAACTTTAGATGGGAATGGTATGGAGAAAGACTAATAAAATGGGATGAACCAGGTTATGCTCATGCAGTAAAAAACGATTTAGTAATGACTCTTAAAAACAGTCAATTCTTTAATTTAAATGCTGATAAATGGAAAAATAAATATTTATTTGCAGGAGGAAGAATTGGAGCTGACTCTTTTGGATGTAAACAATATTGTGATTATCGTTTTTGGTCTATTGCTTGTATTTATGACAGAAAAGAAAAAGATGGTTCTGGAAGAGGAAAATTTAAAATACTTTCTCTCTTTGATGGTTGGATTGCAGGAGAAAAAGATCTTGATCATAGTGATTGGCCTACCGCTTATGAATACTTTATGTATTACATTCCCTTCTATATGTTGATTACTAATAAAAGTAAAGATATTTGTTGTTTATCAACCATTAAATCAGATACTCATCTTGAATGTGGTTGGGGGCCTTATTCCATCACTCCTCAAAGCCCCGAATGTTATGACTTTGCGAGAATGAAATGTCGTGCTGAAAATCCTGATGATTTAACGGGAAACTATTGTCTTGAACAAGCTTGTAGAACTACTCCTCAAAGTGATAATTTAATCATTTGTGATCAAGAATTTACAAAGTTTTGTCAAAAAAGTATCACTAAAGACAATGGAACTGTTCAATACTTAAACTATGAACAATATCCAGATGTATGCGCTTGCTTCATGCCCCAAGACTTCTTAAAGAAAGGTTGTGATAGTCTTGCTACGGAACTTAATATTAAATCAAATCGTCCCGCTATGAAAGTCCTTAATATAGATACATCGGATCCAGATCAATGCACACAAAATTGTAGTGTAAATCCAATTTGCAGAACCATGGGAACAATACCAGACACTCCTCTTTTTAGAACAGAGTTTCCCGGTGCTTTTGGAGATGGAAATAAAAATCGTAAAGGCAAACCAATCATTAAAGGAGGTGTGGTTGATAGAACAAATTGCGAAGACAGAAATGTTTGTATTCAAAATATAGTTGTTAACAATGAAGGAAAGATTAGAAAGCTTAATATCTCTCAAGAAATTACAAGTTGCGGCGGATATAAAGATAAGAAATGTGCTAGATCAAAATTTGGTAAATGTAATATCCAAAAACAAGGAGGAAAGTTTTATAAAAAATTAATGACAGAACTTGATCAAGGTGGTTGTGGAGTTGAAGGAGAAGAATTTCTTTGTGCGGATTTGACAACCACTCCAATCCTTGATGAGTGTAACTATGGAATTAGAACAACCGTGTTGAAACAAAATTTTAACAATGCCGATAAAGCAGATGTATTAGAAGCACTAAACACATTAACTCCTCAAAATATAAAAGATTTTAGACCATCAAGCTATTACAATGAGACAGATGGAATAGGATTTTATTTAAGTGAGTGTGGAGATTGTAATGTGGGATTTGAAACAGCATCAGAATGTTTTTTACAAGGAAATGTTTGGAAGCAAAAAACAACAAAGACAAAGATTTTAAATGATAAGAAAAATGGAGGAAAAGATTGTGTTGTTGATCCTACTCCAATAATAAGTGATTGTTCTCAAAATAAAGATTGTAAAATAAAAATTGCGGAACCAGATACAGGTTGTGTAAACGGAACACGTCGAATTAAGTATAACATTACCGAGCTTAATTCAAGAGATGGTAAAAGTTGCAGAGATGTGATATCAGAAAGTATTCCAGATGCATATAAAGCTAATTACCCGTCAATTAAGATATCGGATGATTATAATACTGCAATTGTGGAAACAAGTTGTGAGAATTGTGAGATAGGTTATAAAGTTGATCTCTCCTCAAATGGAGGAAAATGTATATGGGATGGAGATAAGTGGACTTTAAAAAAGATTCCTGTAATGTTAAAAGAGGCATCAGGAGGAGGAATTTGTCCAACAGAAAAATTAAATCTTGTTAATAAAAAGACTCCGATCTTTGAGAAGTGTAATCAAAATCAGGATTGTGAGTTTTCGTCAAATCCGTATCAAGATGAGTGTGATGATAATACAGGTGAGAGAGTCATGAAATTTATTGTAGATAAAGTTGAGAATGGAAATGGAATGACATGTAAATCGGCGGCTTTACGACTTGCAAAGGGATATTCACTTGATGGATCACCGGCGGAGGGAACTTATGATCCTGCAACAAAAGAGATTATTGTAAAAGCAAGATGTGGAACAAAACAAAATTGTCAAATAGATTTTACAAAGAATCTTCAAACAGTATGTGATAAGAATAAAGGACTTGCTGTTGATGTATATCAAATTAAAGCGAAGACAAAGGGTAGAGGAAAGACATGTGACGAGGCAGTAAAGTCAAATTTCACTTATGATACATTTACAATAGAGGAAGTTGATAAAGTATTTGTATATAGAGCATGTGAGAAATATGATCCAACAGCTACCAGAAAGATGGTTATAGCGGTGTTAGGAATAAGTTTATTAATGGTGCTTATTGCAATAATAATATAATTTTTAATTTTTTTATTATACTTTATTAAATGACAGATTTAATAAAGTATCTATTTATTGGAATAGTATTTTATATTCTCTTTGCGACAGGTAAAGAGGGATTTGCTTTAACTAGTGATATCGTCGCAAGTAAAAGTGCATTAGATCCAAATAAGTTTTATTTTAAAGGGACAAGAAAAGTAAGCAATACTGTCTCTCCCGCAGCAAATGGAGGAGCTGGTTGTCAAGAGTTTCCTGATGAGGTGTATAAAGTAGCTCCTCCAACAAATGCGGTATGTAAAGGAGATAACAGTCCAGATTATTACACATTTGCAACAACCG
>Ga0214923_10008532_pt1 | contig 10881 bp, 10 predicted proteins | sample LL1510_MetaG_FD_177993 | JGI IMG/M metagenome (GOLD analysis project Ga0214923, IMG submission 177993) | Freshwater microbial communities from Lake Lanier, Atlanta, Georgia, United States - LL-1510 | ecosystem: Environmental > Aquatic > Freshwater > Lake | place: USA: Georgia | collected...
GAGTTATACTTCTAAAATATATATTTATTGATTTTGAAGTACTATTACCAGATGGAATTATTCCATAAATATCTATTTTAATTCTTCTTGATAAATCACCTAAATTACTTTGAGCTACATAAACAGTATCATTTACTAGTGTCATTGATGTACTTGGAATCAAAACTGGATTGGAACTATCATCAAATAAAGATGTTGGATTACTACTTCCATCAGAATCAACTATTGTTCCAACAATATAAAAATAAACTGGATATGTAAGATCATTTGCATTAATGTAAACATTTATATCCCAAACACCACCTATAATTGTGGGTGAATCAATTGTATTTGAAACAGTTAAGAATGATCCTATTAATAAAGCACTTGATGAACTATTTGGGAAATTAGCTGTAATTATTGTTTGAGTTCCAGTATTTGGATTATCTAAAAGTGAACCAGTAACAGGAATTGTTGAAGTTGTTGTTGGATTATCAAAAAATAAAGTTAATCCTCCAGAAATACCATTTAAACCAGGTGCTCCTGTCGGTCCTGTTACTCCTGTGTATCCCGTATATCCAGTGTATCCAGTATATCCAGTATAACCTGTTCGTCCTGTATAACCTGTGAAACCCGTTGGTCCGGTGAAATTATATGAATAAGTAACTTCTTTAGTATTTGTATTATATACCAAAGCTGTTGGTACAGTATCGTCAAATCTAATTGGATTTATATATAAACCTGAATTTGTTGCATCAGGACCTGTTTCATTAGCATTAATAACTATTGAATTAGCGGCCTGGCCAGTTTGACCTGCTTTATAACCCAAAGAAATACTAAATGTACCTTGTCCAGTTATACTAGCACCATAACCTATTGAAATAGCACCATAATTTTGACCATAATTTCCAGCATAATTTCCAATAGAAATAGTAGAACCACTTTGTAAAGTATTACCGCTAAGATATCCTAGAGATATTGGTGCATCTAAAGGATTTATTTTACCACCGTAATAGTAACCAGAACCATTAGTTCTTGATATTCCACCGGGAGGAATGAAACGAACTGATAAATCATAATTTCCAAGAGATTGACCATAAATAATTCTAATGGGATAAGTTGATGAAGCAGTTAGAGAAATAGTATTAGTAATTGTTTGATTTGGATGTAAACTCCCATTATTAATTAAGGAATTTCCAGTAGTAAATCCAGATAATGCATTATTTCCAATCCAAATATAACTTGAATCATCGGAAGTAGTTGAAAAAGTCCAAGTACCACTCGTACCCGCTGGTGTTGTTAAATAACCAGTCCATTGTACAGAAAAATAAGATAAGTTTTGATTAGCAGGTGTTTTTTGATTGGTTGCTAATCCAAGATTTGTAAAATCAGTAGAAAATCCAGTTGAACCAGATGGATAAAGATAAGATGCTGAATTAAAAAATGTTAAATCATCGTTAAAATATCCGTCGAAAATTTGATAATATAATCCAGATACTAATGTTCCTGCATTTTTTACATTTTGATTAATAAAACCCAATTGAATTCCAGTTGAAGCAGACATTTTTATTATTATAAAAGAGAAGAATTTTTTCTTAAATAATAATAAAAAATCTAAAAAAAAGTCTAATAATAGAAATTTACATCGTTGGAAAAATTTAACAATATGCTAAATATTCAAAAAGAAAATAACAAAAGAAAATTTCTTTAAAAATTTTTCATGATTGATCTTACACACATCGGAATTATTTTTTTGTAAAAATAATTTTACAAAAAAATAAACCTTTAAGAAATATTTTATACTTTAAAAAAATTAGTATTTGAAAATTTTCTTTCAAATCATATCAAATTTAATAAATCGTGAAATATTTTTTTCAAATAAAAAAAAAAATAAAAAAATAAAAATAAAAATAAAATGAAAATGGAATTGTCTTTTAAAAAAGTTCCATATAATAAATTAAATATTTACTTGAACGAAACTTACAAATTTCTTTTAGCGAATGGATTTTATAATATAGTAAATGAATATAATATAAATTCACAATATTTGGATTCTATACCTGAGATTCCTAATTGGAATGATTGTTTAAACAGAGCCGATAAAATACAACAATACTATTTACCTCATCTAAAAAATCTCGGTATAGAATTTTTCGAATCACCATGTCGTCTAGGAAGGAACATGACAGAATGTTCATTTAATATTAAAAATAGAAAACTTTCAAGAGATATATTAAACAACTGCGTTTTTTGTCAAACAATAAATAATACTGATAATAGTTTATGTTATCCTTTTAGACAATACAAAATGATTTATATCGATGGACTAGTTATACTACCCAATCCTTTTCCTTATTTCAAAAAACAATTTTTAATAACAGCAGACGTAGATTACAATTCTGATCATTACACTCAAACAATATTTAAAGAAGATTTTTCTTATTTTTTCAAAGTATTGAAAGTTGCCAATGAACTGTGTAAACAAAAAGACGGTATTGTTTTTTTCAACGGTTTGTGCGGTAACAGTTTAAAACATTTTCACTGTCAATTTGCGACACACAGATTACCTATATTTTCATTTTTAGACGATCATGAACTTAGTAAAGAAAATTTTATTAAAATAGAACCAAATATTCAGGTTTTATTTAATGATGATTCTAATAAATATTTTAGAGGAATAGTTTTTTCAAATATGAGTTTAGAAGATTTAGGAAAAAAAGCTGAAGTATATATAAATGAACTAACTAAGTTAGGATACTTATATAATTTTATTATAAGAAAAAAGAGAAGTAAATTGCAAATGGTTCTATTTGTAAGAAATTGTAAAACTAAAAAAGGAACGGTGGATTTTAATTTTGGATCAACGGAATTAGGAGGCGCTATTGTCAAACTAACTAAATTTGATAATAAATTGAAAGAAAAAGATATTGTAAAATATTTGAATGAAACAAATAATGTTAAAGATATTGTAAAAGTTGTAAAAAGTTTAGCAAAAATTATGAAATGGTGACCTTCTTACTTACTTACTACGTTTCTTACTTTTTCTCTTACTAAGTTTCTTACTTTTTCTCTTACTAAGTTTCTTACTTTTTCTATTACTACGTTTCTTACTTTTTCTCTTATTACGTTTTTTTCTTCTTCCATCTGCTGTTTTTAATCTTTTACTTTGTAATTGAGTTTTTTTATCAACATCTATTCTTCTTCTTTTTCGAGTGACTCTGTTTTCATTGTGTTTTTTGATTTCATCGTCTAAATTGATATATTGCGACGTGAAATTTAAACATCTAATCATATCATCATCTATTAATGATACCTGAGGAAAGTGTTTTATTATTTTTTTAATTGTATCGTCACATTCGTCTTCGTCCTCCTCATCCTCTTCTTCTTCATTTTTTTTTCCAATATCAATGTAACTTTTTACTTCATAGATTTTCAAAATATCTTTTAAAAAATATGATATATTTGTTGTATGTTTATAACCGAAATATCCAAAAGATACTATTGAATTTTCTTCGTATTCACTTTTCTTCGCATTCATAGGAAGTTTTAAACTTCTTAGAATGTAGTAGATATCTAATAATATTGCCATATATTTAGTAAAAAATAACTGTATTTTTTCATAATTTTTTTTCATATACTCAGTTATTTTTTCATCAAACAAATTTTTTAATTTTTCTTTTTCGGAATTACCTAGTTTTTCAGTTATTATAATAGACGATAATACAGTTTTCAAATCATTTAATATAACTAAACAATCATTATCTTCTTCGTCTTCGTCTTTTATTTTCAACAACAACTTATTTATTTTTTCGATCCAGAAATCAACATTATTTAAAGGATGAAGAAATTTTTTAATTTGTTTATATATTAAACTTGTTTCTATTTTTTTTGATATAAAAAAAAATTTGAAATCACCGTGAACTAAAATATCAACAAATATTTCTAAATTTTGTAAATTGTTTCTGAGTTTATTTAAATTATCATCTGAAATCAAAATTTCGACTAAATGAAAAGTTGTATAATTATCACATAAAAACTTTACAGAGTTAATAATGTCGTCAACCGAAGAAAAAAGACATACTTCGTAGTTGTATTCAGAATCTGATTTTCCTAACCTTAAGTCAACATAATTCCAGCGTATATTTTTAAAAGTGCATTCTTTATTTATTGAACAATTTTCATAAAATTTATTTATTTTTCCAATCGGTGTAGCTTCCAAAATACTTGTCGTGAATATTGATTTATTAGGTTTAGTTTTTTCATCTTTTTTGTTTTTTAAAAAAGGATATTCTAAATTGAAATCTAATTTGTTTACTTTCGCTAAATCGTCTAATAATTTTAAAAATTTTACTCCCCATATATTATAACATTTATTTTCTTCTTTGCAATTTTTACATAAATTAGATCTACTAAAATGAGAGTCTCCAAACAAAATTACTATAGGAGGATGTATACCACACTCGTTGAATTGTTTTATTTCTTTACATTCATATTTCGGAACTAATAGTGTAAAAGTAATTGGACCTGATATTTTTTCAATTGTCTTACCATTGATAATTAATCCTTTGTTTTCTCCTTCCATATTTTATTTTTATTATATAAGTTTTTATTTATTATAATAATATAAAATATGAAAAAAAAATGCAAAAATGGTGAAGACCTTGAAGAAATAATTCAAACATTTATTGAAAAAGGAGATGATGAAGAATTTAAAACTATTATTTTACAATTTTATGATGATGTTATCGATGAGATGATTGAAGAAAGAGCAGAATATAATAAGAGACAATCTTTTTTTTTATTCTTTAGAACCTACATAAGCATAATTAGAGAGGAATTATATATTGAGTTCAAGGATTTTGTAGATGACTATGAATTTGATATATATTTTAGAAAAGCACTTGCAACCTATGAAGGTTTAGGTCGTGATTTTCTTTAGAACTTTTTAAAACCAACTTGTTTCATCTATACATATAAGAAAATTATGATGATACCATAATTTTACCAGGTAAATGATTTATTAAGTAATTATTAAAATTAGAACTTTTTAATAATTAGATTCCACTGTTCTTAAAGCGCTCACATCTGTCACACTTAAGTCAAGTTGGGTTCGTTTTCGAGTGTATTGTATAATAGAGACATCCTCGCATTGCGAATATTTTGAAAAATCAGTAATTTTTGTATCATCTAATTTCATAGATCCGTATAAAGAACAAAATTTAACCGGACACTTTTCCATATTATACAAAAGGCGTTTCAAAAGGCGTTTCAAGAGGTGAAATTAAAGTAAAATTTGAGTATCAACCAGCACTTAGGAGAATATTGTTTTCTCCTTTTTAAAATTCATTATGATATAAATTTTGTTGATTTAAGTTTAATTGCGTATTTTAATAAAAAACTAGTTCCATGAAAAGGAACAAACATATTTTATTAAAACATTAGAATCATCATCAAATGTAAATTACATTATCTTTCTTTTTGACCTCCTTTTTGACCTCCTTTTTGACCTCCTTTTTGACCTCCTTTTTGACCTCCTTTTTGACCTCCTTTTTGACTTTCTATAACCATCTTTTTCATATGCTTTATATTGTTTACATTCATTTAATTCATGATCACTAAACGGTCTTCTACAACTTGGACATTCTTTTTTTGTTAACAGTTTCAAACAATCTTCATGAAAACAATGACCGCAATTCTTCAACTTTAAACATTTCCCTGTAAAAAAAAGATTTTCAAAACATATTGAACAGTCTTCTGGAGGTGAAGTTAATAATGATAACTTTTTTGACTTTTCTAAGTCTAAGTCTAAGTCTAAGTTAGACACCAATTTTTCCCCTTCTTTCCAAAAATCTTCATTTCTTAAACTTTCCATTTCAAGAACAAAGTTTAACCATTCAAATGAAGATTGTCGTGGGTTTTGTCCGTTTATCTTAAAAGATTTTTCTGAAAAAGGAAAATTTTTGGAAAATTCAAGCACTAAATATTTTCCATCTTTAACAAATATTTCATAATATGTTGTGTCAGTTTGATGAGATTTATATTTGTTCCAACCTTTTTCTTTTTCTAGTATCTGTTCGATATTTTTATCATCTTTCGTTTTTTTAGTTAAATTTACTTTTATTCTTTTCAAATCTGTATTATCTAAAATTTCCATTCTTTATTTCTTTATAAAGTTTTTTTTTTGAAAAAAAATTATAATAAAAGAAAGATTCTTATGAATAAATTAGTAAGAAAAATATCTCGATATGATATGTCTATGTTTCCAGATAATATAAGTGAATTAAAAATAAGTATTTGGGAGGCATTACCATCATAATATCAGGGATTGAATAATCCTCTAAATTTTCATCTTCACATGTTGAATCAACAAAAATATTTACGCCCATTACTATCAACTCTTGTATTGTATCTTGATTAGGATATGAACCAAATAATGCTTTGTTTTTTATAAAATATGATGATGTTTCCATATTTTATAAACAATTAATATTGTTAATGTTATTTTAATTTTATCATATATAGAGAAGTTGAAGTAGTGATGAAGGAAGTGTAGGAATATTAAAACATTTGTAACACAAAAAACCATCATATTTGTAAAAAGTAAAATTATTTTTGATTGTTACAACAATTACAACAATTTTTGTCTTTTGAGTGGTGGCTGGTTGGAGTCAAACGACACAAACTCCTTAATACTATCGTGTGTATTATGACATTACCAGTCACATTCTCTAGGTGCAAATAACCCCTTACTACTTCAAGTAGTGAAGGATCATTTTCTTTCTCTCTCTTCAAGGTTTTTATAAACCTATTTCTCTTCGTATTGATGAGATGGTCCATCTCATTTTGTTTAAAATCCGTTCTACAAGGTGAAATTATAGGAGGCTGGCTCAGAATCCCTTGTATAAACTCAAGCGTGTCTTCACGGTGATCAGGATGCTCCAAGGACTTATTAAGCTTGTTAAGAAGATCTATACACTCACAGTCCTTGACATCATCCTCATCGCTATCATCCTCGTCATCATCCTCCTCTTCAGTAGACCCATTTTCAGTATTCTTCAAAAACTTTATCTGTCCTTTGTTTGTAGCCAAACAAATGAAGTTTAACCACCCATAATTTTTAGTGATTAAATTCATCACCTATATCGATAAATATAAATTTATGTCTATGCATATACAACAAACACATACACTTTTACGAAGAAGTTTTCGCATTACCGCCTCCATTAACAACAACTCTTGCAACATTGACCAAATTTTAGAAGTGACACAGCCGTATATTAAAAATGCGTCCAAAAAAGCCGAATTATTCAAAAACTATTTTTCTTTTCGAGTAAAAATTACATACAGTATTTATTCTTCAGCAAATATTTTCATTCCAAAATTTAATAGTATAAATAGTATATCTTGTTAATGATTCTTGATTATCTTTTACATTTTGTTCTGCATTTTTATAAACATATGAAATTTTATTTACTATATCTTCAACATCAACTGGTGAAGCTGTGTATAAATTATTTAACCATGGAATTTCACTTGATCCTAGTATTGGAACTCCATTGGATAATAAATCAGCACTAACTATATTAAATGTTTCAGTAAAACTTACTTGTAAACCTATATCAATTGTTTCGCATATTTCTAAAAATTGAGTTCGAGTCGTCCATGGATGACAAACCAGTTTATATTCATCCTCGTTTAAATTAGAAAATAAATTAACTAGATTAGTAAATACAGTTCCTCCATTTAACTCATTCCTTTCTGAATTAACGTGAAACGCTAATTTTTTATTATTTCTTTTACAAAATTCAATCGATGCTATCGCTTGTGTTAATATATTTTTAAAAGGTCTAATTGCTCCAAAACATGAAATATTTAATGTTTCTTTTTCCAATAAATTTTTATTATATTTTTTGAAATTATCAGTCGGGTAATAATTTGGTAAATAAACAATTCGCATCTTTTCTATATTCGATAAATAGATATTCAATTCTTGAAATAATCTCATATCATTTACACCTATAAATACATTTGGTATTTTTATATATTCAGCAGTCCATTTCATACTTTGAGAACTTTCAATAGAAAAAAATGGAATTGCACTATGTAATCTTACTATCCATATAATTTTTGGATACATTGATTGTAATAATTTTATTTTTTCTGGAACAACCCATAGTGCTTCTATAATAACATGTGTTGGTTTAAAATTGAAAACGTAACCATTGATACAATTATTATCTATACAAATTGAAATTTGTGATTCTATATTTTGAGACAACAACATGTTGTGAACATAAAATATTGAATTATAAAGCCCACATTGTAAACTAATCTCATTATGTTTCACTGGGTCAAAATTTTCTCTTCTTTTTAATGCAAATAAAACTCTAGTCATTTATTTTTCTTTATTCTCTTACCTTTCATTTTTTTTAAATTAAAAATTAGTTATTTACAATACAATTTTATTATTTCAACTAATTCTTTGTTTTCTTCATTTTCAATTCGTTCAATACATTCTTTCATTGTTTCTATCAATTTATCCAATTTGTCTTCTATATCTACTTTACTCACGTTAGAATCAGGATTAAAACGAATAAAGATCCATTTACCGCTATGTATCATGTAAACGTCATCGTAACGAATTTCTTCATCTCTTTTATCATAACTACGATGACCAAACTCATCGGTTTCAATTGCTAAAATTGTATTATCTATTAATTTACGATGATCAATACGACGCCTATGAGTACAATCACAATTTCCAGTATAAAGAGGCTTGTCGTGTATAAATCCTTCAAATTTTTCATTGATTAAATTTCTAATCATTATTTCCTTAGTATGTCTATATACAACTTTACTGCGTTCATCGTTTGGAAATATTTCTTTGAAACAAGTTGCGCAATAGCCATCGTATTTGATATTACCACAACGACTATCAATCCAATCGATGCAATTAGGACATCTTTTACCACCACCGTGTGATACACATTTATCTGTTTTGCCTATTGCACTTGAATTACAACCTGTTTCAATACATCTTTTACCACCACCGTGTGCTACACATTTATCGGTTTTGCCTATTGCACTTGCATTACAATCTTTTTCAACACATCGTTTACCACCACCATGTGCTATACATTTATCGGTTTTACCTATTGCACTTGCATTGCAACCTGTTTCAACACATCGTTTACCACCACCATGTGCTATACATTTATCGGTTTTGCCTATTGCACTTGCATTGCAACCTGTTTCAACACATCGTTTACCACCACCATGTGCTATACATTTAACGGTTTTACCTCTTGCACCTTTTTCACAACCTGTTTCAATACATCTTTTAATTATACTTTTATATTCTTGAGACATTCTAGATATATATTAGATTATTTTAAATATTAGATTTGAAAATTTCAATTTTTATTTTTTGTTCATTGTAAAGATTTTATTTAGAAAAATAATCACACCAGACTTTTTTTGTAGTATCAATGTATTGATACAGTGATTCTCTGTTTATTCTAACATTATCCTCTGGATTTTCATATGTTAATAATAATTTTTTTGTTATATCAATACTATCAGTTGGATTTGCATTGTATATATCATTATTACTCCATGGAATATCATAACTACAAATAATTGGTACACCTTGACTTAATATATCACAGCCAACGATATTGAATGTTTCAGAAAAACTTACTTGTAATCCAATATCCATTTCACTACAAACTTTTAAAAATTCTTCCTTATCATACCATGAATGTTCTACTAATTCATAATCACTATCTAATTCTGTAAATAATCCTTTAATATTATGATAAACAGGTGAACCATTTGTTTCTATACGGGTTGCATTTATGTGATACCTTAATTTTTTATTAATTTTTCTAGCAAATTCTACCGCTGAAAATGCTTGAATTAATTGATTTTTTAAAGGTCTGATTGCCCCAAAACAACAAATATTTATGACATCATTTGTTTTATCGACAATTTTATTTTTAAAATCTTCTAGTGGATAATAATTTGGTAAGTATATTACTTTCTCCTCAATATCAGAATCAGATATTTTATTTTTTATTTTTATAATGGTTCTAATCTCCCTTAGGAGTCTTGGTGAATTTATACCTATTATAATATTTTTAAATAAGGAATATTTACATATCCATGACATAGCAGTTCCCTCGCATGCAATAAATGGCATATCACTATGAAAACGTATTATCCACTTCACTGTTGGATGTAGTTGACATAATATTACAAATTTTGTTGGAACAACCCACAATGCTTCAATTATTACATGAGTTGGTCTATGTTTAGTAACAATTCTATCTATACAATTATTATCAATTGCAATATCAACAACTGATTCTATATTCATTTTATTTAGAATTTCGTTTAAATATGTTGAGGAATTAAAAAGTCCAGTTTGTATAAGTTTTTTATTACCAGCGTTATCAGTATCTTCCCGCTTCTTTAATATAAATAAAATTTTCACCATTTCGTTCACCTTTATTTAAATGATGTAAAAACAAAAATATATTTATTTTTAAAATATTTTTTCAAATAGTATTTTGATATATATTATATATCAAAATATATATCAAAATATATATCAAAATATAAAATAAGCTTTCTTTCTTAACTTATCATATCATCAACAATATTTTCATCAAATAAATCTGAATTCCATAATTGACAAATTTGATCTAATCTTGTTTTCAGTAGAGAAACTTGACTTTGTAAATCATTTATTTTAGAATATAAATCAATATCCCTAACTTTTGTATTATTAGGTAAAATCAATGATTCATTCGAATTTGTTATCGTATTACTTCCAATTGAAATTGATTCTGATACAAGTACATTTTTAATCGGATTCGATTCGGTTCCTATTCTAACTTC
>Ga0214923_10008533_pt1 | contig 10880 bp, 10 predicted proteins | sample LL1510_MetaG_FD_177993 | JGI IMG/M metagenome (GOLD analysis project Ga0214923, IMG submission 177993) | Freshwater microbial communities from Lake Lanier, Atlanta, Georgia, United States - LL-1510 | ecosystem: Environmental > Aquatic > Freshwater > Lake | place: USA: Georgia | collected...
CTTAACATATTCTCTTGCTCGTACGTTGTAGAAATCGGCGTAAGCAGGTTCACCACGAGTAGCAACAATATCACCAATCTGAACATCATATACCATTTTTCCTATTTCAATGACTTCACCTAAGCCTTCGTGTCCCTGCATATTAGCGGGTAACGGGCCAAACTCACCTACCATCATATCAACATCACTACGACAAACACCAGTCATAATGTTTTTGACACGAATTTCATTACTTTTCATTTCAGGTATTACATAAGAACTTTCATAAAAAGTTCCATCTCCCAAGGTCATCAATAATCTATTCATAGTTTTTCCACCTTTGTGTGTATCCAACTGTCCTGATGGAACTGATCGTCCCAAAATTCTTGGTCGTCTATTTTTTGTATAGCAGTTTCGATCATACGCTTGTAGGCACTCTCTGGACATAGCCCTAATGGTTTAACGTATTTGTGCCCGGTGTACAGTTCAAACTCTACACCAATATTATCTTCTTGTAGACTACGCCAATCTGCTGTAATAGTCCACATAGTTTCCTGACCTAAAAAGCCTAACCTACAATAGTCATCTACATTATAAACACCGTTAGGATTCACAGTACCATAGTCTGTAGCAGTTAGATCGGGTAATGTCCAGTTCTGTTTAACTACCTTACGAGTACGATCTGCTTGGTCATACCAAGGATCCATAGCTATCCAAAGGCTCAGTAAATGTGGAACTAGATCACGACTAACTCCACCAAATGCTAGTTCTTTATTAGTAAACCAACTACCAGGATTAGGCACACGATCACGATTAATCCAATTTAAGTTAACAATAACACTGGCATTGGCCAAGTCTTTAAACTCTTGAATATCATCTCTGTATTGATTATTCTTAACCATCATTATTCTAGTGTCAGGATGGCCTTCAACCAGCAAGTCCCAAGCACTGGCAGTGGCTAGGCCAGGTTTTTCAATAAAGAGAATACGTGCCTTATCCACTACTTCTAGTGCTATAGTACCGTGTGTATAGTTTGGAGTACAAATATGTACAGTGTCGAACTTATCTACTTGTTCTAATGCTTGTGGAAGTAGTGTGTAGTCAGCTAATCGTTTAGGATCCTGATCCACAGTGATAACATCATGTCCTAATTCTTGTATGACATCCTTATAAAGTTGTCCTATACCCATACCAATAACTAGACTAGTTTTGTTCATTTTTGCTTAATTCGTATTTTTTAAACATTCGTGTCACAGGTTCCATTTCCTTGGCGAACTCTTCAGGTATTCTTTCACATATCAAGTCCAAATGATAATCGCTTGGAAAATGTTTAAGCAAACCTAGAGCTTCCTTTCTAACTGCTCGTGGAACTCTAGGACTCAACCTAGGGCTACATAATTGAACAAGAAAGTATTTGGTTGCTATTAGGCTACGATATCTTTCATCAGGCAGCGTCATCTTCAGTTTCCAATTCAAGTTGTTCTAAACGATCAATATGGGTTGAGGAGAATTCATCTTCATCTATTTTATCAATTTCTGGGCTAGCAGATTTACGTTTAAAAAATTTACCAAAATTACTTTTAGATTGATAGGCTCTTTTACCGCTAGCACCTCTAGTACCAATAACCTGTGCCCAAAAACTTTCTAATTCATCTACTAGTTCAAGTGCTACACCTTTATTTGTGGTGGAAAAAACTGCGTCAATTAAATCTCTAAAGTATACTATATCTGTTACCTCTTGTACAAGCATATATGGACAACTATGTGTATAATATTGTCTATTAGCTTCTTGAACAGCATTGATATGATGCCAAATATTATGACTCATCATTATACCATAACTAAAACTATCCCAACTTGTTTTATTACTCTGACCAAATTTATTCTTATCTCCTGGGCCATATATACAAATATCGTTAGTCTTGATTTGATCCATAACAGGACTATTTTCGAATAAAGGAAGAATGCCATCAGTAACTACAGCATCACGATATAATCTTGTGTCGTGTTTGTATTTTTTATCATCAAGCCCAGCACTCATTCTATAGGTCCATTTTGATCTATCTTTAGTTTCAGTTTGATAATAAATTTGACCATTTGCTGTAGCTAAAAATGGACTAGCACAATCAAAACTTATGGTAAATTCTGGGTTATGATATTTCCGTATTGAATTTTGAATATCAGTGAGTAGCACAGCCCATTCTAATTTACTGGTTCCTAAAAAGTGCATCCAATTATGTACACCAGGTTCTAATAGATTATCAAATCTTAAATCAATAATGCGTTTGAGTACTAGATGTATATCACACATATTTTGTCCGCCCATAGCCCAACCATTAAAATGTTCATTGGGATATTGTTTAGGATCACTGTATTTTTTCATTTCATTGTACCAAAGTTCAGATTCTTCGTGATCTTCACCTTGTAGTACATTTAGGAATTTACAATTACCGTTACGATTTCGAATAAAATATTCATTATTAATATGAGTACCTGTCACAGCATCGTCAAAATTTTGAATTTTAGTCTTGGCAATAGCTTCTTCAAAATTACCAATCCAACTGGGAATATCTAAAACCATACCATAGTCCATCAATGTATCCATCCATTCTAGGACCTGTTGTCTTTTTTTAGCTGCCTTAGTACAATTAATATCCTTCCAATTACCTTCCCAGCGACCTTTACCAATCTGGAATCCTCCGCTATCACCCAGTACCCAGCTATTTGAGCGATTACGATTTCTAAACATATCTTCACGCCAACTTATTTTATTAAGGTCTAGATTGGCGTGTCCAGCACTGTACAAACACCACTTATAATAAAATTGTCCTTTTACTGGATCAAGAAAGTTTAAACTTTCCATACCGTTAGTAAAACTAGGAGGAATCCTTGCAGGATCCACATAGTTCATATAACGCTGTTTGCCTACAAATGTAGCATAAAATGTACTGGTGGCAGGCAAAAATACAGCATATTGACTATGTCCGTTTTTTCCTAGTTGTGGTGTTGTTAGGTCTTTGTTCATATATTATTTTGTTACCGCTGGAATGAAGTATTCGTAATTGGCCAATCCACTATCCACACTGATTTTCATCAAGCCTTCGTCGCTGATAGAAATCAGCTTGTCCCCATCAAGAGTCAGTATACTACTAACATCTTGTAATGGCCAATTGAATATATTTCTCATCTTACCCTCAATATCTGATTGGAAAACAAAACTGCCTACGTGAGTACTTTGAATTCCACCAAAGCTGACAATTAGGTTATTTTTTTCAATCTTAGTTTTAAAAATATTTTCTTCACTATGAATTTGAGCCTGTAATTTTAACCTTTGGACACTGTTAACTGAAGGAGTAAACACAACATTATAGTTGGGTTCTTCTAGAACGTATTCGTCCATTTTTGATTGTACTACTTCTGCGCTCATTAATTGATAGTCGTTATTAAAGTCTTTGTGTTCATTTTCAAAGAAAATACTAGTTGGTTTATCTTTGCCATTTCGTGTACTAACAATAATTTCAATTTTGGGATTTTCCTTGTACTCTGGATTCTTTAATAAAAGATTAAGAGTATTTAGATTAGGCAACCCGAAAGTGCCTTGAAATTCGTGTATAGGATTATGTGTTTTGGCTGTTAGTTTCACAGTCAAATTTTCAAATACACTTTCAATTACGGTTTCAGTTTTATTGCTGGATATTTTAGCAAATGGAAAATTCAAGCTTGATGTATGTGCTACAATGTCTGTAAGTATATCTCTAATCATATTTTTCTCCTTTTTATATTGTAAATTAATAACATTTAAATGTCAAGATTTAGTTTTAAAAAACTTGTTAAATGTTGTCGTTTCTTTGGTGGTGTTTAATTTTAAATTAAGTACCCCAATTAAATTTTCAAGTTTATTATCTATAATACTATCTTCCATACCTTCGTGATCAAAAGGCAAGTCCTTAAACCAACTAGGTAGTTTAAGCTCGTCAACGGGATATGCTACACTGGTATAGCCTAAGGGATTGGCCTGTAGTTTACAAACTACTACCTTAGCACCATCAGTAATATTCATACTGTATTTGTCGTCATTCATACGTTTAAGAGTGTTCCAATTAATGGCCGCCCTAACATGCCCTGGAAGATTCGCTTTGCCTTGTTTGCGTTCTTTTTCGTGATATTCAGTAATATTATTAGCACGTTTAGGACTACCTTTTTCCCATCCTGGTCTAGATTTAAATTCAAGCCTAAATTTACTAATAAAGTCTAAGATTGTTTTTTCATCATTGCCTGTTAATACCATCTCTAATACTTGACTTAAAAAGTCCTGTATAAATTCTGGAGTATCACTACGCTTCAAGTCTAAACCCATGGCCTTGATTTTACCTGGTCTATCTTCTACATCTTGGCGTTTGCCCTCTTTATCATAATATAATACAGCATAACGCTTTTTGGTAATGAATAAACCTTTACTGGCCACAAGTTCTCTACCTGCCTTAATCACTTGACCTCTACTTTTAGGACAATGAAATGCTTCAAGCATAAAATCTGGAAATGACTTATTAACCTCGTCAGCTACACTGTCATAAAGTTGTATTACAGTTTCTTTACTCCAAGGAACAGCACCCTGATCAATTTCTTTCTTCAATACTTTATAAGCACTGAAGTAGGCACTATCAGTGTCACCATAAATTATGCTACGACCAACATGATCATAATCACCTGTGATTACTTCGTTTATCTTAGCAGCCATGTGCTTGGTAATTTGCCTACCACTAAGGGTAGTACTTTGACCAATACGTTTATCAAAAAACCTACAGCCAGGATTAAGAATAGCACCGTAAAGGCTGTTGAGGTTAATCTTCTTAACCAACTGTCGTTTATCCCAATATTCTTCTTCAATTTTATTTCCGGCATTTATAGCATCCTTTAGCTTGGCCTGCATTTCCTTACGTTCTTTATACCAGCGTTCTAATAAACCTGGAATAATGCCTTCTTTCTCATAGGTAAAGATTGTGCCATTGGCGCTTAACATCCAAGGTTGGTTACTGTCAAAAATTAGTTTATATGCTTCGGCAGCACTGACGTTATCACTTGAACCATCTTCCCAATCGATAACTATTTCAGTACCTATCTCTCTATTCAGCACTGAGTCGTATTCTACACTGCCAAAACGTCCTTCCCAGCTGCCAGCAAAACTTTTACCCTTGACCATTTGTTCCTGTATATAACTATCAGTTATTGTTTGACGCAGCTGACCAATAACTGTTTCTGGACCCATATTTAAAGCACGAATCGCACTGGGATATAGACTGTTAATATCCACACTGCCAATCCAATCGTGTATACCTTCTTTGGGATGTGCCACATAAGCACCTGCGGCACTACCATCATCACGTTCTGCTTTTTTAGTACGATTGGGTACTACCATACCTCTACGATGTGCTTCATTAATAATGGCCTGTTCGGTAACAGCCACGGCACCCATAGTAGTCTGTAGTAGTACAGTATTTTCGTGTGCCAATGTATTGGCTAGATCAATAAATCTTAACTTACGATCTAGTTTATCTAACAGAGCACAGTCTTGGCGATTATATTCAATAAACTTGGCAAAGTCATTATTATATAATTGATCTAGCGAACCTTCGTAGACTGTTTTACGTTCACCCACTTCCATTTCGCCAATGGCATCCAATCTGTAGGTGTGCCTTTCTTCATAGGTGTATCTACGGTATAGTTCGAGGCTGTCGAGGTGTACTCGTCCCACCAAGTCATAGGTAGTGGCTGATTTGCCAAATTTTTCATATTCCCTCCTTTTAGGGTAATGATTCCATAAACAAAATCTACGTGTATCATCTTTACTTAAAACCTTGGTCACGCGGTTTACAGTATAGGGAATATCATACCCCTCACTGTTCCAACCTGTGAGTACATCAGCATCCTCGATTAAATTTAAAAATGTATCTAACATATCTGCTTCGTTATCAAAGAGATGTGTATTAGGAAAGTTTTTCACTAATTTTTCTGCCTCTTTAATATTTAGGCCTTTGGGTGGTATAGCCAATGTGACCAATGTGTCCATCCATTGTAAATTCACACTGATAGCAGTGATTGGCATAAAGGCATCGTCTGGACTAGCATAACCACGATCTGGATCAAAGTCCACCTCGATGTCAAAAAATGCTATGTTGAGTTTGGGGGCATCTGCATTGAGGTATTGGTCACTTAGACATACAAATACTTGATTGATGTCTGCTTCGTAAATACGTTTGTTAGAATTTATTTTAAGTTCTTTGTGAAAGTCTTTTTGTGTTTTACAAATGGTTCTACTTACTGGTGTGCCATATATACTGGTATATTTTCCTTTGGCATCATCATAATAAAATATATATTTGGCAGAGTATTCCTTGTAAACTCTTTGACCTTTGCGATCACGCTCTACTACTTTGACAATGTCATTTTCCCTATCAAAATAGGCATCTACATACATAATAATCTCCTATGTGACTTCAGGCTCACAAATACCTAGATGGTGACTTATGGCTCACCTAGCCTTACCAATATACTTTAATTATGCCTACAACATAGATTAAAGTAATAACTACCTGCATGGCTATCAAACTCCATTTGCGCCATATCCAACCTAATATTACCCATCCTAAGTTTCCAAAAAATAATACCCAAAGATTTAAGGGAAAAATATTGAAACTGGTTAATGCTACTCCACCTAATAATACTATTGAACATAGCCATTCAAATATTTTAAGTTTCATTAGATTTTTTTGGTAATATCCAAAATAGCTTCAACCTCTTTCCAATCATTATCATAGTTGCTCCAATCACCCTTATGAGCAATTTTGATAGCACGATTAATAATGCTGGTCTTTATATTTAGTTCCTCGGCCACTGCTTTTACTGTATCCTTCAAACCCTCTTGAAGGTCTTCAATTTCACGTAGTACAGTACTGCCTTCGTTAATAAGTTTTTCTAGTTTAGCCTTTTCTTCTGGGCCATACATTCTTGTTGACATAACTGCTCCTTTCGTGCCTTATTATATATAATATTTAGGCCTAGAGCAAGAGTTTATGTTGCCGATAATGCTTTAAGACCCTTCATAGCCACAGCTACTCTTTGCTGTATATCTAGAGGCAGTGCTTTGAATTTTTCTTGATCTTTTTCATATTTTAATATCACTGGTAGTGCTTGTTTTACTGCTTCTTGATCAGCATCTTCTAAATCATCAATATCTGTAGAAGTAAATGTGTCATATAGTGCCTTGCCAATGTCCCAAGCAGTCCATGCAGCCATACCTGCTCCTACCAAAACACCGGCAGGACCTGATACGGCTGTTGCTGCTGCACGACCTGCTAGTTTTTTACCAATACCAGCAGCCCCTCCCAATTTACCTACGAACTTATTCCAAAAGCTTGGTTTAGGTGTTGCTATATTTCTTTCAGCATTGGCCAATGTGCCTAATCTATTCCCTGGATTAAGTGCTCTTTCTCTTTCTAGCCTAGCTCTAGCTTCTTTCTTTTTTTGTTTTATTTCGTCTGGTGTAAGTGGTCGGTTATCGTCCCACAAATCAGGAGGATTATTTTCCCTAAGACTACGATCGGGATTTTCCCACCAACTAGGCATTTCTTGTTCATTTGCGAGTTGTCGCCAAATAGATATTTGATCTTCAAGACTAAACTTGTTTATATTTTCTAATACATATTTTTTGGATGAGATTTCTTCTAGTTTAACTTGATATTTGGCCAATATTGTTTCAATAGTGCTCAAAGCTTTTACAAGATCTGGTGGAGCACTAGGTGAAGCTGCTGCACCTTGACCAGTAGGACTAGTGCTTTGACCACCTTGTACTTGTCTTCCCGCACCTGGAGGAGCATCAGGCATCTTAGCTGCTTCTGGATGTTTAGCAGCGATCTCTGGAAACTGAGCCATAGCAGCTCTAGTATATTTGCCCATTAACCCATCTACACCGTCATTTTCAAATGGACCAAGATCAGCACCTGCTGCCTTGAGATCTTGTTGTAAGGCTGCTACTTTTGGATCACCTGGTGTAGGTTTATCAATAGCGTTATCTACTTTACGTACATCTGCTTGGGTGGCAGTTGTAGGTTGTTGTTTATATTGTTGGGCATAAGGACTATCTGGAGGTACTATTCCAGGAGTTTGTCTTGGAGCAGTATTGCCAGTTGATAGTTGTTGTGCTGCGGCCATTAATCTTATTTCGGTTTCTTTATATAGATTAGTAGGAACAGGTTTACCATTTATTTCTACAGGCACTCCACCACGACTTTTTACTTTAATATTATTTGGATCCATGCCCATTTGTTGGGCTAGTTCTCTGGCTCTTTGTTTAGATTGTTGCTCATTAGGTACTGGTATAGTTTCCTCTTCAACCAAACGAATGTATTGTCGTAAAATACTCATAGTGTATTTATTAAAATTTGACAACTGATAAGAGCTATTGTATAATACAAATATTACAAACTAACTCATTTGAATTATGAAAAAGTTTATTTTTATCAGTTTATTTGTTTGTCAAACTGCTTACGCAGATTGGCAGAATCCAAAATTTCGTTGGGATTCAAAAAACAATTTTACCAATAAAACTACTGTTACTATCAGACATGTGGATAACCCTCAGGCTGTTTGTGAAGTAGAAAGTAGAAAACTTGGTAATGGTGGGTTTGGTGGATTACCTATGGAGGCCTGTAGTTTTTGGGAGGGCAATCGTTGTACAATAATATTGCCCAAGAAATTCACTATAGATCATCTAGGTCATGAAATGTTGCATTGTATTCAAGGCAACTATCACAATTAGAATTTAATACCACGAATCATATTTAGGATTCTATCATCTTCTGAAATAGCTTCTGTAGCCTGTCCTGCTGCTATTGCTGCTGCTGGATTAAGTGCTTTTGGAGAGCCGTCAGCATTGTGAGTCTTTCCATAGTCATAATCCCATTGTTCTGGCTTAGCAGCGGGTCTAGGTTTAACTTTTGTTTTAGAATACCCTTGTCCCTTAGGAGGTCTGCTCATATCAACACCTACTGTGGCATTATCTATAGATCTTACGGATGCTTGAGTGGCAGCTGGTGCAGGCATTGCCCCTTGACCCGATCCAGTTGCTTTATCTTTTACCATTTGGAAGCCTTGCGGAGGTTTGTACCCCTGTTTCAACAACGCATCTAAAGTATTTTTGCCTATAAATGCATCAGGTGTTAGTTTGTTAGCCCGTTGAAATGCCCTGATCTCATCAGGACTTGTAGGCCATTTCTTACTTGGGTCTGGTTGAGCTGCTGGCTGAGCTGCGGCTTGAGCTACATTGGCATCACCTGTTCCAGGTTGAGGACCAGGCTGTGGAGCACCTGCTGCTACTGCTGCTGCCTGTTGTGCCATTTGTGGGGTATCCATAGCCGCAGCATCTCCTACTGATGGAGCAGGATTAGTAACATCAGATCCTGTTTGAACGTTAGGTACTCTAACAGGCTGAACAACTGGCCCATCATCTTTTGGTTCGTTACGATTTTGTGCAGCAGCTATTTCTGCGGGTGTTAAACCAAGAGATTGACCAGCAGCTTTATCCACACTATCTACTGATGCATCATATTGTTGTTTTGAAACTGCATTTGGATTAGCTTTTGGAACCATGTTGCCTTGTGCATCATAATACCCAGTTGGTCCTTGACCTGAAAAAGCTTGTTTAAAAGCTTTACCAATGCCTTTTATTCCACCTACATTAGGATCACCATAGTATGCTGTACCTGGTGGAGGTTTTGTGGCTGCGTCATAATCACCTTCTTCATCTATGCCCATATCCTGCATTAGAGCACGAGCAATGCTACCCATACCTTCTTTGGCTGGCTCATCTGTTGATCTAGCAGGCTTAAATCCTGGTTGCGCTCGTTTAGCAGACTTTTCAGCATCATCTGCTGCCTTGTACATGCCTTTTTCTTTGAACTGATCAATATGTTTTTGCCAGTTCTTGATCTTTTCTGCATCAGTACCGCCTTTATATTCAACTACTGGTGCTGCTGACTCAGAGATATATTTTTTACCTTTCTCAATAGCATCCATCTTTGCTATAAGATTTTTCATACTCATAGTTTAGTCCTTATCGCTACCGTCTGCTTTTTTATGACTCTTGTAGCCTTTGTTTTTCATATGCCAAGCCAATGCCCAAGGATTCTTTTCCTTGCCATCTTTGGTCTTACCCTTGGTAAGTTCAGGGTGTTTTTTCATTGCCTTCACTGTGCCCTTAAAACCAGGTGGGCTTTTTTCCTGTAAACCTTTTTGTTGTGCTGCCATTATATCACGTTTAACATTTGCCATTGCCATTCTTTGCGCTGCTAGATGATTAGCGGGGTCATTGGGATTGACCAAAAATTGTTTATAATATTTTTGATAGTTAGGATGCTTTACAATTTGATCACCAGTAATACCACTCAATGTGCCTGTCATTGTTTGTTGTTCCATCTTCACACATTTATCCACCGTACGACGACCTTTCTTCTTTGTGCCCATACGCTTGTAGCCTTTCCAGCAGGCCTTGCCATCTACACCTTTTTGCTTTTCTTCAATCATACGCACGATGTTTTTTAGTTCTGGATAACTTACTGTTTCTAATGTATGTTTTTTCAAACCACTTACTGATTCTAAAATATAGTTGATGTATAAGTTTTTTAGATTACTCTTAGCACCGCTGCTCAGTTGTAGGTAATAACTATCAGGAAGTTTTAGATCACGCTGGATTGCTTCAAAATGTACCTTAAATCCACCATTTTCTTTTTCTTCACGCTCTTTTTTCTGCTTGTCTAGTAAATCTTGTAATCTTTTAGCACCAGCATCCATATCATATCCGGCACGTTTCATAGAGTTTTTAAACTTCTGTTGTGGTGTTAATTTTT
>Ga0214923_10008534_pt1 | contig 10879 bp, 14 predicted proteins | sample LL1510_MetaG_FD_177993 | JGI IMG/M metagenome (GOLD analysis project Ga0214923, IMG submission 177993) | Freshwater microbial communities from Lake Lanier, Atlanta, Georgia, United States - LL-1510 | ecosystem: Environmental > Aquatic > Freshwater > Lake | place: USA: Georgia | collected...
GTTTTCACTAAGATACTTGAATATATCATACATCTGTTCCTTGAACCCTTTCGATAACATCTCGTCAGCCTCATCGAGGACAAAAATCTTGACCGAATCTGTCAATAGCGACCGACGACGAATCATATCATATACACGCCCAGCCGTACCTACAACCACGTGCGGACAATTGTTACGCAACTCGGCCGAATCATCGGTTACAGATGTACCTCCAACCAGCGTCTTCACTACTAAACCATTCATTGCGCTACCTAGCGCAGAAACAACAGACGAAATCTGCTTAACAAGCTCGAACGTGGGCGCAAGAATCAAAACCTGCGTAGTTTTCGATGTGATATCCACCCTCTGTAAGGCTCCAATAGTGAACGACCCAGTCTTACCAGTACCCGACTGACCTTGTGCGATAACATCCCGACCTTCGATAATCGGCGGTATGGCCTTTTCCTGAATGGGTGTCGGTTTTTCAAATCCAAATCGATATATTCCTCTACTCAAATCCTCATTTAATGTTAGTGATTCCCAAGACATTCTAAGGTAACTATCGGGATTTATTTATATCATTAATAAATAATATAAACATTTTCAACTGTTATATATAGTAAGATGACGGCATATTATCCCATCAGTTATTTTTCTAATCTAGCATACAGTGGTACCAAATATGATCTGCCGACCAGTATCAGTCAAATCTTGAAAACTCTCAGCAGTAGTATATCTTCTACCGAATCTACGAATGAGGTTGCAAACACCAATCAAAAAAAACCAAATACGAAAGCAAGACAGTTTCAGCCAAAGGCCGAAGACTGGAGTGCGGTTCGATCTTATAAAACCACAAAGATTCCAGAGGCGAAGGAAGGTACAGAAAAGAGTATCAAAGATATTCGTATTGCTCTCAATAAATTTTCCAATAAGAATGCTGATACACAACACGACGTAATCGTAAGCCTTATTAACCAAGTCATTTCAGATAGCAAAGAGGTGGAAGAAGACACGAAGAAGGTTATCAATCTGATATTCGACATTGTAAGCTCAAATGAATTCTATTCTAGTCTGTATGCAAAGTTGTATAAGGATCTGATTGTTATATTCCCGGCATTCTCCGAAAAGATGACAGATATTATCGACAAATACAAGGAATCATTCAACAATATCAAGGTAGTTGATCCAAACGTAGACTATGATGGATATTGCGAATACGTCAAAAATAATGATCTGCGTCGTGCGATGACAACATTTATTGTTAACCTTATGAAAAATCAGGCCATGACAGAATCGAGTGTTATCGACATCATTCTATACCTAGAGGATCTAGTACTTAAATTTGCGTCAGAGACTGACAAATCGGCTGTGATTGAGGAGATCACTGAGAATATATTTATCCTTATTATTGAGAACAAGGCAACCCTAAATAAGTCGACGATTTGGGTCGATCAGATTATTCCGAACATCCACGCGATCTCGAAGTTGCGAAAAACCGACGCGGCGAAATACCCCAGTATAACGAGTCGGTCGACGTTCAAGTACATGGATATTATCGATGCACTCGGTAACTAATCTTTACGTACGTTTCCTAGTAGCCCAAATTGGGAATGAAATACCGTTTCCAGTCCAATTTACGAAATTCGTTTCATCTGGTAATATTACAGAACCATGCTGCTTACGTAATATAGACCATATGCTTTGGTCGTGTCGGTTCTCCCTAAACTCAGGATCGTTCGGTACAAGGGATGGCGTATCATCAATCAATCGATATATACAACCCGTATTATACCATTTATTTACAAGCTCCACAACCGCTTTACACTTGCGAATGATGAATATACCTCCAACCAACTGTCCGGATGATATTTCGGTTTGTGTGGCACCCAAGTGCTGTAAAATGTCGTTTTTCGTCCAACATTTTTCTACATGTGGCAGTTGAAACGATACAATTCCACTTTCATGTGTTTTACACATCTCAATGTATTCCAATAATCTTGATTTACCATGTAGGTTCATGGTACATCCAGCGTCCGCATATACGATTATATCCCCATCATTGATAGTTGCCAAAAGTTTCTTGAGTAAATATGATTTCCATAACCAATATCCATAACCACGTTTATTTGTAGATACGAAATTACCATGTGTACTCCAGAAATCGGCATCGTTTTTTAAATAAATATCCGTATACCCGAATATCTTCGCAAATAATTCAAAACGGACCGCTTCACCGCATATTCGTTGCAATGCAGCATGATAACTAGCCGTTGGTCCGCCGAATGAAGCAAAATATACGTTACACATTGTTATTATACAAATATAAATTTATTTTACGAATATCATTATTTTCTCATCCGTCTCTCTGTGTTCGGTTACATGTACGTTCTTATTGTTCATTGATTGAATGCCTTTCAATATAAAGTATTTTTGGGATATCTTATTCATGTCGCCAATGAGGTCGTATTCATTTTCCGGACCATAACCAGAAAGTATATAGCACATTTTTCCGCCTGGTACAAGGACCTTATGACAGAGTCGGATCGTATTCTCCCAATAACCGGCCAACCACTCGCTATATGTTTTGTAGGTCGCGGTACTCTGCTTTTTGCCTGGATACATTTCCAGACGATAATATGGCGGACTGAAGAATACTACGTCAAAATGTGATGTATATTTAGCGAGGAATGACTTTGTATGTAGTAACTGTTCCGATGGACTCTCATATATATCGACAGTCTTGTTTGGGTAATATGTTCGCGCAAATTCCGACGTTTTTTTACAGACACGGGGGATCACATCCGTCCCGACATATTCGACAACTTGTGGAGATTCAAGAAAACCGTAGCAATACGAAGACCATCCGAGAGTTGGCGTGAATATTCGCGTACCTTTGAGAACTGATTGATTCAGCGAATACACTAAATACGGATTCATGATGGACGCGCGAAAATAAAACGACGAGAACACACTTCCTAAACGACCATTTTTCATATAATGGATCGCACTCGGAGTCAGAATCTTATAGTCTATGATTTGATTTACATATAGATCTTCCAATACATCGAAAAAGGTTGGGTTGTTCTCTATACCCGATTTAGTATCCTTAAGTATTTCCTTGTAAAACATATTGCGTATCACATTCTTGTACTTTACGAGTGCGTTGTTATTCATATGTCCGTTTTTCATCGGCGTGTCTTCGATTCTCATTGATTCGGGTACTTTCAACGAAACGTCGTAAAATCGCGATAAATACTCGTTCCGATTGCGTATATTCTCCATTAATTGTCGAATATCGTCGCTAGTAAGCTTATCTTTCGTTTTCACATATTCGTTTAATGGAACCAAACGAGAACCAATACGGACTTTATATTGTGAATTCTCTGATTTTGATTTAAACAACGATATCAATTTATCATTGGTGAGGAATAACATGTATTTACTATAATGTATGTTATTATATTTCTTCAGTCAGGGAACCTACGGTTCCCCGAACCCCTCCCTTTTATTTTGGATCTTACAAAGGAGGGAATCGCGGTCAATAAATACGGCTGTATCCGGTAATTGTATTATATACTGTTTTATTTTACCATCTATGCTAACAAGAAATACGAACATTTTTGTATACCAGTGAATATTACCGGATTCATTGACACCAAGTAGGGAGGGGTTCGGGGAACCGTAGGTTCCCTGAGTTCAACACAAAAAATGGGAAAATTGATTCAATCGAACACAGTCCAAATATTGGATTACTTAAAGCCAACCAAATAATCAAAACCAACATGTCCTTCTTCGTTCCCCGCATGCTAACCGAGTATGACGAGACCCGCGTGAAGGGTATCTTCGCAAACACTCTGTGTATCGGCGTCGTGAGTCGCGTGGATTTCGTACCAATCGAGGGTGAGCCTCGCTTCCAAAAGGCGTTCGTCCACGTGGAACAGTTCTACAATACACCTACCACGGATCACATCATACGTGAAGTACTAGAGTGTGAAGGAAATGGCAGTGTTCGCGTGTATCCGGGCATGTTTAACCAGAACGAGTACTGGATTCTCTTGAGGAACAAGAACCCTGTTCCCGAGACCAAGCTGAATCTCCACCAGGTCGTGGAGAATGCGAGAATTCTCCAAGGTGTTGTAGAGGGACAGGCGGCGGAGATCAAGGCACTCCGCGAACAACTGGCTCAGATTACTGGAATTGAGACCACCGTATAAGGTAAGTACAAAAAGAACAATAAAAAAAACGGCTTCGGCCGCTTTTTTTATTTGGGTATAGTAAAATGAAGCACGTAACATTTAACGAAACGACACAGATAGCAATTATAGAAAATAGAGAAGATATAGAGGATAAGACCGCGTTATGGTGGACTCATATAGATTATATTGTTTTTCGTGAGCGAACTATATTGGAACAGTTTTATTTTTCTAACGACGATTAACTCTTCTTACCCACCGATGCGGGCCTGGGGGCGCGGCGCTTAACCTCAGAGAACGGTCGAGAATCACTGCGAGGGGCGGCGGGAGGGCGTGCAGTAGAATTCAAACGGTGGGTGTCGCACATAAGAAGACCACCCTGGATTCCACTAACGTCGGCAGCAATAAACTCGTGCTGCTCGCTCTCGGACTTAGAGAGGGTAAACTCTACATACTCGCCCTGGACCAGATACTTGTACTGGGCGGAATCTCCGCGGAGGGAAGTGAAGTGCGTGAAGATATCCTTATCCTTGTGCGGACCATGACAAACGGTCACGAATCCAAACCCAGACTTGCTATTAAACCACTTGACACGGCCGGTAAGACGTTCGGAAGACATTATACTCTTAAGAGCTGTTCGTTTTTATATTAGTTTCATTATTAATTATACTTATCGTTATAATATTATCGCCACATTTATATATAATGAAGCTTTTAGGAATATCTTCCAGTAAGATTGCATCGATTGCGTTTCTTTTAATGACTCTGTTATTTGCATTACTTCTCAGTGGTATGGAATTTCTCAAGAGTAGTAACGCAGCGGAAGTCCCCGTGTTTCGCGAGGGAATCGAAGGGGAAGATGATGGTGATGAGGATGAAGGATCCGCACCTGCACCTGTAACCGAAAATGAAAAGTTTACCGAGGGCGGCCCAGCTGATGAGGAAGAAGAAGAAAATACTGATGGATTCGCCGAGGGAAATACTCCGGAAAAGAAAAAGGAAGATAAGATTGAAGGGTTCGAGATCTATAGCAACACCGCGAGGTCATACACCCCATTCAATAACTAATAAACAACTCCATTAAAATATGATAGTTTGGTACATCATTATATTTTAACTCGTAACAATATTTCATATACATCTTGATTGGTCCATCCAACGCCTCATTTAAACGCGCCCATGCTTTCTCATCTCTCCGAAATATATTTGCTGGTGCATTGATCGACGTTTCGGAACCAATCGAATCCCAAGGTAGCTTACCAGTTTGCATAAACATATACATATAACCTAATGATATCAAATCGTCCCGTCGTGACATGGGTTCTCCACAATGGTTATAATAACTGATATATTTAGGAGAACCGATGACATTATCGGGATCTTTTTTTATTATATGGACTCCATCATCGTCCATGAATACATTCGATAATCCGAAATCAATCAGATAAAGTTCTCCATCCTTTATCATAAAGTTCTGAGGTTTTATATCACGATGTAGTATGTGATTTTTATGTACGCTCTCGATAACATCGATACACTTTATCATCATAGACCCTAATTTCTTAGGTTCCAATAAACCCTTGCGAAGTATATACTCATGTAAACTACATGAGAAATGGGACATAACCAAACAGGTGTGTTCGAGATGTTGTCCGAACCAGTATATCCGAGGTATGTTTTTGGTACCGCTATAATACAGGTAATTTAACACTGTCGTTTCGTGTTTGAGAACCTTATATATCGAATCCGATTTTTCCACTTTGATTGCAATGCGTTCACCCCCGGGTTTCGTGCCCTCATACACAACACCGAATTTACCGTTACCTATTACCGAATCCACTGTATATTTATTACATATGATACTCGAGATCATTTGATAGATTACCAGATGATTTTAATTCGTTTTCTATTGTATAGTAATGGAAATCGAATCGAATTTAGAACGAATCAAAAAACCCGCCTATATTGCGATGATGACACTTTTATATATATGTTATTTTGTTATATATGTTGGTGTATTTTACATAGATCCTGCATATGTAGATACACTCAGTAAATGTATACGAATATTCATATGTGCGTTCCTGATATACAAGTTCCATCCATTCCGACACCACAGATTGCAGGATTTTGACGCCCAATTAATTTTCGCAAGTGCTATATTGATATTGACAGATATGGGTATTACACAGTATCTGGTTGATATAACAAAAAATATAAAGATATGAGGAGACATATCTAAAATGGATGTAGATGCAATATTCGAGAGAGTCAGTAAGGATACGTCACTCTTAGCTGAGATAGACATAGAAGAGCTTCTCAGATCTGTAAACAACGAGAAGCACGATTACTTAGAGAATAAAACACTTGATACTATTCTAGATGAGAACATTTGTGCTATCAAAACGCTAAAATTACCGAAAGAAGAAACGAAAAATATATGCAATCGACTTGTCGGATATAGATACGTAGAAAACTTATACGAGTTACACAAGGGCAAACACATTCGATGGATACGATCAGACAATAAAAAACTAACTAACGGTGCAATCATACTGGACGTAAAGTTCTTCGATAACGGAAGCCATATATTATGTCGAAACACACAACATCGACTTTTTCAAGTAAAATTTAATGACTGCATGGTATTTCAAAAATTGTCAACTGGAGAACAATTGATTCTCATGGCGTACGAACACATGAGGGCAATGGACGTTTCCGAGTGAATTTACCGATCGAGTATTTTCGAACCTTCTGTGTTTTATTGTAAACCGTTGTCATGTGGAAAAATTCTTGGATATGAAACATAAGTTTCTGTGATACAATCCTGTCTATTGCAATCTCACTCGTTGGTTTCAACGTGGTATTGTGATTTATAAATTTACCCGACAAATATTTCTCCATAACATTTCTGTCTAGCGAATCTACTATATTCGATTGACATAGACGAGATATAATATCAGATGTTAGCATCATATGGATATATGGTTTTGGTTGAATATAATACACGCGTCCGGTTTCCATATTCTCGAAATGACGATCATCAATAAAACATATTTCGCTCGTTCTTGGAATAAGAGAACATCGTATCAAATCACTATGGGTTTTCGTACCTCCAGTACGACCAGGTTCTACTATTGTATCGTTGATCTTGAACGCACATATCAACTGATCGAACAACCCTGGGAATTTATGTTTTTGTTCTATATAATTGATAATCAACGAAGTCCATTGTTTCGGAAATCGGTTATTTGTGTATATGAATAATTTATAACAGTGTCCCTTCGTCTTTTTATAATACAAAAAGTCCAAAATATTAAGTATACCACATCTCAAAAATTCGGGATATAAATCAAGTAACTGATTAAACGATGATTGTGTCAGTTCGAAAAAATCCAACTCTCCAAGTGCGGTCCATAAAATTTCTAAATCGGAAAACGAACCGATAGTCTCGTCCAAATCAAACACAATCACCTTTTTTTTATTTGATTTATTTATATTTGATTTGGATATACGGAACTGATCCCCTACATATATCTGTATTAACTTATGGCGCATTATACATAATTATTAGAGTAAAAATTGTGTATAAAATTTAAACCAATGAAGATTTCAAATGGGACGCTGTAGGCGTCCGTTTGGAAACTTATCGGTCATAATCCTTAAGAAAAAAATGGGACTTTGTCCCATTTTAATTCTTCAAGGGTTTAAACCGATGAATGGGACTAACGCCCAAAGGGCGTGTGTTATGACGCGGAGAGTCAATATCGGTTTAATTTCCATTCATTTGCTTAAATTGCTTCCATGATATTTGTTTAGCATCTGCATATTGCACCTCAGGTGTATCAACTGCATCATTAATCGCATTGCATCGTTTGAGCGCCGAATCGACGTATAATTCCTTCAATATCTTACCGACCATAACGGAACCCTCATGTTGATCGACCTTGCCATCCTCAATGTGCTTCAGTACAGTCAAAAGATTACTCATAATATTCAGGTCCAACTCGTCTTTATAGACCTTATTATAGATGTCCGTATAGTTATTGAATAAAAACGTACACTGGGATTGACATAGATTCGAAAAACGGTCAGGCATATTCTTACGAACGCGGGCATGCTTCTTCTTCAATTCCTGCATCTTCAGAATATCATCGCGAATCAAGTTACTATGCCGCACCTTACGAATATGCTCGGTATTGTCCTCACATTCATTCTGATTGATTAGCTTCTTCAAATTCAATCGTTCTTCGTCGTTCATATGTAAATTAACTGCGAACCTTTTTATGTATTTTATTTGTATATAATATAAAATGACGTCATACCTTTATATAGAACCAGTTGTAACGACTAAATCCGGAATAACCGGAGTTCTATTCATCATATTACTCACCGTTGCAATAATGCAATATTTGCACATATATTTGAATTGGAACTCAAAAGCCATCAAATGTAAGGTCGACAACATGTATATCGCGTATATAACCGGGAACATTACATCGTGGTTTAAAACATGTGTCCGATCAAAGTAGCGTTCTTTTTTTATGGGTATTATATAAATAAATGGAGACACAAAGAATATCATATTTATGGCTAATACGAAACGATTTGTTTCTATCGCTGGTTATACTGGCCTTGTTTATTTATATTTGCCGACATTTAGTCGCAATAATACTATACAAACAAAACGGACCTTTATTCCGACCAAGAACATACCTTGATATTTTCAGATAGAAAATCAGTTTAGCAAAATATCTAATAAATGTGTATACCAAATGAAATTAAATTCGAAATATGTGATATTCGGGTGTGTGTTATTACTGGTTCTATTGTTGAGTATGTCGGTATCTTGTGGAGCTACTCCTTATGAGAATACGACGAGGTCATATGCGTTTTTTGAAGGGATAACTACAATGGAACTTGAGATGATGAAACGCAACTTTGATACATCTACCAACGAATTACTCGAGAAACTGGATGCGGTATTGAGCGATACAGAGAAACATAAATATAATGTAAGTTCCATTCGCACACAAGGTAGTTATGACGCAAAACAAGTAAAGATGTACGTTGACAAGGTAATGAGCGAGGCTGATAAAACAACTGAGGCATATAAATTAGTTCAAACTTATGCAGAAACCAAATTACAGCCACTGTTGGACGCCGGCGATATGAAAGTAGATGTAAAAGAGGGGTTCGCTGATATATTTAGTACGGCGAAAGGAAACCAAACGTGCTCTTCCGGATTGACGAATTCTATGGGTGCGCTTTGCCTGTCGGAAGAACAACTATACATGTTGCGATCTCGTGGTGGAAATTCTACCGGACGCGATTCGCAAATTGGTAGTTAATTTCTTGCTATTATTTATAGTATGAAATTAACAATAATTGTATTGATAGGTGTCATAATACTATCATTATTATTTAAATCCTCAAACACAGTCGAAGGATTGGAAGACTCAAGTCCAGATTATACTGGAATAATAACAGTCAAGCAACAAGTCGATATGTTAAAGAAGTCAATTAAGAAAGTCGATTCGATAGGGAATAGTGAAATGGATTATACTAAAAAGGCTGAACTTCGTGGAAAAATAGATATTTTCATCCAACAATTGGATGGATGGGTCCAAGCCAGAGCAAAATACATAGAAAAAAATAATGCCGAGAAAATAGAACCAAAGAAAAACGAAACATTAGATGGTCTTCGCACTATCTGGTTTGGCGAAAATAATAACGGAACAGGTATTAAAACGTTGTTCGAGGTCGTAATCGGTACTCTTGATATAGGAGAGGATAAACAATCCGAAATAGATGATATTCTCAAAATAGTGGTAAAAAATATGGATAGCGTATTAGCATAAGGTAACCCCACAGCATTTACAATACCGAATCGTAATCGATTTGTCCGGCGTTATGTCAATATGATCTGTCATAACATCGTGCACGCAATATCGCATTAAAAAAGTGTTTATTATTTTATTAGTTTCGTCGGTAGCTACTTCTATTCTCGCCATCTCATCCCTCATCTCCAAAATCAGTTCTACCAGTCGTTCGCTCATACTTACTCTCTATACATACATTGCGTTTAATATACTTTGCGAAAGCTTTTCCTCGGTCTTAATTAGTGCATCCACGTCCTTCTTGGTGACCGTGAAGGGAAACTTCACCTTGAGCTCAATGTTCTTTGTAAACAAATTATCCGATTTATCCGAGACCAGGCGGAACAAATTGAGCTTTGTGTGGATAACCTCTAGGCATCGCTTGAGATTGCGGACACCATCCTCGGACTTGGTGAGTCCGTCGTTGGTGATAATGTACTCCAGTGTCGCATCGGGGATAATGACCTCCTCCTTCTTGAAGTTGACCTGCTCGCGAATCTTAGGAAGCAGGTAATCATTCGCGATGGTGATCTTCTCCTTGGTATCGTAACCCTTCGTCTGGATGCTATACATGCGATCCTTGAGAATCGGGTTCACCATGGACTCGTCATTGTAGCTGAAGAGTAGCACTGCGCGACTGATGTCAAAATCCACGTCGGGGAAATACTTGTCGTGGAACTGGTCGTTCTGGGTAGAATCCGTCATATGGGTAAGGATACCAACAATTTCGCGCCCCTTCTCACCCTCGCCCACCTTATCCAACTCATCAAAGAGAATGCACGGATTCATCTCTCCCGTCCCGCTCAGAATCTTGGTGATGATGCCGGG
>Ga0214923_10008535_pt1 | contig 10879 bp, 7 predicted proteins | sample LL1510_MetaG_FD_177993 | JGI IMG/M metagenome (GOLD analysis project Ga0214923, IMG submission 177993) | Freshwater microbial communities from Lake Lanier, Atlanta, Georgia, United States - LL-1510 | ecosystem: Environmental > Aquatic > Freshwater > Lake | place: USA: Georgia | collected 2015-10-15
ATTATTTAGTTCTTCCTGATAGGAGAGACAAGACTGTAATTTGTGGCGGTAATTTCTATATAAAAAAAATTGATTATTTAAATTTTAGTAGCCACATATCTCGGTTAATTATATATTTCAAATGAGTCTTCCTATAAGAATACTTGGACAATTAGGATACAAAAATCTTGTATTTTTAAGAAAAATATTCCTACATTTACAACAACAAAAATTTACAAGATTCACAAAAATTGACGATTTTTATGAATTACTTATTTGTTTCCAAACTTACAAAAAAATGTTGGCAAATAGCTCTATGAAGGTTCTGCTTTCACATCGTTTGATGGGAATTGGAATTTTTCAACCAAAGATAAAATTCCACTTTATTATGGCTATGATTAACCGAATTTATCGGGTTTTGAATCCATTGCCAAATTCAGGTGTTATAGTTCCAAGACTTATCACAAGACACTCTTTTAATCGCTATTATATTAATTCTATCAAATTTCATGAAATTTACCCAATTATGGCGATTGCTTCTTTATCTTGTTATATATGGCGGATTAAAAGCGACACAGCATTTGAGTATGTTTCTACTATTGAAAATTTAACGAAAAATTCATTCAGTGCAGTTGCATTTCATCCAAAATTACCTTTTTTGGCAACTGGTGCAAGTCCTGGAATTGTTATGTTAGTCAAATTCAATATTGATGGCACAAATGCACAAATTTTGAATTCTACATCCATCAATCGAGGAATTATCTGGTCAATTGTGTTTCATCCAAACCTACCGGTTGTCTATGTAAGCAATGATTATGGTTACTTGATGATTTTGCAATTTACACCTGATTTTAGCAATTTACTAGGTCAATCTTTATTGCAACCTCATAGAGCAACTATTAATGGAATTGCGATTCAAAGAAATGGACGATTTTTGGTAACATGTTCAGATGATTACACTGTCAAAATTTCAAACTTTACATCAGCTGATTGCACACAGATTAACACTTTTGCGACTTTACCCAATTATAGAAAAATGTTGTGCATTGACATTCATCCAACACTTGATTTAGTAGCAACTGGAAGTGATGACCAATCAGCAAGAATCTGGAAAATTGATAAAGATTTCCAGACAACTTGTATCAAAACTTTTGGTCATCTAAATGGAGTTCGTTGTGTTCAATTTGACCCTTTTAATTGGACTATAATAACAGGATGTTATGATGGATATGTTCGGATTTGGAATTTTGAAGGTGAAGAAATAAATGTTAAAAAACCAATTCATACACTTCGCAAACCAACACCAATATATTCAAGTGTTTTGTCAATTGGATTTTCTCCAAATAGACCAAGAATACTTGCTATTGGTGATGAAGAAATCACTATTAGCAAATTAGAAGAGTTAAAAGATTAAAAAATTATTTTATTTAGTTTTTAAGATATTAAACTAATTTTATATTCTAAGTATTTCTAGTACTTCATATTTTTTATAAATTTATCAATATGCTTGGAAATATCAAGATAAAGTTCAATATCAAGATAAAGTTCAATATCAATATCAAGATCAAAATGAATAAGAAATAAAATTTTTATTCATAATTATTTATTTATATTATTTATATATTTTAATAAAATAGCATGTATATCTTTTTTGGATATTAAAATTTCTGGTAATCCTTTTTCATCACGTATATCACTCTTATAAAAACTATCATAATCAATATTATATTTTTCTAATATTTTATTTTCTGTAATTTGTGGTTCATCTAGATATGATATAATTTCATTATTAACTATAACCACTATTTCAAATGGTTCAAAAAATCTAATTATTGGTTTATTCATATTTTATATTTATTAATTTTTTTGTTTTTATATAAAATTTAATTATAATATTTTACTTTATTGATTGAATAAACAATCAAGGTTCCAATCTTTATATATTTTAAGTTGATTACTTTATAATCAAATATGGCCAATTTGTAGAAATTATGTTAGATATATTTAGTTAGTCATAATAAAAGCTTTATAATTATTGGTAGTAATAAAACCTCTTTGTCTATATGTTAAGAATATTTTTTGTAATGAAAAACCCCTTTGCCAATTTAATATATTATTACCAATACGTGAAAGTTTTACTAAAGGAGTTATATCATAACTTATAATAGATGAACATCCTTGTAAAAAATTATTTCCTATTTCTGTAACATTTATTAAAGAACAAAAATTTATTTCTCTTAAGTTTGAACAATTATTTAAAAAATTATCATCTATTTTTAAAACATTGGAAAAAGAGGATAAATCTATTACTTGTAAATTTATACAATTACTCATAAATTCTGTTCCAATTTTTCTAACATTTTTTAATCCTGATAAATTTATTTTTTCTAAATTAGAACAACCATATAAAAAATAATTCATAATCTCATTTACTTCTATAAAAGTGCTAAAATCGAGTTCTTTTAGATTTGCGCAATAACCCAAAAACGATCTATCAAGTATTTTAATTTTATTCAAAGGAGATAAATCTATATTAGTTATTCCTATTTTATTTAAAAATCCAGTTCCTACTGATTCTATATTTATTAAAGGAGATAAATCTATTTGATTTATACGCTTACAACCATACAGAAAATTTTCTTTTATTATAATAATTTTAGATAAAGGTCTTAAATCTATATTAGTTAGATTTTCACAATTAAATAAAAATTCAGATTCTACTGATTCTATATTTATTAAAGGAGATAAATCTATTTGTTGCAAACTATTACAATAATACAAAAATTTATTTTGTATTATTTTTATTTTAGATAAAGGGTGTAAATCTATATTAGTTAGTTTTTTACAATTCCCTAAAAATTCAGATTCTATTGAATTAATATTTATTAAAGGAGATAAATCTATTTGAATTAAATTCTCACAACCCCATAAAAAAAATCTTTTTATATTTTTAATTTTATTTAATGGTCTTAAATTTATATTTTCTAATTTTAGACATCCTGCTAAAAAATTTATACCTATTTCTATAACATCTGATAATGGACTTAAATCTATTTCCTTTATGTTAATAAGATTTATTAAAAAATTATTTTTTATTATTTCAATGCACCGTAAAGGTGATAAATCTATTTTTTCTATATCACGTTTAATGATAATTTTATCAAATAATGATGGCATCCTTTCAAAAAAAGTATAATCTTCGCTTATAATATTGTGATTTTTTATAACATCATTTGTAATTTTTTGTGTCTCAATATAATTTTTATATATAAAATCTTTGGTAACTTTATTATCTATATCAAATTCAAATTTAAAATTAACACTATTATAATCAATTCCTAAAGCAAATATAAGAGTTGTATTCTTGTAATATCTATTTCCTTCCATCATTTTTAAAATTATATATTCAATCTTATATTTTAATACATTTTCTAAATTTTGTAAATCAATATTTTCAGAGATATTATAATTTTTTATTATTTTAATTTCATTTTGTTGTTCTGGAGTAAAAGTATCAGGAATACTAAACATACTCGAATAACTAATATTATTAATATTCTTCATATAATAATGTCTTTCTTCACAATTAATTCTAAATTCACCAAAAATTTTATTTATGATAATAATAGAACCAATACCATTATTTGTTTTATCTATTATACTTAAAATATTGTCTTTTTTTAAATCTTGCCAATTTTGTATTCCTAATAAATTCTTAATTAATTGTAAGAAATTTGGTGTTATATTATCCTTAGATAATCCTGAATTCATTTCATATTCGTAAGGTAATGGAACATCGCATGGTTTTGTAAATTTTATATTTAATTTAGCATAATTTATAATCAGATAAGACCATGCGTTACGAGCATTTAATTTTTTACCAAAAATATCTTGTTCGTTATATTTATCTGATATTTTATTAAATTCATTAAAAACTCTATAAAATTCTTTTAATTGAGGAATTGCTGAATCACTTAATTTTGTTATATCAAAAATTTCTCTATTATAAATAATTAAATTAATTAAATTTAATGCTGTTATTTCACCACAATCTGGATAATTTTCATTTCTTAAACTTATGCAAAAATGTTTTGCATATTCTTGATTATATAATTTAAATTCAGGATACTTTAACTTTTCAATGTTATTTTTTAATAAGTAATTTTCAAAACTATTTGGATTTTCTATGCGTGTCAATTCTATTGATATTGGAGAATCAGGAACAAAATCTTTTTTTAAATTTGTTCGTATTAAATCAAAAACTTCTTTAATTCCTCGATAATATTGAACAATACCACCATCGTTATTTGCAACCCAAATCATACAAAATAATATTATATGATAACTGAATTTATCATCATCTAAAAATGGTATATATTTTCTTATATCATCAATATATCCTATCAATGTTTGTTTTACACGTTCATCTACAATTATTTTTTCATTTATTACAATTTTGTTTTGTTTTTCAGGATTGAATGATATTAACTTATTATTATCTTTATCTTTTAATAATTTATTATTTATATATTTTATACCTATATATCGTCCATAATCTATGGGTTCTTTTTTCATTAATTCAATTGTTGGTTGAATATTTCCTGGTATTCTCCTACAAGTTTTATCTACTATTTTAAGTACATTTTCTATATGTCTAATATTTTCAATACCAAAATAAGTTTTTTGTGGTTCCGTAAAATTTAATGTATCACCGCAATAATAATTTATTTTGTATAAATTTGATAATAATTCATTTGCTGATAATATATAACCATGAATTGGATTCATATATTTTTCTTTTTCCATATCAGTAAATAAATTTACAGAATATACATCATTTATTATAGGTAAATCACCACCTGTTTGTATATTTTTACATTTTTTTAATTGCAAATATTTAATTTTATATTTTAAATATTTATTCTTAAAATTTAACATTAAATCTATTATATTATTATATATATATAAATTTATATTTCATTCTAAAAGATTATAATATTTATCAAGTAAAATTTGATTACTAACGTAAAGAAATTATATAATATTATACTTTAGAATAAATGTACAGTAAATAAAAAAATTCATCAATAATAACATTAAAATTTTTGGTATTAATTTTAATTCTTGTTAATTGATTGTATATATAAAAATTGATTTATTATATAAATGTTGTATTTATATATAAAATGAATAATCTTTTTCTTATATGGGATATAGATATTACTCCATCAGACAAGAATGTTGGAATTATAAAATCAAAATTAAATTTAAAAGAAATGAAACATATAGCTTTAATGAATCAAGATGTTTATAAATTTTTTGCTGGAAAGAAAATATGTCCTGAATTTACTGAAGAACAGCAAAAATACATAAATATATATTATCTTGATATTGAAATAGATGGTTATAAAGTTCAGACTAGATTTATAGAGATTACAAATACAATGTTATTAATTGACAATATTACATGTTCTGTTATTAACAGTGCCCTAAGTCGTCATTTTATTAATTTACATGATATTACAAGTAAAAATGATGCGATGTTTGCTTCTAGAATGGAAAAGATAATTGATATTCTAGAAACAAAAGATTTTTACGATTTAACAGATGTTGTAACACCTATTAAAACTAAACTTTTTAATTATCAGACAAATAATATTAATTGGATGATTAAAAGAGAGTTAGAAAGACCTAGTTATCATATGTCATCACAAGCTAGATTAATTCATTTTCCAGATGGAAGAATATATAATTATATTGAAAAAAAATTTATTAATGAGTGTGATTTACCTTTATTAACAATTAAGGGAGGAATTATAGCTGATGAAGTAGGAAAAGGAAAAACTATTCAAATGTTGTGTTTATGTTGTGTAAGAAATATTCCAACACTAATTCTAACACCAAATCATTTAAAAAATCATTGGGAAAAAGAATTAAAAAAACATTTTACAATTACTCCTAATATACAGATAGAAACTTTTGATGATTTTAAAATGGATATGCTTGCAGATAAACAGCGATTAATCATTGATGAAATACATATGCTGTACAGCGATCCATCTAATATAATATTATATAAAATACTATGTTCTACACACATAGATTACAAATGGGGTTTAACAGCAACTCCTTTTGCAGGAATAAATAGTATTCATAAAATTACACAATATTTAACTAATACAATTTTATACCATGAATTAATTGAAAGATATATGTATTATGAAAATATATTTCTTTCTTTGTTTAGAAGAAATGTAGGACGGAACATTAATGATGAATTAATATTACCACCGATTCATTATCACAATCATTTTCTTGAATTTACTAATATAGAACAAAATGCTTATGTTGCTGAAACTACTGGTAGATCTAATTCAGATAATTTAACATTAAGAAAAATTTGTTGTGATATTATGATGAATATAAAAGAAGATAAACAAATAATGACTGAGAAAGAATTTATAGAATCAATTTTACAGATAAAAGAAAATAATGTTAAAGAAGAAAAAGAAAAACTTGTAAATTTAGAAGCAGATTTTGAGAGAATAGTTAAAGAAAATAACCCCGAATTACTGGATAATTTAAGACATTATGAAAGTTTGATTAGAGAACAAAAGAAGATTATTGATAATTTAGAGCGTCCAGTTAGATTTCTTAAAAATCAATTAATTGATGATAAAATATGTTCTATTGGTATGTGTGTTTCTGAAGATGATATAAAAAAAAAGTATGCTATACTAACAGAATGTAATCATTACTTTTGTGTTCCATGTTTAGAATCAGCTTTAAGAATAAAATCAAGCTGTCCTTATTGCCGTTCTCCAAAAATAAAATACATTACTATATCAAATGATGTTATAATTTCATATAGTTCTAAAATTATAAAACTATTAGAGATTATTAAATCAGTTCCTAGACAATTTATTATTTTTACTCAATTTGGTAATATTATAACAAAATTAATAAATATTTTAGTAAAAGATGGTATTAGTGCCAATTCATTTTCCATTTCTAATATAGAAGCATTTAGAAATAAAGAAATACAAATTCTTATTCTTTCATCTAAAGATGAAGCATGTGGTCTTGATTTAAGTTTTGTTTCTGATATTATCATTTTTGAACCGATCTATTACCCTGAAAGGATATCAAGTATAGGAAATTATGTTAAAGATATTGAAAAACAAATTGTTGGTAGAATTTATAGAATTAATCAAATAAGTGAATGCAACGTACATAGATTAATGATTAAAGATACTATTGAGGAACAGATTTATGGAGATTTGTAATACAATAAAATTAAAAATTGATTTTTATATATAATATTTTTTATATATGAACTAATGGATAGTAGTAATAATACAGATTGTGATTATTATATTAAAGAAGTTGAAAATAAAGCAAATAAAATTTTTGTTGTGCCTAAAAATATACCACTAAATGAAAAAATAATTAAAGAAATGGAAAAATGTAATTGTAAAATTATAGAATTTGGAATTCAATTTAATCAGTCAATATGTTATAATTTACCATCAGTAATAGAAAAAATTGTATTTATTGAAAAATTTAATAAATTTAATCAGGTTGTGAATAATTTACCTAAAGAATTAAAAAAAATTACTTTTGGTTATCATTTTAATCAGTCTGTTGATAATCTGCCAACAGGATTACTAAGACTTACTTTTGGTTGTAATTTTAATCAGCCAGTTGATAATTTACCTACAGGATTACAAAGACTTATATTCAGTCATAATTTTAATCAACCAGTTGATAATTTACCTACAGGATTGCAAAGACTTACTTTTGGTTGTAATTTTAATCAGCCTGTTGATAATTTACCTACAGGATTACAAAGACTTACTTTTGGTTATAATTTTAATCAACTAGTTGATAATTTACCTACAGGATTACAAAGACTTATATTAAGTGAAACTTATAATAAACCATTAAATAATCTACCAGCATCAGTAAAAATAATAAGAATAAAATATTATTAGTCTAAAAATTGATTTTTATATATATTCAATTTATATATTTAAAATGGATGAAAATAGCAATTATTATATAAAAGAAATAGAAGATGAGGCACATAATAAACATAATGTTTTTTATTTGAATAAAAATATCACTATAAATAAAAAAATGTTAAAAGAAATGGAAAAATATAATTGTAAAATTATAGAATTTTGTGACAAATTTAATAAGCCAATTGAAAATTTACCATCCAATATTCAAAATATTGTATTTGGAAGTAATTTTAATCAGCGTGTAGATAGTTTATGTGTTTCATTAAAAAATCTTACATTTGGATATTGGTTTAATCAGCCTGTAGATAATTTACCAACAGAACTAATAAATCTCACATTTGGAGGTAGATTTAATCAGTCTGTGGATAATTTACCATCTAAAATTGAATATTTAACATTTGGAAATAATTTTAATCAGCGTGTAGATAAATTACCTTCAAATTTAATAAATCTTAAATTTGGACCTGATTTTAATCAATCAGTAGATAATTTACCATCTAAAACTAAATATATATTATTTGGAAATAATTTTAATCAGTCAATAGATAATTTACCTTCAGATATAGAGGAACTTTATTTTGGAGATAATTTTAATCAGTCTGTTGATAATTTACCAGCTTTCAACCCCGAAAGGGGTAAAAAAGGAATACAAACACTTTATTTTGGTTGGAATTTTAATAAACCAGTTGATAATTTACCACCTACACTAAAAACACTTTCTTTTGGTTATAAATTTAATCAGTCTTTAGATAATTTGGTAAAAGGATTACAAGAACTTACAATTGGAGGAGATGTATTTAATCATCCAATTAATAATTTACCATCTAGCATACAAAAGCTTGTTTTAGGTGATGAATTTAATCAGCCAGTATATAATTTACCATCTGAGTTAAAAATTTTATGTTTTGGAGAAGAATTTAATCAGCCACTATGTGATAATTTACCGCAAGGACTGGAAGAACTTTATCTGAGTAAAAATTATAATAAATCATTAAATAATTTACCAAAATTAGTAAAAGTAATTAGAATATAAAAATTGATTTTTATATAATATTAACCATTAAAAAAAAAAATGCAAGTTAAGGAAGAATTAGGTGCTTCCTCTAAAAGTTATTATATAAAAGAAAAAGAAGATGAGTTACATAATAAATATTATGTTTTTTATGTAAATAAAAATATATCTTTAAGTAAAAAAATGTTAAAAGAAATGGAAAAATACAATTATGTAAAATTTTGTTATAAATTTGATAAGCCTGTAGATAATTTACCATCTAATATTCAGTATATAAAATTTGGTTCATATTTTAATCAGTCGTTATGTGATAATTTACCAACAAATCTAAAAGAATTACATTTTGGAGAATATTTTAACAATCCAATAGATAATTTACCAAAAGGATTAAAAGTTATTAGTTTTGGAAATAGATTTGATCAAGTATTAAATGATAAATTACCTGCAGGCTTGGAAAGTATTACATTTGCAGATAAGTTTAATAAACCAATAGATTACTTGCCAGAAGGATTGATTAGTCTTACATTTGGAGGTGATTTCAATCAACCAATATGTCATATATTACCATCTAAATTACATAATCTTACATTTGGAGTAAGTTTTAATCAGTCTGTTGATAATTTACCATCAAGTTTAAAGAGTCTTGATTTTGCAGGAAAATATATGGCAGGACATTTTAATCAGCCAGTTGATAATTTACCTGATTTCAATCCAGGGACGGGTGAGACTGGACTACAAGATCTTATATTTGGAAATAATTTTAATCAGCGTGTAGATAAATTACCTAAAAATTTAAAAAATTTAGAATTTGGACGTAAATTTAATCAGCCAGTTAATAATTTACCATCAGAATTAATTATTCTTAAATTTGGAAATGAATTTAATCAATTAGTTGATAATTTACCAAAAAAATTAAAAAGTATTAAATTTGGAGATTATTTTAATCAACCAGTAGATAATTTACCTACAAGATTACAAGAACTTAAATTTGGACTTTGTTTTAATCAACAAGTTGATAATTTACCTATAGAATTAGAAGATCTAACTATGGGTGTAAGTTTTGATAAACCAGTTAATAATTTACCATCAACATTACAAAGTCTTACTTTTGATATGTGGTTTAATCAACCAGTAGATAATTTACCTACAAAATTACAAAATCTAAAATTTGGATGTAATTTTAATCAACCAATTGAAAATTTACCATCTGGATTAAAAAATCTAACTTTTGGAGGTGAATTTAATCAATCAGTAAATAATTTACCATCTGGATTACAAAATCTTACATTTGGATACGGTTTTAATCAACCAATAAATAATTTACCAAAAGGATTACAAAGTCTTACTTTAAGTGAAACCTATAATAAACCATTAAATCATTTACCAGCATCAGTAAAAATAGAGAGAATAAAATATTACTAGTCTAAAAATTGATTTTTATATTTAATACTTATATTAAAAAGTATGGATGAAAATACATATCATGATTATTGTATAAAAGAATTAGAAGATGGATATAAATATTTTTATCTAATTAAAAATATTCCTCTTAATGAAAAAATAATTAAAGAAATGGAAAAATATAATATTGTAGAATTTGAAGATGAATTTAATCAACCAGTAGATAATTTACCATCTAAAATAAAAAAAATTATATTTGGTGATGAATTCAATCAATCAGTAGATAATTTACCATCAGAAATAGAAGAACTTTATTTTGGAAGAGATTTTAATAAACCAGTAGATAATTTACCATCTAAAATAAAAAAAATTACATTTGGGGATGAATTCAATCAATCAGTAGATAATTTACCATCAGAAATAGAAGAACTTTATTTTGGAAGAGATTTCAATAAATTTGTTG
>Ga0214923_10008536_pt1 | contig 10878 bp, 6 predicted proteins | sample LL1510_MetaG_FD_177993 | JGI IMG/M metagenome (GOLD analysis project Ga0214923, IMG submission 177993) | Freshwater microbial communities from Lake Lanier, Atlanta, Georgia, United States - LL-1510 | ecosystem: Environmental > Aquatic > Freshwater > Lake | place: USA: Georgia | collected 2015-10-15
CGATTGCTAAATGCATGGCGGTACCAGCGGTAGAGGCTTGTTTGCCGTTGGCGGACCATTCAGCCATAATTTGTTCATCGGTTTTACCAAAGTATTTACTGGTGGACCAATTGGGGCCATTGCGCATTTTAGTAATGATGGCTTTGGCATCAAAGTGTCCAAAAAATTCATGAATGAATCCTGTACAGGAGATATTGCCTTCACATGATCCATTCACATAATATTTATGTGTTTCTTCTACAAAGTAAATATGTTTATCTCTTGGATGTTCATTAATAAATGATAATTGTTGCCAAGGTTGTGGTGGCATCTTATATAAATAATGTCGAGATAATTTAAGTTGTTTTATGTTTTGTGTAACTTAAAGAAATATTAGACTACTTAAAGAAATATTAGACTACTTAAAGAAATATTAGACTACTTAAAGAAATATTAGACTACTTAAAGAAATATTGGACTACTTAAAGAAATATTAGACTACTTAAAGAAATATTAGACTACTTAAAGAAATATTAGACTACTTAAAGAAATATTAGACTACTTAAAGAAAAAAATTGAAATAGATTCGAAGTTAAATTTTAATTAGTTATTTCCATACATCCATCATGTTAATTGGTCTCATTACTGTAACAAACGGAGAAGAAAAACATCCTTTTAATCTTCTTCAATTCGACTTTGATACAGATATCTATTTTGTTACTGATAAAGATAATATTGTAGTAGATCATGATTGTAATAAAATAAATAAATTGGAGGAAGAAACAGAAGAGGATTATTTAAAACGATGCCATTCTATGGATACCGTTATTTACTTTCTTTCACCAGGAATGAAAGAAGATGATTTATATAATATCATTTCTCATCGATTCCGTGAAATAATTGTTCCTAATCCACGTATGGAAGTTGCAGACAAAGACTTTAATTATTTGATTGATTTGATTGAAAAAAATCCAGATATTAATCCAGGTACTAAAATTACAGACAAATTTATTATTCATCAAATCAAAACTAAATTTATAAAGTTTATTCATCCTGATTCGCCAAAAAAATACAAATATTTATTAAAAACATTTTACACAGATTATAAAAATTTACAACAAAATCTTATTATCTTAACAGATTCTCAAAAACACGCAATTTTATGTGATTGGTTAAAAAAAGAATTATTAACATTAAAAGAAAAAGATAATGAACGAATAGTAAAAGAACAAGAATTATATGATAAATTTCCAATGAAACCGAAACGGAAAAATAAAGATTATGACAAATTAATAAAAGAAGTTAAATTGGCTTATCAAACATTTCATCAATATGAAGATACGATTTGTGATAATAAAAATTATCAATATTTTATTCAAAAATATCCATTACCTAATCTTCCTAAAATTGGTCTTACTAAAATTATCAATATCTTTAAATTTCAATTTGAAACTACTTTTAAATTTGCCTCTTCTATTAATACCGAAAAAGAAATAGCATTTATAAAAACCTATATGCATCAACTTGATCAATATATACGTTATACTACCTTATTACTACAATGTATTGCATAAAAACCAAATAAAAAATAAGGGGATGGGATTCCCCCTATTTTTTATGAACATATCATTACATTATTTAAAATTGGAATTCAGCCAATTCCATAATAAATCGTCCTACTTTATTGTCTCCTTCAATTTTCTTTGTTTTTGCAGAACGTACTCCTCCTAATTCTAATGCAACGGATTGAATGTTGGTACTGTATAATAAATATTTACCACTATTTTTAGCGGCTTCAACAATATTATGGAAACGTTTATCATGCATCCATCGATAGCGAAGAGCATCCATTAAAACTTTATCTTTCATTAATAGCCATTTATCATCATCGGTTACAACGGAATAACTTTGAAGTTCTGTTTTTGTCATCTTTTTACGTACGTCAATCGCTTCTTTTTCTAATAATTCAAAATCACGTGTTGTATTTGGCTTAATCTTTAATTGCATTCTTTTGCTATTATATGATTGATGTATGTCTCCTTCAGTGCTCATAAGTCTTTCTGCAAGATCAGGTTTATTGGAGGCGTATTTTAATTTCATACCAGCCAAATAGTGTTCAATGGATGGATAGGTAACTGCTGAATTATCTGGATCAGGAATTGGAAATGGTGCAGCAAGACTTAAATAACGTGCAATATGTATATCTTCTTTTCCTTTATCATTCTTTACAGATACATCTACAGGTGGTTTATCAACGCCAATACCAAATTTAAATACTTCATTTAGAGTAAATTCTTTATCAGGTCCTGGTAATTTACTTTCAATTTCAATCTTTGGTATTTCTTCTTCCTCTTTTAATTCTTCCTTTTCTTCTTCTACTGGTTCTATTCTTTCTTGCTCTTTTAAGATGGATTGAATCCAAATGAGATAAAATGCGACATTACCAGCACGATTAATGACAGATTTTTCTTGTGTAGCATATTTACTGGTCAAATATTCTTTATCAAAATTATTTGGAACTTTTAATACAATATTTTTAATTTTACCTGAATCGATCCATTTATCTACTAAAGTATTAATATTTTTCGTTTCATTGTGTTCATTGGATTCTTTTTGTAAGTACAAATCGATTTTATCCTCTTTATAATAATTAAGACCTCCCCATGGAGGATCGGCATAAAGAAGATCAATGGTATAAGTTGGTTCCCACTGTGTTACGTCTTCTAAATGGGGTCGAATGAAGTCTTGTTTTTTGAAAGTGATAATATTTTTACGAAGTTTTTCAAACGTTTCAGGAACTATTTCAAATGCATCAATGATAGCAGATGGGAAAATATTGGATAAATGAATAGTATCTACTCCAATATGTGCAGTTGCATCAACAATTGTTTTTATAGAAGAAGGTTGTAACCAAGAGGTTAATATAGTACGAACTTGTTCTTTGTGCCATGGTTTCAGCACACTATATGTACTTGATTCAACAATATTAAACTTTTCATAATTCTTATTTTCTTTTGTAATATCTTTACCAAAACGTGTTGGTAGTTCTTCTTGTCCTTGACGTTTGAAAATAAACCAACGATTAAGAAATGAAAACTCTTTTACTGGTTTTATCATGGTATAATGTTTACCAGATTTTTCTGCCATTTTATAACTATCTTCAAATAAGTTTGTACTATTTCGTAGACCAAGATCTCTTAATTCATCTAAATTTAATAGACTAAAACCAATTTCATTTAATTTTTTAGTTAACAAATCAAATGGGACAAGATATTCTTTATGAGTGGTACCGATACTAATAAATTCAACATCAATTCCAAGTCCGATAGAATCATCATCAGAAGTTAATTCATCATTGTTATAATCTTTGGTAATGGTCCAAATAGGGGTATCTCCTTCTTTACCAGATTTAGAAGAACCTTTTGAGACATTGCGAAGTAGATTAAATATTTTTTCACCATCGAAACAGCATCCAATAAAATATCCACCAACTTTGACGGTATCAGAAAGATTTTGAAGGAATCCATCGAGAACGGTTTTGTTTTCAAAGAAATAATGAAGAGCAAACATACATGCAGCTACATCGGTTCCTGAACGGAATTTACCAGCCATTTTATTTTCAATATATTTAGGAATAGGTCCCTCAGGATCATATTTTCCAAATACACTACGTAAGATATCACGTTCTTCTGGAGTAGCACCAGCTTCACCATCAATAATACGTTTTGAGCTATTACCAATTGCAAAAGCCATAGGAGGAACACGTTGAGGACCTAAATCAATCAAAGCATCCAAATATCGCTTATAAGCCCCATTATATGAATTTGTAATATTATCAGCCGCTATATCAATACCCATAACAGATTCTGCATGGTTAAATATCCATTTATATAAATCACCTCCTTTACCACAACTAAGATCTAATAATTTTTTATTGCCACCATGAAGAGATGATCGAAGAAGTATTTCATTTTTGATATATTGATTATGAAACTTTTGAAGGCCGCTTACTAATAATAAATCAGTTTTTGATGCTTTTTGTTCATAATATTTTTTAGTGATATCCGTTTCGCGTTCTTCTTGTTTCATTTCATGTTCTTCAGGTTCTTCTTTACCTGTTCGAATCATAGATAGTGTAATTGGATTATGTATAGAATTCCAAACACTATTTGCTGTTTTTTCATCATTCATAGTTCCTGAATAGTTAATAGTACCTTTTTTAGAAACAGCTCGTAATAATCGTTCGGTTTTATCATGACGAATACGTGAAGGAACCCATCGCCATCCATGTTCTCTATTTGGATCATATCGCATTTCAACAATAGAACGATCAGGAATAGGTTCTTGACTATCTTCTGTCATACAATATTGTTCATTAGAAAGAGGATCAATTACTTGTAAAGGAATATAACAAATATTGGCCATTGTATCAGGATAATCAATTGGATTAAATAAAACAGGTTGGTATTTGGAGGGTCCAACTTTATCTTTTATGATAGGGCGTTCTGATAAAATGGTATCACGTGGATTTTCAAAGATAGAACTTTTGTCACTGCCTACAAATAATTTCATTGTTTTGAATTGTATATTTTGATCATTAGTTGGGTGAATAGCAGTAGTTATTTTATCAAGTGAAGGAATTTCAGGATTCTTTTCATAATAAATAAGAAAATCAACAGTATTATCTTTTGCTGGTTTCCATTTGAATTGATAATCCCAACGTGAACCTGATTTTTGTGGAATAGGTTCAGAATTACTTGTTAGAATAAGACCATCTGTATGATAATCACGAGAAATATCAAGAACTTTGGCACATGCACGAAAGATAGTTTCAGAATCAGGAGTAGCAAATTCAAAACGTTTAAGATAGATATCAAGTTTCGTACTTACAGTAACACCTTTTGCAATAATTTTTTCATCTGATTTCCAGGTATCAAACCATTCATTCATTAAATTATAACGACAATCCGCATCTTTGTCCAAAAGGTTATCTTTAATTATGATAAAAGGTTTGTTGGTGGTATCTTTTTTATCAGTAAAGAAGTAGATATCAAATATTAAATAGACATTGGTAGCTTCACCGTTCTTTTTGGTAGTAACCCATTCACCATCTACCAAACTGGATGCACATTTAGGATTTTTAAGTCCAGTTCGATAAATTTTCATACTCATATCAATTAGGTATAATTCTCCTGATTTATCAACAAATCCCATAGTTCGAAGTCCATCCGCTTTATCAGTTACATTAAAACCGTTACAAATGTTTGGAATGGTTTTTTCAGGGTTAAATATCATATTTTGAACTTCTAATGTTACGGGATTGACACCACGAAATCGTTCGGCTCCTATCATGGATGCATATTCACTACGAATGGAATTGGATACAGAATTACGAATCAGTAAGGTATTTTTCTGGATACCACGTTGTACTTCACCAACACCTGCAATAATAGCTTGTAATGCTTTTTCAGGGGTATCGGTATATGGTGTATTATGAAGGAGTTCTACTTCAACTTCATAACGGGGTAATTCTCTGAAAATATTATGCTCAAGAAATCGTTTGGACCATTTAAAACCACCTATTATTGGGTCATATGGAGATTGACGAACCATAGACATATCTACGCGAATACCATTACCTTCAAAGCTCCAACGTCGAATGAGTCGGAAGGCTTTATCTTGTTTCTCCCAATTTGTAAGAAGAGCTTCTATACGTGGATCATCGTTACTAAGTTCTTCTTCGCGACGTACCTTGAATCGAATATTATATTCTTGTAAATCGATATTACTTTCAGGAAATGCTCTATCTTTAAACATGGCACTAAATACCTTTCCTTGAAGTGTATCATCTTTACAATAAGATTGAAGGACGCCAAGGCCTTGAAGTGTCAGACGAATATGACTCGGAGTAATAATACTGATACGATCATCTTGTTGTGGAGACACTGCAAAGCCTTTATTACGAAGACGTTGTGAAATCTGGAGAAATGTGGTAGCATCCACCACTCCTCCAATACCGAAAGTAGTTTCTAACTCATATTTTTTATCCTTAGACCAATCTTGGATAAATTTTTTAATAACCTCCACTTCTTTGGCCGTTATTTCCATCTCTATATTATAGATATAAAACTGCCTTAGGTTTTAATAAAAAATTATATCAAATTTTATACTATAATTTACCGTGAAATAATATGAAATATAACATTTTGTGTATAAAATAGCTGTTTTACTAATTCAATAGCAAACAATGGATTAAAATTCTTATTACAACAAAAAATATCGATATAACATGAATGATATTCTGGATAGGTATGAATAGATAAATGACTTTCTGATAATAAATATACTATGGTATATCCAAATGGTTCAAATTGATGTGCCGACGTATCTAACACATTTAATTGTAATGTATCAACCAGTTGATTAGAAATGATGATACCATTTTCAAGATTTTGTAGTAAGAAATTGTTGGGAATATCAAATACATTCATAATGACATGTGTACCAACATGTGACATCTTTCATAAAATAGGTGAAAATTATTTAAGTATCTATCCAGTTAGTAAAGACGGTCATGGTTTTGATTTTACCGAGACGGAAGGAAAGTGTTTCTTTTTTAAGGGATTTATCAGATGGTTGCCAGGATGGTAATAAAGAAAGTTGTTCCACAAGTTCTTTTTTTGTGGCTTCTATTTCAGGCCATTGAACAATCCAACCTGTTTGTTCCATTTGAGTAATCCATGTCGATAAAATGGAATGAATGGATTCAATATGTTTATTGGAAGGAATAGCTACCCAACGACAACGATAATCTGCAATCCATATTGGTTGGTCTTTTTTCCATAAATGAGGATTTGAAGAAAATACAATTTCACCTTTTAAAGAGCTATCATATCGTTTTTCTCCTTCTTCAATATTTTCTTGAACAGATGATTTCATTAAAATAAATTGTGTTTCATTCATGACACATATGCCAGAAAACAGATCTAAATAATCTTTGTCTTCAAGAATAGAACCATTATAAACAGCACCAATTAAGTCATGAATTCGTTTTCGTTTACGTGATACAGATGTATTACGTAAATTTTCTGTTTTTTCTTGAAGAGAGGTAGCTAAGTTACTGATAATTACATTTCTTGCGGTAGGAGTAGATAAACTATAATAATCAGGATCTGAAATACAAGTAAATAAACTAAGAATACCTGTAGGATTCAAATGATAAGCTTGATATTGTTTTAAACCCATATTATCAAGGGATGTTTCTTGTGGTGGTTTGGAAGGGATAACCTCAATAGATTCCAAAGTTCGATCTCTATTGGGATTGGTATGAGAGTATTGAATTAACTCTTGAAAGCTAACATTTTGATATTGTTTGATAGGTGTAGTCATGTTTACTATTAATTTATATCGTGTATTATTTAGGTTCTTATGAATCAATTTTATGATCTGAATCTTCGTCAACATAATTTTCATTTTGAATACGAATAATTTCTAACTCTTTTAGACGTTCTTCATGTTCTTGTCGTGTTTTAAAACAAAAACTGAGATATTCTTTTATATTTTGGAAGGCTTCATCGGATATGGTGGACAAATCAAAAAAAATACCGTTTGAGTTTTCTGAGTAGATTTCTTTTGTTTTTCGAATAATACGAAATAGTTCTTCCTGCTCAGGTTTTTGTAACAAATTAATATCATCAAATATTTTTTTACGTTCTTCGTATGTAGTTGTCATCTCTAATTCCGTAAAGAGTATGAACGATGCTTCTCAACCGCATTATTGATTGATTTAATTGTCTTCCTCTTCTTCCTCTGGTTGTTCCTCATCAATATCTTCACTTTCTGTGTATTCTTCTTCTGCATCTTCACTCTCTATATCTTCTTCCTCTGGTTCAGAATCTTCATCTGTCTGTGCATCATCCTCTTCTGTTTCTGAATTGGGAGGTTGATTATAAAGGGAAGTAGGCGGAGAACCAGGGGGTGTATGAGGATCATACTTATCGATGAAAATACCACTTGCCAATATATAAGGGTCATTAATTTGGAATTTGGAGCGTTTTAATTCTAATTGTACTTTATCACCGATTTCAACTTCATGATATTCTTTAGATCCTAAATGTAAATCACGAGGAAGTTGAACACGTATAGCTTTTTCATATTCCACATATAAACCCATTTTATTATTACGAATGACTTCACCAATAATACGAACACCGTCGGCTGGATAGATAATTTTCCCTTCGAGTTTTACATAATAGATAGCATCACCTGTAAATCGTGCTGATTCAAAATAACCCATGGAGCGTGAAATAAGTTTTAATGAACCGGGAAGGACAAAACCGTGTTCAGAGCATTTATTTTCAATTAATTCTTTGGACTTTGTAAGCAAGATTGAATCAATAGGAACATTTTTGAGTTTATTTAGGTCAGTTGGAGTGAGACCAATTTTTTTTTCAAAGAAAGCGGTGGATTCCATTCTTCTATTTCCTACTATCGATTTGGCTTTAGCTTCCGTCAAATTTTATTTGATTATTTCTTTCTTTGTTTTTGTTGATTTATTAAGGTGGAAGCTTGAATAGGGCGGAAAAACCATTTTTTATTCTGTATCTTTTCTACATCAAAGTATCGTAAGACAATATCCAGCAATGTACAAATTTTTGTTGCTCCTTTAAGTTGTCTTAATTTCCCTTTAAATATGGATTCTTTAAGATTAAAGTTTGTTTTATTTGATTGATTTAATATATCTCCAAGTAATTCCAATCGTTTGTATTTTTCAGTCATATTTGTAGAATTAGCACATTCTTGGCCTTTAATGGCTGCATTTTCCTTTAATTCATCTGATCTAAATACAAATTTACCTTTGCCTTGTTTGATTGCTAAAAATCCAAAGAGTCTTCCCACTGTATCATTCGAAAATGGTATACGTTCCGTTTCTTTTACCGTTCGAACAATTGCATCTTTACATTTTGTTGCTCCCTCACAATAATATTCCGTTTCTTCTCTTTCTGGATTAATAAAACGATTTACTACTAATTTTCCAAGTGTATATTGATTATCACGAATACATTCTTCTACATTTAAACCTGATTCAAATACAAGATATTTTTGTTCTTCTATGGACAACCATTCATCCCAGAAATATAACAATATTGATTTTCTAAATGTTTCTTCATTTTTATTTGTAGATTTATAAAATGATTCATGAAACCATTCAATCGCATTTATACTATCTTGATAAACAAGTTCTATAAGTTTATCACCACTTGCCATATGTTCAATTCGTTTATCAATAAATGATTTATAACCAATATCGGTATGTTGAGAAATATATGTTATCCATTTTGTAATATTTTCCCAGAATACTTTTATTTCTGATCCTTTTAATCCAGTTTTTTCTTTTACTTTCACATTATCTTTTTTTTCTTCTGGAATCTCTACTCTTTCTTCTTCATATTCCATTGGTGTATATACATCACGTTTTACTGGAAAATTAGACACACGAATTGCTAAAGGTATTGTTAAATCTGTATATACATTTGGTTGAAATACATAATATCCATTACAATATCGAATATATCCTTTTAGATGATTATGTTCAACTTCGAATTTATTGTTGTTGACGATTTCAGTTAATAAATCGACAGTAACAAGACGTGGAATATCACTAAAAATGTTCCACATATCCTCAGAGGAATAAAAGGGTTGTTCATGGAATATTTTGCGAACACGTTCTTTCATTACATGAACTCGCCATCGAGCTGAAAATTCATCATACGTTGAATCATCAATTGTAAGATCTTGAAAGTTTATGATTGGTTTACATTGATAATCACATGTTTCAATCCAATCACATACAGCTGTAAATGGCATGTCATTAATATTTACATTTTTACGTTCTTGACCTTGTGAATCAATTTGAGTAATTGGTTGTTGTCCTTGAATAACAATAGCATCCTTATTAAGATTACAATCCATAGATGCTTGTTTAATGGTTCGCGTTACATTTCCAATAAGTAATGCTTTTTTAAATCCAAATCGATAACTATACAAATCAGCAGTTTCATGATTCATCGAGGAAGGCAATATCGCCGCATATAAATAGACAGTATTATTGCGTTTTTCTTTTGGCAATGCGCAATGGGAAAGGAAACGAATGGCACGACCAAGAATTTGTTCTGTTTTATTTAAATGGAACCAAGAATCAATTACATGTGTTTCACGAACAAATCGTAAATCAACACCTTCAGAGGCAATTTGTGAACCAATAATAATTTTCATTCTTTCACCATTTACATTATTAAAATTTCGTTGAGCATTTATAATGTCTTCATTATTAGGAGATATTTTTATTTCACCAGTTAAAAGTCCATAGTATGCGGGTTTAAATAAGTGATCCTGGCCTTTATGATATTGTTCTCTCTTTTCACAATCTGCACATTGTCTTCCTCCTGGTGTTTGAATACCATCCACCAATAATGAAGAGTCTCTTCCATATGCTGTATAGCCATTGGCTTCTAATGCTAATGCAAGTGGAATAGCACCTGCATTTACGAAACGAGTATAAGCAAAAATACAACCATGTGCTTTACGAATTCGATTTAATAGGAATTCGAATTTAGGACTATAATTTCCAATTTTATCTAATCCCAACCATCTTGCTCCATCTTTCTCAATTGCCTTATATCTTACCAACTTTCCACCTTCTTCTTTAAATATAGTTGATAAAGCATTTTTATCAGTACGTTCTTTCCAATCATCAATACTTTCTATAGTTACACTCTTGATAGATTCATCTTCTGAATCTTTATATGAATTATTGGAATCAGAATTGGAATCAGAATTGGAATCAGAATTGGAATCAGAATTGGAATCAGAATTGGACTCAGAATTGGAATCAGAATT
>Ga0214923_10008537_pt1 | contig 10876 bp, 10 predicted proteins | sample LL1510_MetaG_FD_177993 | JGI IMG/M metagenome (GOLD analysis project Ga0214923, IMG submission 177993) | Freshwater microbial communities from Lake Lanier, Atlanta, Georgia, United States - LL-1510 | ecosystem: Environmental > Aquatic > Freshwater > Lake | place: USA: Georgia | collected...
GTTGCCCGTATGCGCACGGTGCTTGAAAACCTCTCTGATCGCACAGGCGAAACTTCAAATCTAGCTGTTCCTGGAAATGGATTCATTAATCTGCTTGATCAAGTAGATGGACAATATTTGTTAGGCGCAACCAATTGGGTAGGAAAGCGCGTTCCTTATCACGCATCGGCACTCGGTAAAGTTTTACTCGCATACTCGGCAGTCACAATTTCTTCTGGTCGCCTAGAGCGCCTCACAGATAAAACAATCACATCACGCACTCGTTTACTTGAAGAGCTCGAAGAAGTACGTCGACGTGGATTTGCAATTATCAGCGATGAATTAGAAGAAGGTCTAGTTGCAGTAGCTGCTCCAATTCGCGAACTCGATGGTCGCGTTGTTGGTGCAATCTCTGTTTCTGGTCCATCTACTCGCTTAAGCAATAAAGATCTGATTCGAATCGGAGATCTCATCATCTCTGAAATCGATGCTGTACAAGTTAATCGCAAGAAAAAACCCCAGATGCCTAATCAAAAAATAGGAAAGGTCGGCGCAGCATGACACATGACGAGATCATCAAAGCTCTCTTTGATGAAACGATGATTGGCAATGCTCCAGCAGTACTCGAACTCACGAATAAAGCACTTGCAGAAGGAATGGGACCGGACACCATTTTGTTCGAAGCACTTATTCCATCACTAGAAGAAGTTGGTGCACGTTTCGAACGTGGCGATTACTTCGTTCCAGAAATGCTTATTGCCGGAAAGGCGATGTCAGGTGCACTCAATGTTTTACGTCCACTACTAGCTGAAACTGGTGCTGAAACAGTGGGCACATTCCTTATGGGAACAGTGAAGGGCGATGTTCACGACATTGGCAAGAACCTCGTAAATATCATGCTCGAAGGAGCAGGATTTAAGGTGATTGATATCGGTGTTCAAGTTGCTCCTGAGAAATTTGTTGCAGCAATTAACGAACACCAGCCAGATATTTTGGGAATGTCAGCATTTCTCACAACAACAATGCCTATGTTTAAAGTCAACATCCATGAGATTACAAAGGCCGGTCTTCGCGACAAGGTAATCATCATGGTTGGTGGCGCACCTGTAACACAGGAGTACGCAGATGCAGTTGGTGCAGATGGTTTTGCAGCAGATGCGTCAACAGCAGTTCGCGTTGCTAAGGATTTAATCCAGAAGAAGCGTGCACTTGTAAATGCCTAAATTATTAAACCTGTTGTTAGCAGTCGAACATGGCATGAAAAAGCCTGTTTGGGATTGCACAATGTGCGGACAATGCGTCCTGCACTCAACAGGTATGACGTGTCCAATGACATGTCCGAAAACACTGCGCAATGGTCCTTGCGGTGGGGTCCGCGAAGATGGACATTGCGAAGTAAAACCAGAGATGAGATGTGTGTGGGTAAAGGCCTACGATCGTAAAGTTTCTCTTCCACTTCCGACCGTGTGGAAAGAGCACTACAACGATTTACGTCCACCCGTAGATATGCAACTCAAAGGCACATCTTCATGGGTTAACTTGATTACAAAGCGTGATCAACAAACTCCTGCGGGATGGGCTAAGCGCAAAGAACAAAGTGGCAGCCACTAATGTCAAAGCTGCGCGATTTACTTACACAAACTAAGGATGTTGTTTACACCGCTGAATTTCCTGTCATTGATGGTGGCGGTATGGAACAAGTTAAGAAGAATGTAGATCGTCTTGCGCCATGGTTTGTGGCCGTTAATGCAACGGATAACACAGCGGCTCATGCACACGCATCAAATGTTTCTGTAGCAATTGCAATGAAACAACATGGTCTAGAACCAATCATGCAAATTGTCTGTCGCGATAAGAATCGTTTGGCGGTTCAAGCAGATATGGCTGGTGCAAATCTGCACGGTATCGAAAACATTGCACTGCTCACGGGCGATGACGTCACTGCAGGAGATGAACCAGAAACTCGTCGAGTATTTGATCTAGATGGTCCACAGGCAATTAATGTGGCATCAATTCTTAATGCAGGCACTTACTTATCTGGCCGCAAACTCAATCCTGCACCAAATTTCTTTATTTGCTCGGTTGAAAACCCCTTCGCTCCCCCACACGATTACCGTATCGAGCGCGCACTGAAGAAACATCGCGCAGGTGCACAAATGATTCAGCTTCAAATTGGTTACCACCCTGATCGTCTCGAAAAATTCTGTGCAGGTGTTGCAGCAACTGTTCCAGGTTTAGCAATTATTCCTAGTGTTGTTTTAATTAAAAGTGCCAAGCCACTTAGCTTTATGAACGATAAAGTTCCGGGCATCAGTGTTCCGCAGGAAGTTATCGATCGTGTTGCCCAATCAGCAGATCAAGCAGAAGCTGCATACCAACTTGCTCTAGAACAAGCACAGCACGCTCTCTCTCTTCCAGGTGTGCGTGGTTTACATATAACAGATTTCCGCCACGATGAAACTCTTGAGCGGTTAATGCGTGACCTCGGCCGAACACCACACCAATACACCTAACAGGAGCACACACATGCATACAGTCGTTCAATCAGCATCGAAGACCGTCACTATCGGTCACGATCAACCATTTGTCATTATTGGTGAGCGCATTAACCCAACAGGTCGTAAGAAGTTTCAAGAGTTATTACGTGCTGGTGATCTTTCTACAATTGCAGTAGATGTTGAGTCACAAGTAAAAGGTGGCGCAGACATGCTCGATGTCAACATGGGTGTTCCGTTAACTGATGAACCTGCTCTGCTATCTAAAGCCATCAAGATGATTCAAACTCTGACAGATCTTCCAATCTGTATTGACTCATCGGTTATCGAAGCTCTGCAGGCAGGACTTGAAGCTTATGAAGGCAAGGCTCTGGTTAACTCAATGACCGGTGAAGATGATCGAATGGATTTAATCTTGCCGCTCATTAAAAAGCACAATGCAGCAATCATCGCTCTTCCAAATGATGAAATTGGAATACCAGCAACTGCAGCAGAGCGCATCGTCATTACTGAAAAGATTATTCGCGCTGTAGAAAAGCACGGAATCTCACTTGATAACTTAGTTATTGATCCACTTGCAATGACAGTTGGTGCTGACCCTGACGCTGTAAAAATTACACTTGAAACAATTCACCTTATCCGCGAAAAATTCGGATTAAATATGACACTGGGTGCTTCAAATATCTCATTTGGTCTTCCAAATCGCCATGCTTTAAATGCTGCATTCTTACCTGCTGCTATGTCTCACGGTCTAACCTGTGCAGTCATGGATGCTCGTACTCCAGCAATTAATGAAGCAGTTCGCGCAGCTGATTTATTGCTCGGTATGGATCAGTGGGGTGGAAATTGGATTTCACGATTCCGTGCACAAGAAGCAGCAAAGACGGAGGGCTAAACCATTAGTAAAAAAGCACTCGACCCATCACTTATTCCGGCGCATGATGGAACAGGTCGCATCAAGCTGACTTTCCGCGTGCTCGAAAAAGATGGTTCTGTTGCTAATGAAAAAGGTTTTACTGTTCCAACAGGTGTCAGCGCATTTGATGCAGCATCGTGGAACGGAATCGCAATTGATTCAACGTGTGGCGGCTATGGCACATGCAAAAAGTGCCGCATTAAAGTCACAACAGGAGATGTCGAACCATCCAAACTCGATTACCGTGCATTTACCGAAAGTGAAATCAAAGAAGGCTGGCGTCTTGCATGTCTTGTGCGCGCAGCTAAAGATGTCACTGTCGATGTTCCACCACTGACTACACGCCCTAAAGCTGCAACTGTTGGTGTTGGTCGCCAAGTAATTCTGCGCCCAGCGGTTCAAAAACGTTACGTTGAATTAGAAGAGCCAACTCTGCATGATCAACGCACAGACATTGTGCGCTTATTTGATGCAATAGATGATATTGAAGCCACGGTTTCATTAGCTGCTATTCGCAATCTGCCAAAGGTGCTTCGCTCGGCTAACTTTAAAGTCACTGCAGTCTTTGTAGACCAAGAACTTATTGACGTTGAAGCCGGAGACACAACAGAGCTGCGCTACGGAATTGCCTATGACTTAGGTACGACAACAGTTGTGGCCACACTATTAGATCTCAACACCGGTACACCTGTAGCAGTTAAATCTATGCTTAATAAGCAACAACCTTTTGGCGCCGATGTCATCACACGAATTTCAGCAACAATGATGGATGTAACCGCACTCGATCGACTACGCGGATTTGCGCAACAAACTTTGGCTGAACTCAGTGCTGAAGTCTGTGAAGAAGCAGGTGTTAATCCACTCCATGTGTATGAAGTGGCACTGGCAGGCAACGCGACGATGACTCAATTGGCACTGGGTATTAATCCAGAACCACTAGGAGTTGCTCCATTTATTATGGTCAGTGCATCTTTTCCTGATGTGCAAGCATCAGAACTCGGCATCAATGTTCACCCCCGTGCAAAAGCCGTCATCATGCCTTCACTCGGCGCATATGTTGGTGGAGATATCGTCGCAGGAGCACTTGCTTCGGGAATGGATCGCGACAAGCGACTTCGTTTATTCATTGATGTCGGAACAAATTGCGAAATTATCTTAGGAGATGGCGAGAAGATTCTTGCGACTGCGGCTCCTGCTGGTCCAGCATTTGAAGCAGCATCCATTAAATGCGGTGTGCGTGCTGCTAGCGGCGCCATTGAGACAATCAAAGTCGTCGATGGCGAACTTGAAATTGGCACTATCGAAAATACAAAAGCAATCGGTATCTGCGGTTCTGGACTCGTAGATGCATGTGCATCTCTTGTGCAATTAGGTTTGCTAGATAATTCAGGACGTTTTGTTACACAAGAAGAAGCCGAAAAGGTTGCTCCTAAAGTTGCAAGCAGACTCGTTGAACGTGAAGGCGAACGTGTATTTGTTTTGACGTGGGGCGGCAAAGAAGGCGACCTCAATGATTGTGTATTTCTGACTCAACGCGATGTCCGTGAACTTCAATTTGCTAAAGCAGCAATCGCAACTGGTTGGGCGCTATTGCTCGAAGAGTTCGGTGTGGCAGAGAGTGAAGTGCAGCAAGTACTTTTGGCAGGTTCATTCGGTTCTTATCTCTCTCCTGCATCCGCTGTGAAAATTGGATTAGTTCCGAAACTTCCTGTTATGCGCATTGTCTCTGCAGGAAACGTAGCTGGTGAAGGTGCCAAGATGGTCTTGTTATCTGCACAAGAGCGAAACGGTGCAATGGCACTTCTTGATTCTATTGATTACATCGAACTATCAGATCGCGCCGACTTTAACGATAAGTTCGTTGAGCGATTAAGTTTTCCCGCTTAAGTCCATGTCTGTTGCAGTAATTGCCTGCGGTGCAATTGCCACGCACATTTCTCATATTGCAGACGCTCACTCCTTAGATGTCACTATTTATCCCTTGCCACCACTACTTCATAATCAGCCTGCGAAAATTGCAGGTGAAGTAGAAAAAACTTACTTAGAAATTAAAGATAAATACTCTCAATGCGCAGTTGCCTATGCTGATTGCGGAACCTATGGTGCACTCGATACGGTGATTGAAAAATATGGTCTTAAGCGTCTCGGTGGAAATCACTGCTATGACATATTTGCTGGAAAAGAGAAGATTGCAGCAATCATGGATAAAGATGCCGGTACATATTTTCTTACCGATTTTCTCGTTAAATCTTTTCACCGAAGCGTAATTGTCGAACTTGGTTTAGATAAACGCCCTGATCTGCGTGATGATTACTTTAAGCATTACAACAAAATTGTCTGGCTGGCTCAAAACCCAACACCTGAATTAAAGGTCATGGCAGAAGCCGCAGCAGATCTCATTGGATTAAAACTAGAGATAGATGTTGTCGGAGAAGGAAGTCTTAAAGAGCAGATTCTGGAATTACTGAACTGATTCAAGCTCCATCGCTTTAAGAACAATTGGGCTGAGTTTGCTCTTATCTACATCTTTATGCAGGCGCTCACGCATCTCAGGAGTCCAGAATTGAACAATGTGATGGGCAACTTCAATCTCAGGAGCACTTGTTGTTGGAATATTTGCTGCAATCTGATTAGCCATACGAATAATTGAATCGAGTTGTGAATCTCCGGCAATGTCATGTTCGTGAATTACTGCAGGACCTTTTTCACTTGGTGAAATCTCAACAGCGGTTACTTTGTATTCAGGACAGTTAGTGGCCCAATCTGAAATATCTGTAGTGATGACGTTCGCACCTGATTCAGGGAAGTGAAATGTTGTATAGACGACACCAGCAGGAACGGAGTCTGTGATGCGCGCGTGCATGATTGTTTCGCCCACGCGGGATGAGAGCTTGACCCACGAACCATCTTTGATTCCGCGCATCTGTGCGTCTGATTCATGAATGTCCAAAATATCTTCGCTGTGCCAGATGTTATTTGCTGTGCGACGAGTTTGCGCGCCAACGTTGTACTGGCTCAAGATGCGACCTGTTGTAAGTAAAAGCGGGAATTTGCGAGTGGATTTTTCTTGCGTTGCAACATATGGCGTTGGCATGAACTTTCCTTCACCGCGAACAAATTCATTAATGTGCATCGTTGGTGTGCCTTCAGGTGCCTTGTCATTCACAGGCCATTGAAGCGAACCAACGCGATCAAGGTGTTCGAATGAAACGCCAGCAAAAGTTGGTGTAGTTGCAGCGATTTCATCCATGATTTCTGATGCTTGTGAGTAAGACATGTCGTATCCCATTGCACGTGCTAGATCGCAGGTTACTTCATACTCAGTCTTACCTGTCTTTGATGGCATAACTGGGCGAACACGATTGATGCGGCGTTCAGCATTTGTAAATGTTCCATCTTTTTCTAGGAAAGATGTTCCTGGCAGGAAGACGTGGGCAAACTTAGAAGTTTCATTGAGGAATAGATCTTGCACAATCACCATATCCATAGCACGAAGAGCCGCATGAACGTGTGTTGTATTTGGATCAGATTGAGCAATATCTTCACCTTGTACATAAAGACCACGGAATTTCTTGCCGAGTGCAGAATCAAACATATTTGGAATACGCAAACCAGGTTCTGGACGAAGAGTTACGCCCCATTTTTTATTAAAGATTTCGCGCACATCATCACGAGAAATATGGCGATATCCAGGAAGCTCGTGCGGGAATGAACCCATATCGCACGAACCTTGAACGTTGTTCTGACCGCGTAGTGGATTAACACCCACTCCCTTGCGACCAATGTTTCCTGTTGCCATGGCAAGGTTTGCAATTCCCATAACCATTGTCGAACCTTGGCTATGTTCTGTCACTCCGAGTCCGTAATAAATTGCGCCATTTGGTGCAGCTGCAAACATCCGTGCTGCTTCGCGAATCTTTGCTGCAGGAACACCTGATGCTGCTTCCAAAGTTTCAGGAGAGTTCTCTGGCAAAGAGATAAACTTTTCCCACTCGGCAAAGGCTTCTAAGTCGCAACGCGAGTTAATGAATTCACGGTCCATCAAGCCTTCGGTAGCAACGACGTGAGCAAGTGCGTTAATGACAGCGACGTTAGTGCCAGGTAGTAATTGCAAGTGGTAATCAGCTTCCAGGTGAGCAGATTTAACTGTCTCAGTAACGCGTGGATCAACAACAATTAACTTTGCACCGCGACGTAGCGCCTGCTTCATGCGGGAGTTAAATACAGGGTGCGCAGCTGCTGGATTGGCGCCGATAACCATAATGACATCGGCGAATTCAACAGATTCAAAGTCTTGAGTTCCAGCAGATGTGCCGAATGTCTTGTTGAGTCCATATCCAGTTGGTGAATGGCAGACACGAGCACAAGTATCAACATTGTTATTTCCAAAGGCTGCACGCACCATCTTTTGAACTACGAAGACTTCTTCATTTGTACAACGAGACGAAGTAATTGCACCAATTGAATCTACGCCACTCTCAGATTGAATCTGCTTGAGACCAGCAGCGGCAAATGCAATAGCTTCTTCAAATGAAACTTCACGCCATTCATCAGTGATTTTCTCGCGAATCATTGGTTTTGTAATTCGATCATTATGAGTTGCATAACCCCAAGCAAAGCGGCCCTTTACACATGAGTGCCCGGCATTAGCGCCGCCATCTTTAAGTGGAACCATGCGTACGAGTTCGTCGCCACGCATTTCAGCTTTAAATGAACATCCAACTCCACAATAGGCGCACGTTGTAATCACAGAACGTGTTGGTGCACCGATTGTCAGCAATGTTTTTTCAGTAAGTGCACCTGTTGGGCAAGCCTGGACACAGGCGCCACATGAAACACATTCACTTTCGATAAATGATGTACCTGAAGATGAAACACGCGCTTCAAATCCACGATTTTCAATTGTGAGTGCAAAAGTTCCCTGAACTTCATCGCAGGCACGAACGCATCGATTACAGACAATGCACTCAGTTGAATCAAATGTGAAATAAGGATTGCTCTCATCTTTTTTAAGTCCAAGGTGAGTCTTACCTTCGTAGCGAACTTCGCCTAGGCCAACTTCTTTAGCCATTGAATGCATCTTGCACTCGTCACCAGTTTCGCAATTGGCTGGATGATCTGACATATAGAGTTCCATGACTCCGCGGCGAATTTTCTGCACGCGCTCTGTCTTGGTAGAAACCTTCATGCCATCAGAAACTGGAGTCGTACATGAAGATGGTGTGCCGTTGCGTCCATCGATTTCTACAACACATAAACGGCAAGAACCAAATGCTTTGAGACGATCAGTTGCGCACAACTTTGGAATGTTATTGCCAAGCATTGCTGCGGCTCGCATAATTGATGTTTCAGCAGGAACTGTTACAGATTTACCATCAATTTCTACCGTAACTGTTTCGCTCTTCTTACTTGCAGGAGTACCAAAGTCAGGTTCGATAATCATCGTCATTTCTTTGCACCTCCTGTGAAGTCTTCTGGGAAATTATTCATTGCACTCTTTACCGGAAGCGGAGTAAGTCCGCCCATTGCGCAGAGAGATCCATCGGTCATCACTTCGCACAAGTCTAAGAGCAATAACTTGTTTGCAGGAACATCCACGCCAGAAATTATCTTTTCAATGGTTTCTGCTCCGCGTGTAGAACCCAAGCGACAAGGGGTGCACTTTCCGCAGGACTCTAGAGCACAGAACTCCATTGCAAACTTTGCTTGTTGCGCGAGATCTACAGAATCGTCAAATAGAACAACTCCGCCGTGACCTAGCATTCCGCCAGCTGCTGCAAGTGATTCGTAATCCATTGAAACGCCAAGGTGTGAAGTATTGAAATACGCACCGAGTGGTCCACCGATTTGAATTGCACGAATTGGTTTTCCACTTAGGGTGCCACCACCAAAAGTATTAACTAATGTCTCTAAAGTAATTCCGAAAGCAGTTTCGATAATTCCACCACGTGCGATGTTGCCTGCTAATTGGAAGACTTGCGTACCAAGTGAACGACCTGTTCCGCGAGCAGCGTAGGCAGCGGCACCATCAGCGATGATTGCTGGAACACTGGCAAGTGTTAAAACGTTATTGATAATTGTTGGTTTACCAAAGAGACCAGCAATCGCAGGTAGCGGTGGCTTTGAGCGAATAACGCCGCGCTTGCCTTCAAGACTTTCAAGCATTGCAGTCTCTTCACCACATACGTATGAGCCTGCGCCAACTCTGACTTCGAGATTGAAAACATGCTTACTTCCAAGAATGGATGAACCAAGTACGCCGGCGCTCTGTGCAATCTCAATTGCATCTCGTAGGCGCTTAATTGCTGTTGGATATTCAGAGCGAAGATAAACAAATCCTTGTGTTGCACCAACTGCAACAGCTGCAATTGCCATACCTTCGATCAAAGTAAATGGATCTGCTTCAATCAGAATTCGATCTGCAAATGTTCCGCTATCACCCTCATCGGCATTACAGCACACGTATTTTTGATCCGCTTGTGCATCCAACACTGTCTTCCATTTAATTCCTGCAGGAAAGCCAGCTCCCACGTCCACGTAGACCAGATGCTGTTACTTCAGAGACGATTTCTGCACCGCTTAGTGTCACCGCTTTACGTAAACCAATCAGGCCACCATGTGATTCGTAATCTTTTAATGAGAGTGGATCAATAATTCCTACACGCTTGTAGGTAACTCGATCTTGTTCCTTAAACCACTCAATGTCATCTGTAGCACCTAGTGCCAAAGGATGTGCGCCTGCGTTTAAGAAATCTGCATCGAATAACGATGAAACATCTTCTGGTTGGACTGGACCGTAAGCAACACGTCCTTGTGGCGTTACGACTTCAACGAGAGTTTCAAGCCACAGAGCACCACGTGTTCCATTTCTAATAATTGTTACATCAAGAGAACGTTTAACGGCTTCTTGTGCGATACGGGCAGCAACTTGATCGGCACCAATTGAAATAGCAGCGCTGTCATTAGGAACGTAGATGATTGTGCTCATGCGGTGACCTTTTCAACGCTTGCACGACCAACTAATTCTCCATCAACCATCGCAGCTGGCCCAAGTGCGCAGTTTCCAAAACAGTACGCAGATTTAATTTCTACATCAGCATATGTTTCATCAATTTTCTTACCGAGCTTTTTCTCAACAGCTGCGACTAATTCGCGAGATCCAACTGATTGACACGCCTCTGCGACGCAGATTTGAATGCAACGAGTAGGCGCTGGCGAGGTACGAAGGTCGTGATAATAAGTGAGTACTCCGTGAACATCTGCACGTGAAACGTTAAATGTTTCAGCAATCAAGGTAACAGCTTCCTCATGAACATAACCAAAACGTTCTTGCACAGCCTGCAGCGCAATCAGCACTGGGCCTTGAACGTTTTTTAAAGGAGTCAACACACGTGTTGCTTCTTCGATACTCCATGATGGATGCGACATCTTAGAAGAGCCCTACAACCTTGCCATCAACGTAATCAATGCGCTCTGCTGATGGAAC
>Ga0214923_10008538_pt1 | contig 10876 bp, 10 predicted proteins | sample LL1510_MetaG_FD_177993 | JGI IMG/M metagenome (GOLD analysis project Ga0214923, IMG submission 177993) | Freshwater microbial communities from Lake Lanier, Atlanta, Georgia, United States - LL-1510 | ecosystem: Environmental > Aquatic > Freshwater > Lake | place: USA: Georgia | collected...
AGCCAAGAGGCCGTTTCAAGCCCGCAGAAGGCAGCGGTGATGATCGTTCTCTGAAGAGAAGATCTGAAGGCCGTTTCCCGAAAGCCTCAACTGGCCGTCCTAACGGACGTTTTGGGAAAGCTGAAACGGGAGGGCAATTCAACAAGCCATCCACCGGTCGCTTTGGCAAACCTTCTAAGGACCGTTCTAGTCGTTAAAACCTTCTTCCTCGATAACCTCTTGAGCTGCACTCTTGATGGTTTCGAGGCCTTCAGGAAAGCCAATGATTCTCAGAAGGCGGTCGACATAGTCGATTTCCGAGACTAGTTGGTCATTGACAAATTCAAGGTAGGCGATTTTTTGCTGTAGATTTTGCTGTTCCATTTGGTTCTCCCGTCTTTAACGGAAGCAGAGAAGCAATTAGAATGCCAATTTGCGCTCTCCAATGCCCTTTGCGATGAAACTTGAGCCAATGCTGAGAGGAGTGGTTTTTTCGCTCTTCATCGCTTTCCCAGCATCTTTAAAAAGAGTAAGCCAGGCGGCTTGATGCTCTGTGCGAACCAATTTAATCGCAAACTGCACAATAGGCGCTGTTAAGCTATTGCGCATGAAATCAATAGAAGATGCTCGCTTTGCGAGAGGACCTTTAAAATGGTTATTAATGAATTGATTGATCTCGTTTGGGCCATCCCGTTTGATTCTTTCATCTGATAAAGCAGATAAACCTTTAAGCGTCCAATATCCAATACGGTTAACCAAGATGTCGCAACCAATCCCTGAAATTGAGTCAAGTTCTGAGACTACCTCGTCAATGCTAATCTTCCCCTCCATCAGGAGTGGATCATAATCTGCCCGAAGAGCCTCCTGTAAGCCCTCAATCAGCTCCCTAATCTGAGCAGCTGCAATCCCAGCCGGCGTGAAAAGAGCGGTAAGGAAGCGAGCGAAATTATCCACCTGTTCGGGTAGCGTTTTAGTTATAAATGTATCCAGATCTCTGTTTTGTACTGGGCCAATGCCACCCTCATGAGCAGTTTCAGGTACTGGATGCGGCTCTCTTCCTTGAACTCCTTCTATAGGAGCGCCCATTTCTTCAGGATTTTCTATCAGGAGCTCTTCTCTTCCTCGTTCCGGCGGAGGTATCGTTCGCTCTACGACTGTTTGCCCTGGATGATCTTCCGCTTTCGTCTTATGGCGACATGCGACGACGAGAGCCAAGAGGAATAAAGTGAAAGCAATAGCCCCTGCACTTGATGTAGCAATCAACAAGGTCCTACTCACATGGGTTTGCCGAGAAATTGTCACAAGAGCTGCTACGGAGACAATTGAGGCTAGTCCAGCAAGTACTGTGACAGCACGTGACACATCATAGAGCGAGTTTTTTCTAAATTCGATAGACTCACTCATGTTGTCCTAATCTGAAATTCTTCATTAAAACACTGGAATGTCGATATTCCATCTGAAGGCTTTATTTTCCATATTTTTGTGCAGAGGCTATGGATCTCATCTTGAAATTTCCCAGCTGTGAGATATTGATCCATCACTGGCGACAAGTAGTAGGCAATATGCTTAATAGGCTCAGCCAAGGGCTTTAGTTCGGAGTGGTCTTTTATAGTTTTCTCGATCTCGATCAGAGCTTGATTATAGACGACTTGTGGGTTGAGTTGCCCGAGAGATCTGGCCCTTGGAAGGGCGAACCTATATACAAAGTTCTTTGGATCTTTAGAAAGAAGAGTAGTTGTCATCAAGCAAAGCAGCTTTTCAATCTCTTCATGTAAATGCAAGATGTTAGTTTCAAAAAGGGCGCTTTGTAATTGAGTAAAGGATCTATCGAGAGCTCTTTTCGTGCTGTCGTAAGCATACCAGACTTCATTGTTGGTATTAGTGAATGTATAAGTTGGATTATGGCCATGAAAGCAATCCACAAAAAATTCTGAAAACATTTGAAGTTGAATGGTTAGGAGGAGTAATTTATTTCTGTTTTTATCATTTGAGGTAAGTGGGCTAGTTTCTACAGCTTCCTCAGTAGTTAGAGGGCCACTATTTGGAAGCTCTTCATGCGCATCAGCAAACTCGTCTTCGTCGTCAGAAGGCCATTGAGCGGGATCATGATAATGATCGTCTGGAGTGGTAGGCCTCTCTAGATTGGGTGGAGCCTGATCCTCCTCAGCTGTATGCTTCTTCAGAGGTTGTGGAGAGTCTTCTCTAGGTGGGGCTGGATGAAGATCGGGTAGTTGACTGGTGGCGGGTATGACAGGTGGTGGAGCTTCTGCTTCTGATCTGGCCTCTCGAGCAAGTGACTTAATCACCTGCTTTGCCACAGGTGGTCGGAGATCTCCTACAGATCCCCCCTTTAGGGGTGGCGATCTAGAAGGCTCGCTTTGTCGACTAGCCGTTGATTGGGGCTCTCGCACGGGAGGAAGGGCGCTCTGGGTAGGAAGTTGCTGAAAGAGGGGTATCCGCTTAACCTGCTTACTCTTCTTGTTTAAACAGGCAAATCCAGTGGTTACAATCGAGAGGACCCCTGTGAAAGTGGCTCCACCCGTCATCCCCATCAGAGGGAGCTGCGGGAGCTGTCTCCGTAAGACTACGAGTGCGACAGTCGCCCCAATAGCCAATAAACCCGTAATAACGGCTGTATTACGGAGTATATTAGGATAATTATCTTTTTGATTTACTTGGTACATTCTAATGTATATAATAACATTTTAATACTTTGCGCGCAAGAATATCCACCCATATTATTATAACCCACTACCCGATGGCAGGGGATAAATAGAGGGTAGGGGTTCCGCCCACAGGCAGAGCCAACGGCTCTTTGCGCCCCGGGATGGCCAATCGCTTCCGCCACCTCTTTATAAGTTTTAGTATGGCCGTAAGGAATTTTTTGAATTTCTAGCAGGACTTTTTGGGTAAAAGGGGTCAGTCTATTTAGATCTAAGGGCAAAGGAAAGGGGATCGGCTTTTTGCTCAGATAAGCATCAATCCATTGCTGGATCTTAGGGTGCTCTGAAAAAAGTCTCCCGCGAGGAAGAAGTTCCACGCGGGAGATATTATTATCTAGCCAAACAATGCTAAGACCGAAATCAAGCATTGGGGCGTTGAGGATTCCGTCTTTCAAAAGTTGGACGGCTTACAAGTTCTCCATGGTTGAAGTAGTCTACTTGAGTTGCTCCATCCACATAGATGATGCGCTTCCCATGCGGCTCATCATTTCTCCAAGTCATCTCTTCTACAAGGATTGTGCCATCGCGGAATTTCTTTTCGATTCCATCACGCTTACCATGGACATAAGGTACTTCAGAAACCCGTTCTCCATTTTGGTAGACGACAGTTATTCCATGCTGCTGGTCATAATCCCACTGCTCGACTGTGTTCGGTAGTCCGCCCAAAGCAAAAGTCAAGCGCGTTCCATGGATATGATCATTTTGATAAGGAGTAATCGAACTAGGATCGCCATTGATAAAGTAGTCTACTCGCTCTATCCTTCGTCCACCTTCGATATTTTCCCGAGCCAGCAGTAAGCCATCTTTATCACGGATAACCCGTGTTCCCGAGCCACCCTTCACACGGGTTTCTACCTGATTTGAAGTAGTGCGGTATTCGCCACTAGTCAAGAGGCCATTCGCATAGGCTTCTACTGTTTGTGGGGAACCATTTTCATACCAGACACTCCGCCTGCAAATGACTTCGTCTTCAAAATCTTCTTCCAGATGTGGGACACCGCTGATGTAGTTCTCTTTTCTCGCAACCAACATCCCCTTTTCGTAAATCTCACTCTTTGCGAGCGTCGATGTATTAGGGAAAGTGTAAGTTGATTCACCATGTAACACACCTTCTGAATAAGAACGAGAAGAGGTTACACCATTTTTGTGTAGCAGTACAACTTTCCCATCCTCACCCTGTCTTTTCCACTCGTCGTGAGAAATAGGTACACCATATTTATGGATGTAGGTGGATTTCACAATATCATTCGATTGGTTACTGCGACAAGCAGCTAAGCAGCTAAGCAGGCCAAGCGCCAATAGTGCACTTTTCTTCATAATTTACCCCGTATTTGATTGGTCAACTTCCCATGTTCAGCTTCAACTTCTTCCACCGAAAGAGTGCGATGAAGATCGCGGTAGACGAAACGGAAGGTCATGTTTTTTACACCAGATCCTAGTTTCTCATCACGATATAGGTCAATAAGAGAGATCTCCTCTAGAAACTTTATATCGATCTTGCGCATCTCTTCGATTAAAGATTTTGCACTCAAAGTATCAGGAACAGTCAGCGTTAAATCGCGCAAAGAAGAGGGAAACTGAGGCAGAGGCTTCATCTTATCGATAGAGCGCGACGCTTTTTGCAGATCTTCTAAATGGATTTCAGCAAAATAAACAGCGTCGGCAAAGGAGGGATGTACTTGGCCTAAAATGCCCACACCCTTCCCATTAATCTCAATCGATGCTTGTCTACCAGGATGAAAAGAGGGGTGACGACTCTTTGTAAATTTGTAATCAATATGCAGATGATTGAGGAGGTTCTCAATCACTCCCTTAATATCAAAAAAGTCAAAAGAAGCCCGTCCACCACTCCAATGATGAGGGGTGCGCTCGCCATGCAAAACAATCGAAGCAACGCTTGGTTCCAAATAGTCCTCTTTCACTCTTAAATGCAGCTTGCCAATCTCAAATCCAGCGAGATCATGCAACCCATGGTCAGCATTGTGTTGCACCACTTTCAAGAGAGAGGGTAGAAGCGATGGACGTAAAATCGATTGCTCATGAGAATGGGGATTGCGAAGATAGATCAAGTTGGACTGCTCCAAAATGGCAGCCTCTTTGGGCCCGATCAAATCACAGGTTAAAAGCTCTTGCAAACCTTCTTGAAGAAGAAAGTCGCGCACCGCTCTTTCAAAAAGAAATGCTGGATGATTGCCTGTAGCATGCCCACGGTAGAGAGTCGGTTTATCCGAAACAATGTGATCGTATCCATAGAAACGGGCGACCTCTTCAATCAAATCAATCTCACGATTAAGATCATGTCGCATGAAGGGAACAGTGACATGATAGAGATCCTCTTTTGTCGATACTTTGAAGCCAATTCGGCTTAGAATAGTTTCCACTTCGCTAATTGCCAGTTGCGTGCCAAGCAGCTCATTGACCCGCTTGATGCGGCAGCTGATTTTTTTGTCTGGGAAAGGCTCTCCTTTGAGCACAAGCGGTGAGGCTTTTCCTCCTCCCACTTCCAAAATAATGCTGGTTGCTTGGTCAAGTGCCTCTTCCAAACAGTTAGGGTCGCTCCCTCTTTCAAAACGGTAGGAGGCATCTGTCGACATTTCGAGTTGTCTGGCTGCTTTACGCACCAATATAGGGTCAAAATAGGCGGCTTCAAGCAAAATATTCTCTGTAAGAGGAGTGACAGCGCTATCGGCTGAGCCCATCACTCCAGCAATCGCTAAAATCTTTTTATCATCCGCGATCACTTGGATCGTTTCCGTTAAGAAGCGCTCTTTGCCATCGAGAGTAGTGATCTTCTCACCCTCTTTCGCAAAACGCACTTCAAGACCACCCTCAATTTTGTCAAAATCAAAAGCATGCATCGGCTGCCCACATTCCAACATCACATAATGAGTAGCATCGACGATGTGGTTAATGCTATTAAGCCCACTTGCTTCAAGCCTTTTGACGAGCCAATCGGGCGAGGGAGCCATCTTCACATTTTCAATCAGACGGCAGCCGTAGCGAGGACAATCACTTTTGACTGAAAGAGAGAGTTTGCCTTTTGTCTCTACTTGAAAGCTTGGGACTCTCACTTCTTCTTTCAAGAAGGCCCCCAGTTCATGGGCGAGTCCCCGTACATGCGCTGCATAGGCCAAGTTAGGTGTTAGAGATACCTCAAAAACAAGTTCCCCAAAGTAGTGAGCTAACTCTTTTCCTAATTCAAAAGAGTTGGAAAGCTCCATGATCCCTCCGACAACCCCGTAAGGCTCGACTGGCAGATTGAGCTCGTCGTGACCAGCCAACATCCCAAAGGAATCTACACCCCGTAGCTTGCGCGCTTCGATTTTGATCTCTCCGACATGACCACCTACTTTGGCAAAAGCGACACGAATGCCTTTTCGGCAATTCGCAGCTCCGCAGACAACTTGGTAGCTTTGAGAGCCATCGCTCACTTCAGCAACAGAGAGTTTTTCCGCCTGCGGATGAGGAGCTACAGAGAGAATCTCAGCAACAACAACGTTGGAAAAATTCATCCCGAAAGGATGAATTGCATCTACTTCGAAACCAAGCATCGTCAACTTTGAAGCGATTTCACTTGGAGAGAGTTTTGTGGGAAGAAAGCTTTTGAACCAAGAAAGAGGGAATTTCATAGGCGATATTTTATTCATTATGCACAATAGTGACAAGGTTAAATATGTCTTCTTGGATTAAGCAAGCATTTATATTGAGTCTCGTTTTGAACGTCGCTCTTCTCGGTCTCTTTTTTTACTTTGTAGTCCGTGAAAATCGGCTCTTCCTTCCCTATAAGCCCGCTGAGGTCACTGCTGAATCTCTCTTTGATCAACTGAGAAAAAATCCAAATGATCTGGTCGTTCAGTCATTTTCTAAAACCCCAGCTTTCACTCTTGTTCAAACGCTTTTTGCGAGATCAGGCGAGGAAGTTTCTAAGGGGATGATTCTCAAATTATTGATTGAAGGCAATCAGCAACTTTTGGATAGTTTCGTGAAAAAACAGGAGGAGGCTGCTGATTTTTCACCCGCAAGGCGACAAGAATTTCTGATGGACTATGTAGGAATGGGCTCAAAGACTGCAGCCTATTTGCTTGTCATGTTGGATTTGGATTATGCTTTATTGCTGCCCAATCCAGAAGTCAAGCATCTACTTGACTTGATGGATGAGCCGACTTTGGAGGCAATCAGCTTTACAGAAGAGATTTTGGCTGAGAAGAGGGCTCCTGAAGTCCATGATCGTGCTTTGAAGCGACTAGCAGCATACACGGGTAAATCGAATGAGGAGCTGGCTGCCAGGTATGACCAATATGGAGACAATCAAAATTTGAGGCCACTCTTTCGTCAACAGGTGCCGATCACCCAAACGCCACGCACACACATTGTGCAGCCTGGGGAGTCCCTCTGGATCATTGCAAAACGTTATAAAATTGACATGAAGAAGATCATGGTCACGAACAATCTTTCTTCGACAGTGTTGCAGCCGGGTCAGATGTTGAAGATACCTTTCCCTGAAAACGAATAGCTGCAAAACATTTCCAAGAAATCACTTCAAAAATCGTATAGTCGATAGTCCAAACAAAATTGATTTGATGGCCTAATACTATTTGCAACAAATGATATCGCAAATCAGAGCGATTGAGTCGGCACCTTGGAGAGATCCTTTCTCGCTCATGTTTAAAAACATGAGCTTCGAAACGCTCTCTCAAGTTGACCGCGCTATCTGGCTCTCATTTGTGACATTATTTGTTGCAAATGGTATTCCTTTTCTGCTAGATTCTTTTCGTGAATGTCACCAATTCCCCTCCAAACACAGCCCCTGCTCTCAGCTATCGTCATCAGGTTGTTAGAGCTTTAGCCTCTACATATCGTTATCCTAATCCTGCTTTAAATGGTCGGCGTGTTGGATTACAAACGGCTTTAAGAGAAGAGACAAGCTCTTCGAGCCGTAGTTCTGATCCTGGCCAAAGTGAGCCATCTCCAAATAGGAAGCCAGCATCCCCTTTGACCAGCAGCTTGGTCGGAGTGGTTAGGGGCGTCGCTGCTCAGATTTTCTTCTATCCGTTTGATACGATTAAAACGAGACAACAAGCAGCTGAACAGCCGTTAAGCGCGCGCGCAATTACCGCTTTACTTATAAAGGAAGGGGGTTGGGGAGCCTTTTACAAAGGATTTTTGTATAAAACAGCCAAAACGGCTGTGAAACAGGCATTTTGTTGGCCATTGATTACCGGTTTGCCACCCTGCTTTAATCAATTAGGCGCGGTGGAGCAACAGCTGGTTACTGGCTTGGTCGTTGCCCAAGTTGATGCACTCGTTTCTAAGCATCTTGATGGTTTGCAGATACGATCAATGGTGCGTGGAAAAACTGCAACTCTAAGTTCCTTGAGTCAAGCGGGGCATGGATATCTGACCTATTTAGGGCATCTTACGATTGCTTGGAGCGCTTCTCTTGCCGCTTTGAAGTGGTTTGAATTGAAGGAAGTTAAGAATGGCGAGAAATTAACTCCTTTACAGACAGCGCAAGTGGGGGTATCAGCTGGCCTTTTTTCAAGTTGCGTCTCAGCTCCCTTTGATGCTGCCAATACTGTGAAACAGGCAAGAGGGCTTTCCCTCGGGACATTTGTCAGGCAACAAGGTTTTTCGGCGCTATTGCGTGGTCTTCCTTTGCGGACAGGGGTCATTGTAGGCCAGAATGTAGTCTCTGCCTTCACAATCCGTGAACTGGTTTGAATCCACTATTCATCTACAGGATCGTACCCGCCCCTATGCCAAGGCCCACATTTGATTATACGTTTGAATGTCAAAAAACTTCCGCGCCAAAATCCATGCCGCTGGTACGCCTCCTCAGCATAGACGCTACAGGTGGGGTAAAAACGGCAGCAATTTCCGACAAAAGGACTCAGGAGTAAACGGTAGATTTTGATGAGAAAGATCACAGCAAAATGATACTGCATTAGAGAAAATATAGCCAGGGTCTCCCCTTTGAAGTGATACCATTTACAACAAATAATATCATAAATGGTATGAATTGACTATATTTCCAAGCTTCGCTATAGTGGCTGCTCCGCGGAAGTGGCGGAATTGGTATACGCGCTACCTTGAGGTGGTAGTGGAGGTAACTCCTTGGGGGTTCAAGTCCCCCCTTTCGCAAATGAATAAAAAAATTGCCACTTTTTTTTTACTGTTGTCTTTCCCTCTTTGGGCTCTCAAAGTAGACCCTAATTGTAGGGGCTTTGACAACCAGAAGAAAACAGAGCAGATCGACAGATATGATTTTGCTGGTCTCTTTCCTAAGTTAGAAAAAATCAATATCGATGCTCATAAGAGAAAGTATGTTGAATTGGAGCTAACGGGGGAGTATCCACTCCTCAAATCGATCTGTTTCGATGGTAGTTTTGGTCGTTTTGATGGCAATTTGACAGGCTCTTTTCCTCTGCTTACAGACATCGACGTCAAAGTAACGAGCAATAAGGTCAATCTTGATTTGCGGGGTGATTGGACCCAAGATTGCAACATCATCATCACAGGCACCTCTGCAGATATCACACTTAATCTTCCCAAAACTGTGGGCTTAGACATCAAAACTAAAACAGCGCCACGCGGTAAAGTCACATCGGATTGGCTAAAGAAAAAGGGGCTTCTAAATAAGAAGCGCTTCGTCGCCAATCCTGATGCTGACGTGCAACTGACTCTCTATGTTGAAGTGACAGACGGTCAGATCAAGCTGGAGTAGTACTCTTCAATTTTTTGGCAGAGTTCTTCATCTGGCAAGACAGTGGCCAGTGATTCGAAGCTTCTTGCATTGGCAATTGCCTGAATATGACGAGGCTCTTCAAAAAAATTCACATCAAGAACCCCTTCATGTTTCAGCATTTTCACTAAGAAAGGGGCAAAAAGCTTTTCTGGTTCTGCCTGTTTAGGAATTTCCGAAAGAAATTTGATCGTGAGTAGATAAAGAGCTGGTGTGGCTTTATTTTGCCATTGAGTCTTGTAGATCGTGTGCAGAATTTTTTGAGCTGTCTCAAACGAGGAGAGGCGATCGCGCAATTTTAAGTTTTGATCTTGAATTTTTGCCTCGATCAAGCGACCAAGATCACTTTTGGTTGTCCGGTAGGTATAGCTTGCAACGGTAAAAGGGGAGATAATCGCTTGGTGGTGAGCATCGAGGCGGCGCTTACCTTTGACAAAGAGTTTGAGCAGAGCGTTGGGAGTGAAGAGAGTGAGGATGTGATCGCTCTCCTGAAAGGGAGTCGCAGATAGAACAAGTCCTTCGGTTTCCATCACACTATTGTTGAGGAAAAGAGATTTTCGTGCTACACTCTTCCATACTTAGTTCAACCGAAGGTTGAATAGAGCACCGATAGCTCAATTGGATAGAGTACCTGGCTTCGGACCAGGTGGTTAGAGGTTCAAGTCCTCTTCGGTGCATCTACATTTCCCACTCCATCCACACTGAATCGAATTGGCTATAGGGTCAATCTGGACGCTGTTTTGCAAGCAAAGTGATCATACCATTTATCACAAATGAGAGCCATTGAGCTGGCACCTTTGAAAGATCCTTTCTCCCTCATGTTTAAAAACATGAGCTTCGAAACGCTCTCTCAAATTTGCCGCCCTATCTGGCTATCATGTGTGAAATTATCTCTTTCAGATGGTATGAGTCGGCTATATAAGAAGCGCTATGAAAAGTTTTCAGTTGACCGCTCTATAGATGAAATATAAAATGGTGCTACGTTCTCGTGAAGGATGTATGAGTTTATGCTATCTGCAAGAAATAAGTTCATAAATGAGAACCATTTAGCACGGCGCCTTTGAGAGATTCTTTCTCCCGCATCTGTAAAAAGATGAGCTTCGAAATGATTTCTCCAATTTGCTCTTCTATCTGGCTCTGATTTATGAAGTTAATTCTTGCAAATGGTATGATCCTTTGCCTCGGAATAGTCACATGAGGAGTGAGTCAATGACAAAGAAGACGCGTGAAGAGTTAAAGCAGAAATTTGCAGGGGAAGAATATCCGATTCATCTGGTTGGTCGTCATCTTGATGTGACAGAGCCTATGAAGGAGTATGCAATTGATAAATTGGCCAAAATCGACCGTTTTGGTGGACGTGTTGTTGAAGCTTCTATCCAACTGGAACATGTGAAGCAGTCGTATAGCTGTAGTTATATTGTCACGGTGAATC
>Ga0214923_10008539_pt1 | contig 10876 bp, 9 predicted proteins | sample LL1510_MetaG_FD_177993 | JGI IMG/M metagenome (GOLD analysis project Ga0214923, IMG submission 177993) | Freshwater microbial communities from Lake Lanier, Atlanta, Georgia, United States - LL-1510 | ecosystem: Environmental > Aquatic > Freshwater > Lake | place: USA: Georgia | collected 2015-10-15
ACCACCCCCGCCAGACGAACCAGGCGAGCAGCACGACGGTGCCAAGTGCAATGATCGCCGCATACGCCCGAACGAAACCCGTTTGCGAGCGGCGCACGACCGAACCGACACCGCGCGCGAGAGCTCCGGCGCCGTTCACGGCTCCGTCAACGACACGTGCGTCGAATCGGGTGATTCCATCGAACGCAGCCGCGCCTGGGCCGCCCACGATTCGCGCCACCGTGGCGTCGTAGTACCACGCGTTTTCCAACACCTTCGGTTCGATTGCGGGCAGGCGCCGCTTGGCATACACCGCGAGCGACAAGGCGATGCCCGCGAGCGCCACGACGATTGCGATGCCGAGCAGCACGTATTTGTTCTCGTACGCCCAAGTGCCCTTGATGCTGCGCTCTGATTCTTCGACCACCGGTTCGAGCCAGTGTTCCAAGAAGTGCAGGTTCTTGCTGAAGGGCAGCTGCATCGCACCACCAATCACCGACAACACCGACAGCACAACGAGCGGAATCAACATCACCCGCGGGCTCTCGTGTGGCGTGAAATCGCCGTGCGCACCGTGCTCAGCCGACGCATCGTGCCACCGCGCGTCACCGAAGAACACCATCACTACTTGGCGTGTCATGTAAAACGCGGTAAGCAGAGCCGTGACCATGCCGACTGCATACAGCAGTCGATTGTCGGCATAGACGTAGAGCAAGATTTCGTCTTTCGACCAGAAACCGGCGAAAGGTGGTACGCCGGCGATTGCCAGCCAACCGATGATGAAGGTGAAGGCGGTGACTGGCATCGCCGCCCGCAATGCTCCCATCTTGCGCATGTCTTGTTCGTGGTGCATGCCGTGAATCACCGAGCCCGAACCCAGGAACAGCAGCGCCTTGAAGAACGCGTGGGTGATCATGTGGAAGATCGCGGCGACGAACGCACCAGAGCCGATGGCAAGGAACATGAAGCCGAGTTGCGACACGGTCGAATACGCGAGCACGCGTTTGATATCGGTTTGCGCGACGGCAATCGTGGCGGCAAACAGTGCAGTGGCTGCACCAATTGCAGCGACCGTGTCGGGCACCCAGCCGTAAGACTCAACCAGCACGGGGCCTACGCGCGTCATGAGAAACACACCCGCGGTCACCATCGTTGCGGCGTGAATGAGTGCCGACACAGGCGTCGGGCCTTCCATCGCATCGGGCAACCAGAAATACAGCGGGAGTTGCGCGCTCTTGCCGCAGGCGCCAACGAAGAGCAACATCGCGATTGCCGAGATGGCGCCCTTCGAGATCGAACCTTCATGGGCTGCTTCGTTGATGGCGCCGTACGACACCGAACCGACGGTGGAGAACGCAACGAACATCGCCGTCATCACGCCCCAGTCACCGATGCGGTTGGTGACGAAGGCCTTCTTGCCGGCGACCGCCGCACTGTCGCGGGTGTGCCAGAACGAGATGAGGAAGTATGAGCAGGCACCCACGCCTTCCCACCCGAGGAAGGTCACGAGCAGATTCTCACCGAGCACGAGCATCAACATCGAAAACACGAACAGGTTCAGATACAAGAAGAACTTGGCAAACTTCGGGTCGCCGTGCATGTAGCCGATGGCGTAGAGGTGGATCAGTGATCCGATGCCCGTGACAAACAGTGCCATCGTGACGCTCAACGGGTCGGCAAGAAATGCCAAATCGATCTGCAGAGAACCGACCGGAATCCACTCGAAGAGTGATACGACGTGCGAACGCTCTTCAACGCTGCGACCGAGCAAGTCGAAGTACACCGCGACCGTCACTGCGAACGATGATGCGGTAGCAAGCGTGGCCAGCCACCCGGCTCGCGGCTCGCCGATTCGTGAACCGAAGACGATCAGCACGAGCGCACCAGCGAGTGGCAGGGCGGGAATCAACCAAACGAGATTAAGCACGGCTCAGCCCTTCAGTTCTGCGAGATCATCGGCGGTGAGTGATGAGCGATTGCGCATGATTGCCACAATGATGCCGAGGCCGACCACGACCTCTGCGGCGGCAACGACGAGAACGAAGAACACGATCGACTGGCCGTCGATATCGGTGAGTTCGCGAGCGAGTGCCACGAACGACAAGTTCACGGCGTTGAGCATCAGTTCGATGCACATGAACATGATCAGCGGGTTGCGCCGCACCATCACGCCAACCGCGCCAATCACAAACACCAGTGCAGCGACCACGAGATACGAGAGTGTGGTTGGGGCTGGCATCACGCCTCGCCTGCCGTGCGCTTGCGCGCCAACATGACGGTGCCGACGACTGCCACGACGAGCAGCACCGAGGTGAGCTCGAACGCCACGACGTAGTCACCGAAAACGGAGCGCGCCAACTGCTGAATGTTCGCATCGCCGCTTGCGTTCTGCACCTCAGTGGCGAGACCCTCAGATCGCGTCGTGAGCATGTCGGCGCCACGGGCGACTGCAACCACGAGCAGACCGAGCAGCCCAAGACCAGCCACAGCCGCCAACCAGCGCTGGGTGACCAGCGGTTCAGTGCTGATGTCTTCAGCTTTGTCGACACCGAGCAGCATGATGACGAACAAAAACAGCACGACGATTGCGCCCGCATAGACGATGATCTGCACCGCGGCGAGAAAATAGGCCTCGAGCGACACAAAGTGCACCGCGACACCAAAGAGTGTGAGCACGAGTGAAAGGGCCGCGTGCACGGGGTTCTTGCGGGTCACCACGCCCACCGCGCCGAGAATCATCATCAGACTCGCCAGAACGAAAACGATCAGTTGCATTAGTGCTGCTTGTCTGCCGATGCGGCGCCGCTGTCGGCTGTCGCTTGCGCGGCTTCGGCGGCGCGCACGCCGTAACCGAGTTCTCCTGCCCACGAAACCACGCCAACGAAGCTCGCGTCACCGGCCGGCGCTGTCGCACGCATCCACGCCGAAGTGTGCTGGTCTTCACCGGGGCGCCAGTCTTCCCACGGCAGGTGCTTGGGTTGACCGTCATCGCCGACGAGCAGTTCGTTCTTGGTGTAGATCGCATCTTTGCGATTGGTGAACGAGAATTCGAACAGCTTCGTCTCGGTGATGGCTTCGGTCGGGCATGCCTCGACGCAAAGGTCACAGTGAATGCAACGCAGGTAGTTGATCTCGTAGATCCAACCGAAGCGTTCACCGGGCGAGGTTGGGTTGTCTGGATCATTATCGGCACCGCGCACGTGAATGCACTTGGCGGGGCATACCGCGGCACACAATTCGCAACCGATGCACTTCTCCATGCCGTCTTCGTAGCGGTTCAGCACGTGACGGCCGTGCAAGCGCTCGGGCTTGTCGATTTTTTCGTCCATCGTCTCGGCGTTGCGCTTCTTGCGCTTGAAGAGACGACCGCCCGAGTACTGGGTCGTCACACGATTCTTGCGACCGTGCTGCCGAAAGGTAACGAGGAATCCGCCGAGGTAACCCATTTAGAACTGCACTCCTTGCGACTCTCGAGTCTTGTTGCTCGTGGCAAACGCGGCGAGCATCAGCGCGTAACACACGCCAAGCACCACCACCGAACCAGCCGTCGTTACGAAAATATTCCAACCCAGATCACGGGCCAGGCGCTGTGCCGCCAAGAGCAAGAACCAGCCGAGCGAGCCAGGGATCAGCACTTTCCAACCAAGGTCCATCAGCTGGTCGTAGCGCAGGCGAGGCAAAGTGGCACGGAACCACACATAGACATAGAGGAAGACGAGCACCTTGAGCAAGAGCCAAATGGTGCCTTCGAGCCCGTTCGGCACGAACGGAATATCGAGTGTGAACCCGTTGAACGAAATCGGTTGTGGGCCGCCAAAGAACAGCGTCACGATGAGCGCCGACATCGACACGGTGTTCATGAATTCAGCCAGATAGAAGAGGGCGAACCGAATCGACGAATATTCGGTATTGAAGCCACCGACGAGTTCTTGTTCAGCCTCAACCAGGTCGAACGGTGGACGATTGAGCTCGGCGGTTGCAGCAATGAGAAAAATGAAGAACGGTACGATGCCGGTCGAGATGAGATGCCAATCGGTCAGCGTCGCTTGCGCCGACACAATGCCGCTCGTCGAGAGCGTGCCAGCGACGAGCAAGACGCTGGCAAGTGAGAGGCCGAGCGCGGCTTCGTAACTCACCATCTGCGCCGAAGCGCGCACCGAACCGAGCAGCGGATACTTCGAACCACTTGACCAGCCGGCGAGCATGATGCCATACACCGCGATTGACGAGATCGCCAGCGCAAAGAGCACACCAACGTGGGGGTCGGCGAGTTGCACGCGGGTTTCGACCCCGAACCAGGTGACGAGACCATCGTTGCCGTCGCGGAAGTCACCACCAAGCGGAATGATCGCAAATGACAAGAACGCCGGAACAAACGCCAAGAACGGCGCGAGCGCAAAGACGAAACGGTCAGAGCGGCGTGGCAACAGGTCTTCTTTGAAGAAGAGCTTGATGCCGTCAGCGAGCGTCTGCAAGAGCCCGAATGGGCCGGCCTTGTTCGGGCCGATGCGGTTCTGCATGCCGGCAATCACTTTGCGCTCGAACCACACCATCAACATCGTGGCGACGAGCCCAACGACAAAAACAACCAGCACCTTGAGAACGACGATGAGCAGCGGAGTCCACAGCACGTCGCCCTCAAGCATCGGATCAAGCGCAAACATCAGATGACCTCGATCAGCGCATCGGTGACTGGCACGTCGTGGCGAATGATGTTGCGAATGTCGCTGCCGTGCTGATTGAACGGCACGAAGGCAACGCCGCGCGCAAGCGACTCATCGAACACGACGGGCAGAACAACCGCGGCATCGTTGGCGGCAACACGAACTTCGGCACCTTCGCGCACGCCAAGTCGTTGCGCATCACCCGGGTGCAGGTGTACGGCTGCCTCACGAGCCAGCCCTGCCAGCGACGGGCTTTGCGCCGTGCCGATCGCGCGGTCGTACAAGACTCGTGAGACAAGCAGACGGAAGTGGTGGCTCAGACGCGGTGCAGCTGTCTGTGGTTTTGCGGTGATGCGCACTGCGGGGGCGTGAGCAACGACAACGCCTTCTCGACGCACGGCCACAGCATCTGCAGCGGAGGTGAACGCCGCCACGCTCGCGGTCATCTTGTCGTGAAGCTCGCGGTAATTAGCGAACCCGAGATCGAGGCCGAGTTCCATCGCGAGTTCAGCAGCGATCATCCAGTCGGGTCGCGCAGTACCAACCGCAGTGATCTTCTGCGCCACGTCACTGATGCGACCTTCGCAGTTGGTGGTGGTACCAATCTTCTCGGCGTAGGCCGCCGCCGGCAGAAACACTTCGGCTTGGCGTGCTGATTCGGTCACGAACGTATCGATGGCAATCACATGCTTGACGCTGGCAAAGGCTCGGCGCACGAGATCGGCGTCGGGCATGTCGCTGATGGGGTCGCTTCCGAGCAAAATCAGGCACTCGACTTCTCCGGCTGCGGCACGGCTCAACGCAGAAGCGGCATCGCCGTTCTCTGAACGCGGAGTCAGACCAGCGAGAACCGCGCCACGCACGTTGCCGCGGCGCACCACGGGCAGAACCCGCGCTTCGGGTTGTGCGGCGAGCACTACCCCAGCGGCAAAGAGCGCATAATCAGGCGACTCGGCGAGGTTGCCACGACCGAGCACCACGGTGACTGCACCCTTGCCAAGCTGCTCGCGCACAGCGGGGCTGGCGCAGAGATCTGCGATGACTCGGGCCTGATCGCCTGGTTCATTGCGCACCGACTTCCATGCGTAGCGCGAGAGTCCGGTCTCTTTGGGTGACACTTCGATGATGCGCGTGCGACGCTTCTCTGCTGCGTCACGCAAGCGCAGATAGAGCACCGGTAATTCTTCTTTGAGATCGGGGGCAAGCAACACGACCGTCGACGAACTGCACGCATCGGCAATCGTGGCCTGCGGCAATGAGAACACCTCGGCGGGCAGACCGTCGCCGAGTTGAGCATCGCGGGCGGTGATACCGAGCGCATCGGCAAGCAACGCCCACGCATAGGCATCTTCGTTGGTGCCACGAGCCCCGCCGAGAAGAGCGACAGCGTTGGGTCCGCGATCGTTGAGAATCGTGCGCAACAGTCGACCCGCTGCGTCAAGAGCCGTCGACCATGTGGTTTCACCAAGTGCGCCATTAGTGCGCACGAGTGGCACACCAACTCGGTCTTTGGAATTCACACTTTCGAAATTGAAGCGACCGCGGTCGCACAACCAACCCCAGTTGACCGATTCGATGTCGACACCCTGGTATCGCACGAGTTCATCACGACTGCTCTGCACGACCGTGCGGCAACCGACGCTGCACGTGGTGCAGGTGCTTTCGACCTGGTCGAGGTCCCACGGGCGGGCTTTGAAGCGATACGGCGACGCGGTGAGCGCACCAACTGGGCAGATCTGCACGGTGTTGCCCGAGAAATAACTCGCAAACGGCTCGTCGGGGAACGTCATCACCTGCGTGTTGTTGCCGCGACTGGTGAACGAAATCAAGGGGTCGCCAGCGACTTCACTCGCGAAACGCGTGCAGCGGTCGCACAAGATGCAGCGCTCGCGGTCGAGATACACGATGTCACTGATCGGAATCGGCTTTTCATAGTGGCGCTTTTCTTCGACATAGCGGCTCTCACCCGGGCCATGTGAAAACGCCTGGTCTTGCAGCGGACACTCGCCGCCCTTGTCACACACCGGGCAGTCAAGTGGATGATTGGCGAGCAGCAATTCGAGCACGCCTTCTTGCGCGCGCTTGGCGGGCTCAGAAGTCGTCGACACCACTTGCCCTTCAGCCACTGGCGTCATGCATGACACGACCAGCGCCTTGCCGCGGGGGCCTTCGACTTCAACGATGCACTGGCGACACATGCCGACGGGCGACATGCGTGGGTGATAACAGAAGTGCGGTACGAACGAGCCCGATTGTTCGCAGGCGTCAATCAACAATTGCCCAGGTTTCGCCTCAACGGCGCGACCGTTGATGGTGACGGACACCGTGGTCTTCGGCGCTGCAGTGTCGGTCATCGTGTCGTCATCCGAGTCGTCATCATCACCTCTATGCGTGACTTGCCGCAGCGACGGCAAACGGCGACTCAACGCCATCGATCGGTCGCCCATGGGCGATGTAGTGGTCGAACTCGTGGCGGAAGCGTCGCACCGCCGAGGCAATCGGCGACACGGCCGACGGCCCAAGCGGGCAGATGGTGGTCTGCCGCGGCGGCCAAGCGATGCCTGGGCTGATGCTCTCGCTCACTTCCATGAGCAAATCGATGTCTTCGGGGCGACCGTGGCCGTCGAGAATTCGCTTCAACACCCGCTCGAGCCACGTGGTGCCCTCACGGCACGGCGTGCACTTGCCGCACGACTCGCGAGCAAAGAAGCGCACGATGCGCCAACACGCCGCCACCATGTCAGTGGTGTCGTCCATCACGACGATGGCGCCTGAACCAAGCATCGAGCCAGCCTTGTCGACCGTCGGCTTATCGAGCGCCATGTCAAGGTGTTCGGGAAAAAACCACATCGCCGAAGCGCCACCGGGAATGAACGCCTTCACGTTGCGACCATCACGAACGCCGCCGCAGTATTCGGGGGCTTCAAACAACATGCGAAACGTCGTGACACCATTCGGCACTTCGAATACACCGGGTTTCTTCACGTGTCCGCTCACGGCAAACATGCGCATGCCGGTCGATGTTGGTGCGCCGATCGCCTTGAATTCGCTGCCACCAGAGCTGACGATGTAGGGCACGTTGGCGAGCGTCTCGACGTTGTTCACGATCGTCGGCTGCATGTACAAACCCTTCACGGCTGGGAAAAACGGGGGCTTCAGTCGCGGCATGCCGCGCTCACCTTCCAGACTCTCAATCAGCGCCGTCTCTTCGCCGACGATGTAGGCACCGGCGCCCCACGTGAGCGTGATGTCAACCGAGAAGGTGCTGCCACAAATGTTCTTGCCGACCATCTTGTTGGCGTATGCATCATTTAGCGCCTGCGCAAGACGCTCTTGGGCGAGCGCCATCTCGCCGCGCACGTACAAGAACGCCTGTGCGGCGTTCAGTGCGTAACACGCAATGACGATGCCCTCAATCAACTGATGCGGATCACGCTCCATCAGCAATCGGTCTTTATAGGTGCCAGGTTCGCTCTCGTCACCGTTAATCACCAGATAACGCGGATGCACGTCGGCAGGAAGAAAGCCCCACTTGGTGCCGGCCGGAAAGCCCGCCCCGCCGCGACCTTGAATCTCGGCAGCCTTCACTTCGTCGTGCACCTGCTGCGCTGTCATCGAACCGACGGCCTTGCGTAATGCGACGTAGCCACCGGTGCGCACATAGCCGGCATAGGTGTGCCCATCGGCAACGTCGAACCGCGAGGTGATGATGCGCGGACCGCTTGGCACGCTCATCGCTCGTCAACTTTCGCTTGGGCTTCGCTACCGCGGTTGCTCCAGGTAGCCGTCGTCTCTTGGCGCACCGTGGCGAGCGTGCCGTGCAACGGAACTTCGCCCACGAGCCGACCTGCTTCGAGGTCGCTCACCATCTGGTCGAACGATTCGGGCGTCACTTTGTAGCGATAGCGGTAATTCACCTGCAGCGCAGGCGCTTCGGTGCATGCTGCGATGCACTCGACGTCTTCGATGGTGAACATGCCGTCGTCGGTGGTGCTGCCAGCCTTGATGCCGAGGCGTTCTTCGGCATGGTGCAGCAGGTTCCACGCGCCGACGAGTTGGCATGAGATGTTCGTGCAGATATTGATGCAGTACTTGCCGACCGGATGGAACTTGAACATCTCGTAGAAACTCGCGGTGCCGTACACCTCGGCTGGTGCGAGATCGAGCAATTCAGCGATGTGCACCATCGCATCTTGGGCGACATAACCGTCTTGTTCTTGCGCGAGATGCAACAGAGGAATGAGCGCCGACTTCTTGCGCGGAAACCGGCCGATAATTTCGTGTGCCGTCTCGAGGCGGGCGTCGTTGAGTCGACTCATCGGTCGACCTCGCCCAGCACGGGGTCGATCGAAGAAATCACTGCAACCGCGTCGGCGACGAGACCGCCGCGCATCATGTGTGGCAAGCACTGCACGTTGACGAAACTCGGCGCGCGCACGTGCATGCGATACGGCACCGACGAGCCGTCACTCGCGATGTAGCAACCAATCTCACCACGCGGCGACTCGATGGCGACATACACCTCACCTTCGGGCACCTTGAAGCCCTCGGTGAAGATCTTGAAGTGGTGGATGAGTGCTTCCATCGACTCATCGATGCGGCCACGCGGCGGCGGCGTGACCTTCTTGTTCTGAACGCGATAGTCACCCGATGGCATGCGATCCAAGATCTGACGCACGATTTTCATCGACTCACGAATCTCATTCAAACGAATGGCGTAACGGTCATAGGCGTCACCGTGAGCGCCGACGACAACGTCAAACTCGACGTCGTTGTACTTGAGATATGGCAGGTCGCGGCGCAGATCCCATGCCAAACCGGTTGAACGCAAAATTGGTCCGGTCGCGGCGAGAGCCAGCGCTTCGCTCTGCGTGATGACACCGACACCCTGCAGGCGCTCGCGCCAAATGGGCTGACCAGTCATCAGCACTTCGTACTCTGCGAGTCGTGGCGGCAACATGTCGAGCAGGTGCAGCACGTCGTCGCGCCAGCCGGCCGGCAGGTCGGCAGCAAGACCACCGGGGCGAATGAAGTTGTGGTTCATTCGTAAACCCGTGACCTTCTGAAAGAACCGCAGCACTTCTTCGCGCTCTCGCCAGCCGTAAAGCATCATTGAGACGGCGCCGAGATCCATGCCGTTGGTCGCCATGAACAACAGGTGGCTGCTCATGCGGTTGAGCTCTGACAAGAGCATGCGCATCCACTGCGCTCGCTCAGGGATATCGCCGTCGATACCGAGCAGTTTCTCTGTTGCCATCGAGAACACCAGCTCGTTGTTGAGCGGCGAGAGATAATCCATGCGCGTCACGTTGGTGCCGCCCTGCAGGTAAGAGAGTGACTCACCTGTCTTTTCCATGCCGGTGTGCAAATAGCCGATGATCGGCTTGCAGCGCAGAACGGTTTCGCCTTGCAACTCGAGCATCAGGCGCAACACACCGTGTGTGCTCGGGTGTTGCGGGCCCATGTTGATGATCATCGACTGGTCTTCGCCGACGTCGCCAGCAACGTCACTGAGTGCGGCCGCAGCCGACTCGCTCAAGCGCAGCACTGCCCCGGCTTCGCGCATCAACGCCTTTTGTGAAATCTCGCTGCGCGAACGCAACTCTTGGCCGCCTTCACTGGTGGCAGCCCCTGCAGAGGTGATCTTGGCGCCAGCGTCGACGACCGTCATGACGCTGCACCTTTGAATTGCACGGGAATACGACCCTGCGCGTAGTCCTTGCGCAACGGATGACCGTCCCAGTCTTCGGGCATGAGAATGCGCGTCAAGTCGGGATGACCATCGAAGCGAATGCCGAACATGTCGAACACTTCACGCTCCATCGCCTCGCTGCTCGGATGAACGTCAAAGAGTGACGCAATCGAAGCACCGTCGGCCACTTGCACGCGCACACGCACACGTTCGCGACGCGCGACTGACAACAAGTTGACCACCACTTCGAATCGTTCGACTACCACTCCTGCAGGAACACTGCGACCGGGTAATGCGAGATAATCCACTGCGGTGAGGTCGACACACATCGTGAAACCGTCGCGGTACAACGATTCGATCGCGGCGAGGTACTGCGCTGGCTCAACGAAGAGTACGCGCTGGCCGCACGACTCAGCGGCAATCGCGCCAGCTGGCACGACGAAATCTGAAGCCACACTTGCGGCGGTGTTCGCCGTGCTGGTCGTGTCGACGGCAGTCATGGTCTAGCGACGCTCCAAGGTGACGGGTGTCGAGATACCGG
>Ga0214923_10008540_pt1 | contig 10875 bp, 10 predicted proteins | sample LL1510_MetaG_FD_177993 | JGI IMG/M metagenome (GOLD analysis project Ga0214923, IMG submission 177993) | Freshwater microbial communities from Lake Lanier, Atlanta, Georgia, United States - LL-1510 | ecosystem: Environmental > Aquatic > Freshwater > Lake | place: USA: Georgia | collected...
TATTTTTTAATTTTAATTCAATTTTATTTTATTTTATTTTATTTTATTTTATATATTTATAAATATTCAATTTTATATATTTATATATTTATAATAATGGGAAATATTAATTCTACAAATAATAAAAATGATTTAAATAAACCATCTAATATTAGTCAAATTATTGATTTTATAGCCAGTGAATATATTTTTAGTAGTGATTTTAAAAGTTTAAAAAATTTACATACTAAAGAATATTGTGATAAATTAATTATATTAACATCAAATATTATTTCTAATAATTTTAGTAATCTACAAATTAAATATTTAGCACAAAGAATTAAAAATGGTATTTATATTGATGAACAAATAGAAGACAAATTCTTAATATTTGATAAAAATAAATTAAATAAATTAGATATTGAAAATAATATTGAAAAAAAAAGAATTTGTAATTCTATTTCTAAATTTTATATAAAAATAGCACATATTTTTTCAGCAATTTTAATGACAATTAATCCAATTTATAGTTATAAAGATGAAAATAATAATATTATTCAAGTTTCTTTAAAGAATAAAGGAACTATTCCTGAAAATGTTATAGTTTCTATTATGAAATTAAATATTTGTAGTGAAAGAATTAATTCTTTAAATTTTAATAATATTCTTGAAAATTATGAAAAAAAAGAAGATGTTTCTATAAATCCTCAAATATGTAGTTTAAATAATAATTTATATGGAAATAATAAATCTTTAATTGATGAACCTGGAATGATTGAATTAGAACATTTATATTATGATGATGATTTTGATTATATTACTGGTAATTTTAATTCTATGAGTGAAAAAAGTAAAAAAGATTATGATGAAGATGTGTTAATATTTTATAATATATTTTCAAATTCAAATGAAAATAAATTACCTGAAAATATTAAAAAATTTAGTGATATAAAATTAAGAGATTATATTAATAATCCTAATTGTAATGGAACTAATCCTTTATATAAAACATTAATTCAAGGAAATTATAAAAATAATTTAATAGCACAATATGCAGAAAATTTAAAACATATGATAATGATTACAAATAAAAATCAAGAAGCATTATTAGAAATATTAAGTGAAATATTTGTTTATTATAATGATGAACATAATAATAAAAAAATAAGAGTAAATCCTTTATTAAATGAAGATAAATTACAAAAAATTGTTATTAGAACAAGAGCATTAATAATTAAACTTTATTTAACTTGTGAAATTGAATATAATAAAGGATTAAAAATATATGAAGCATTAATAGAACAAAAAATATTAAATACTAGTCAACAACAAATAAAAAATTTAGAAAATCAAAAATTAAATTTATTAAGTAGTGAACTTAAAGAAGAAAATATTATTCCTAGTGAAATTAAAACATTAATGAAAGAAGAAGAAGAAGATATTAAAGAAGAAAAAGATAATTTACAAAAAAATGAAATTAATATTAAACAAAAAGAAGAAGAATTAAAACAAACTATTGAAGAACTTAAACCTAATATTTCTAATCTTAATAATATTATTATTGAAAAAAATATTCAACAAAATATCAATCAAATTGAAGAAGAACAAGCAAAAGAAGAACAAGCAAAAGAAGAAGAACAAGTAGAAGAAAAAAAACAAAAAGAAAATGAATAAAAATTTATATATATTTTCTACCTCCATTCATTCTATAATAATATTGTTTTATAACACATGCTTTTTTTCCTTTATTCACTCCATTATATAATTTATTTTTCTTATCCTTTTTATTTACTTTAGATGTTTTATTTTTATAAATTTTATTTTTTTTTGTATTATTTTGTGTCATATATAATATAATAATAAAAATAATCAAATTTAATAAAAATATTTTAGTATATATTTTTATTAAATATTAAAATATAAAATTATACTTTATTTACATGCGACCTACAGAAGATGCCCTTGAGGCAGCAAGACTTGCGGAACGAGCAGCAGATGCAGCTTTGGATGCGGCTTTAGAAGCAGAACGAGCAGCAGATGCGGCACGAGATGCACTAGCAGAACGAGCAGCTTTAGCAGCACGAGATGCAGCTTTAGCAGCACTTCGAGTAGCAGAACGAGCAGCAGATGCGGCACGAGATGCACTAGCGGCAGCAGAGCGTTTCATTGAACGAGCAGCAGAACGAGCAGCAGAACGAGCAGCAGAACGATGGCGTTTAGTATGATGTTTCATATTATATATTTTATTTAGAAAAAATATTTTTCTAAATGTTTTTTTAAATATAAAAAAAACTAAAATTAAAAAACTAAAATTAAAAATTAAAATTAAAAATTAAAATTAAAAATTAAAATTAAAAATTAAAATTAAAAATTAAAATTAAAAAACTAAAATTAAAAATTAAAATTAAAAATTAAAATTAAAAATTAAAAATTAAAAATTAAAAATAAAAACTAAAATTAAAAATTAAAATTAAAAATTAAAATTAAAAATTAAAAATTAAAAATTAAAAATAAAAACTAAAATTAAAAATTAAAATTAAAAAATAAAATTAAAATAAAAAACTAAAAATAATTTACCAAATTGTATCATTTTTAGACCAATACATTTTATCTTTTTTCTCTATATTATATAAACTCTTAAATAATTCTAATCTTGCTAAAGGACAATTTGTTCTATATTTATCCATTGGATGTGGATTAACTTTTAATTGTGCCTTAATAGCTTCTTCATAAATTTGTTGTCGTGCTTGTATAGCAAAATAAATAAAAAATGCGTGAAAAGATAAGGCTCTAATAGGTATTACATCTTCATTTTTATCTTGAAAATCTCGTAAATATTCTATACAAATTCCAACACCAGAAATATCTGCTAAATTTTCACCTGTGCTTAAAGAAGCATCCATTTTAATTCCATCATAACTTGCAAAAAGTTCATATTGTTTTATAACATCTTTAACTTTTAAATTAAATTTTCTTCTATCATTTGGTGTCCACCAATTATATAAATTTCCTTTAAAATCAAATTTACTTCCTAAATCATCTAAACAATGACTCATTTCATGACCTAAAGTATAACCAATATGTGCTAAATTATATTCAATACCTCTCTCATCTAAATCTATAAATGGTTTTTGTAATATTGCTAAAGGAATATATATTGAATTTTCTGTAGGAGTATAAAATGCATTTACAATATATGGTTGTTTTCCAACTAATTTAAATTCATTCCAATCAATCATAGGAAATGTTTCATCACTAGTTTTACCATCTAAACTAATATATTTTTTATATCTATAAACAGCCATTTTTTTTAAATTTTGATAACCACCTTTAGATTTATAGTTTAATAATATATCTTTACTTGTTATATCTGGTTTTCCTACTGTTAATTTAATATTTTCTAATTTTTTTAAAGCATATTTTTTTGTTAAAGGAGTTAACCAATTATTTCTCTTAATTATTCTTTGATATACTAATAATAAATCATTTCCCATATTTTTTACATAATTAATTGCTTTTTCATTTTTATATTTTCTATAATATTCATTCGATAAAAATTCATTAAAAGTTAAACTTAAACCAAAAATAGGATATATTTCTTTAGGATAAGGTGCTGGTTGTCCTTTTATAAATTTTTCTTGGAATTCATAATGTATATTTTTCCATTCACTATGGAAACGAATTAATTGTCTAAATATAATATATTTATAATAACTTATCCATTTTTTAGATTTCCAAGTATCATCTTTTTGTAATTTTTTTGTAATTGAATTAACATAATTTAAACTAGAAACTATACAATATTCTGGAACTTCTTTATATCCAATTTGTGTTGCAAATTCATCCCAATCTAAATTACATTTTTTTAATGCTTCACTTCTCTTTACTAAATTATAACCATTTTCTTCATCATTTTTTATATCATTTGAACCTAAACTATCTAATATTTCATATTCACAATCCCAAATATCATGTGGATTAATATTATTATTTTTTCCTAAACAAGCATCAAATATTTCTTTTATATATTGTAAATATCTTTTTTTAAATAATTTCTTATATTTCATATTTTCTTGGTCTTCTTCTTCATCTTCTATATAAATTGTATAATCATATATAGTTAATTGTGGAGCACTAATATAACTTCTATAATATTTAGAATTTTTTTCATCTGGTAAAACATTCCATACTAATGGACAACCCCATGATATTATTTCATTTTGTGTTATTTCGGCCAATAATCTATATAAATTATTTGAATACACAATATCATTCATTCTATCATTAACATATTTTACATAATTTTCAGCTTCTTTATTATCTAAATTATACAAAGATTCATATACATTTTTTATTAATGTTGCTTTTTTATTATTATTATTTTTTATATAATCTTTTACAATATCTATTAATTCATAATATACTTTTTCTTGTGTCATTCTAAAAGCATCTACTTGCACATAATATTTATCTTTTTCTCTTATTTCTTTTTGTTTTTCTTCTAACCATTGATAATTAATATAAGTATAATAATCATTTTTTGAAGTTATTTCTTTTGGAGAAAAAGAAGTATTGAATAATTTTATTAATTTTTTTTGAATATTTGTATTTTCTTTTATTAAACCATATTCAAATTTTTTTTCATAATCTTCTTCAAATTTTTTTAAAGGTGATTCATCACATTCATATTTATTTAAAGATTGTATATTTTTTATTGTTCTATTTTTTTTTGTTTTTTTATTATGATTATGAAATTTCATAATAATTATTATAATATAATAGTATATAATAATTATTATTATATAATAATTTTAATTTTATTTAATTATTAACTATTAAATTTATTATCAATTTTAGTTATATATTCTTCATTATAAATTAAATTACCCATTGGTTTATATGAATTTATTGAATTATATTTTGTATTTTTTTTAACTTTTTCTTCTTCTTCTTTTATTTCATCATATTCATCATTATTTTCATTATTTTCATCTTCTATTTTTTCTCCAAATTCATTTATTGTAATTCCAGTTCTTTTCTTTATTTCATTTCTTACATAACTTGGAATCCAATGAGACCAAGAAATAAATAAAGTATTTGGATGTATATATTTTACTCTAAAACCATTAGATTGTAATATATCCAATAAATAAGCAATACATGCTGCTTGATCATATTTTGGTATTCCTATTATTATTTCTGGAACAACATACCAACAAAATTTATCATTTTTTGAATGTCTTGATATTGTTTTTATTTTAACATGAACTCTATTCAAAATTTTTTTAAATAATTCTAATTCATTTAAATCACTTCTTCTTTTATTTTCATAAAGTTCATCTATATTTATTTTTTCACTAAAATCTTGAAAATTTTCCAATGTAAATATATTTGTCATTATTATTTTATTATTTTATTTATTAGAAAAAATTTATTTTTATTCAACTTTATTCAACTTTATTCATTATTTATTAAAGATAAAAAATTATAAAAATAAGATTAAATAAATTATATAAAATAATTTATAATTATAAAATATTATGACTATTAAACATTTAATTATATCTGGTGGAGGACCACTTGGGTTTTCATATTTTGGTTGTTTAGATTTTTTAAAAACACAAAATTATATTTCATTTAATGAATTAATATCAATATATTCTACTTCTGTTGGAACTATTATTGCTACAATTATTGCTTTGAATTTTGAATCTTCTATTATTAATGATTATTTTATTAATCGTCCATGGAAAGATGCATATAAACTAAATGGAAAACAAATTTTAAATTTTTTTGAAAATAAAGGTTTATTTGATGAAGAATTTTTTATTATTATTTTTAAACCACTTTTTGACTCTAAAAATATAGATATTAATATTAATTTAAAAGAATTTAATGAATTAATTAAAATAAATTTATACTTTTTTGCCTTTGATTTAAATAATTATGAAACAATTGAATTAAATCATAAAAATTATCCTCAATTAAAACTAATTAGTGCGATTAAAATGTCTTGTAGTTTTCCTGGAATAATTATTCCTTCTTTAGATTTTGAAAAAGATAAGTGTATTATTGATGGTGGAATATTAGATAATTTTCCATTAAAATATTGTTTAAGGGATAATAATAATTATGAAGAAATTTTAGGATTAAATCAAGATAATAATTATAATAATATTTTAATTAATGAAAATTCAAACATATTAGATTTTATTAGTTCTTTATTGATGAATTCTATTAATTATATTAATAAAATTAAAGATGAAAAAAAAGAAAACAATGAAAATAATGAAATAAATAATAATAAATTTGTTTCAAATGAAAAAATAAAAATAATTTATTTTAAAAATAAACATTCTAAAATAAATTTATGGATTAATGCTTTAACTTCTTCTAATTTTAGAAAAGAATTAGTAGATGATGGATATAAAATAGCACAATTATTTTTAAATAATTTAGTGTAAAAAATTTACAAAAAAATTACAAAAAAATATATATAAAGAATAATAAAAAGGTAATATTTATAAAACATTATTTAAAAATTTATCTAATGTTGCTTTTGTTGGTTTTGCGTCATATTCAATAACTTCATTATTTTTTATTAATTTTATTGTTGGATAACCAGAAACATTATATTTATTTATTAAACTTTCTATTTCAGGTGTTTCATTAGTGCAATTTATTTCACTAAATTTAACTACATATCCATTTATTGTTTTTCCTTCATATTCTTGTTTTAGTTGATCCCATTCTGGTTTAGCAGTTTTACAATGAGGACACCAATCTACATAAAATAATAGTAGTTCAGCTTCATTATTATTATTACTTTCTTTTTCTCTTTTTTCTCTATTTGCTCTGAATTTTGTTTTATTTTTAAAAGCATAATGATAAATTATATAAGATATTATTAAAAATAATATTAATATAAAAAAATAAAATATAAACGATTTTATATTTAAATTTCTTAAAAAATTAAAACTAAAAAAAGAGCCTCCTTTTACAAAATATGATGGAGTAATTGTTTTAGTTATATTAGTATTAGGATTATTCATTATATATATTATTATTTAAATACAAAAATATTTTTACGCATATTATATTTTATTTTATCTAAATTATTTATTTTTTTATTTTTTTATAAAAAGAAAAAGAAAAAATAAAGAAAAAAACTAAATTAATTCTTCTAATTCATTATTTCTTAATAAGAATAAATAACAATCACTTTTTTCGCATTTTTCTAATGTTGTTTTTTTATTTAATGCTCTTTTTGGAATATTATTTTTTAAATATTCATTAGCACTTTTTATTCTATTTCTTAAAATATGTATATTATTTATATTTATCCTATATTTATCATAAACATTACTTAATAAATTTTCAAATTCTGTTCTATTAATATTTCCTATTTTTGTATTTGTATTAAATGAAAAGTGTTTTCTATATTTATTTTCAAATTCCAATACTAATTCATTTATTATTGATGTTTTTTCAATAGAACTGTCTCTAATATATAAATCTGAAACTGGTAAACATTTATTTAAATTTTTAAATATTTCTTTTATTTTATTTTCATCACTATTAAATCTAATATTAAATAATATTTCACTTTTATTAAACCAAGATATATCTTCATTTATATCAATTAAATTATTATATTCATTTTTTATTTTTTCTGTATTAGAATTAAAATTTATTATATTTTCTTTTATTTTTATTAAAGACATAAATCTATGTATTCCATCAAATATTTCAAAATTTTCATGTCTATTATTATAATTAACATAAATAATAGAATCAAATAATTCTTTATTATTAATTATAAATTGGGCTATTTCATAACATCTCATATTATCATGAGGTCTATTATATTCCCAATTTACAAATGTTTCTATTGGTAAATTTAATAAATCTTCTATTTTTATTTTTATCAGAAAGTGATTATCATTATAAACATTTAATAAACTATAATTATTTAATTTATTATTCAAAATAATTTGATTTATTTCCAATTTATCTTGAACTATAATTAATTGTTTATTAATTTTTCTTTTATCCATTTTTGTATTATTATATTGTCCAAATTGTTTATTTTAATTAATTTAAATAAATATTTAATTCAATTTTTTTTATTATTTTTTATAAAAACTTGAAAAAATACTAATTATTAATATTATTAAAAATATACTAAAAATATGACTACAAAATACATTTGCTTTTAAATGATCCCAATTACCTTCTGTTAATTTTACATCAAAATTATTAGAAAAATTATTTGTTATGCTTATGTTATAATATACTAAATATAATAAAATTGTTAATATTAAAACTCTTCCAAAAATAGAAGCAATTATAAATTTATTTAAAGGTGTCATCATGAAAATTACTATTAAAATAAATGAAATCGCAAAACATATACAAATATTTTTTGTTTTTTTAGAATAATTAATTATAATATTTGAATGTGAATTTAAATTTGATGAATTATTTTCCATTATATTTTAATATTATATTTTTTTATTTTTGATTATTATTTTATATTACTATATAATATTAAATAATATGAATAATACTAAATATAATAACAAAAAGAATATAAAAATAAAAAATACAACAAAAAAAACAATTAAAATAAAAAATAAAACATTATCAAAAAAATTAAATAAAACAAAAAGAACATTTAATAAAAATGATTATAATTCTGGTGATGGGTTTTTAACTTCAATATGGGGACCCCAATTTTGGTTTATTCTACATATTGTTAGTTTTAATTATCCAGTAAATCCAAGTGAAAAAGATAAAAAGAATTATATGAATTTTATTATTAATTTACAAAATATATTGCCTTGTAAATATTGTCGTGAAAATTTTAAAAATAATTTAAAACAATTGCCTATTACTAATGAAGTTATGAAAAACCGTGATACTTTTTCTAGATATATTTTTAGAATGCATGAATTAGTTAATAAAATGTTAAATAAAAAATCTGGATTATCATATTGTGATGTTCGTGAAAGATTTGAACATTTTAGAGCACGATGCACTGAAGAAAAACCAAAATTATTTAAATTTAATAAAAAAAAATTAAATAAAACATTAAAATCAATAAAAAAACCTAGTGAAAAAGGATGCACTGAACCTCTTTATGGAACAAAATCTAAATGTATTATTAAAATTGTTCCTCAAAGTTATGAAGGAAATAGTTTACAAATAAATGAAAAATGTATAAAGAAAAAAGAAATTTAATTATATTTTTTCAAAAAGTTTTATATATTCATTATCATATAAATTTTTTATTTTAAAAAAACAACCTTGAAATATATATATATCATTTATTTTTTCTAGTGGTTCATTAAATATATTTATATGAGTTACTTGAAATAAAAAATCATCACTATTTTTTTTCCACCAAAAATATCTGTAATATTGAGATGCTAAATTACAATCTTGAAATACTATTATTGCTCTTATATTTTTAAAATTTTCTTTTTCAATAGTTCCAATTTTATTTAATATATTTCCATAAGACCACCAAAAAGTATCAATGGCATCTGGTTTTGTATATTTATACCAAGGTTTTATTAATTGTATTTCTTCATCTATTTCTTTATCAATTTCTTGATAAATTTCATCTTCATAATACATTTTTATTTTTGTAATTTATTATAAAATATAAATTTTAAATTATATTTTTACATTATATTTATTTATTTATGGAAAAAAGAACTCTTGATATTTGTAATAAATAATTTTTAGAATTTATAATAATAAATATAAAAAATAAAAGAAAAATTTATGAAATATACAAAGAAAAATATAAATAATTAGGAAGAAAATATTTTATATCTCCAAATATAAAGAATTAATAAATTAATAAATTAATAAATCTAAATTATATATATGACAGAAACAAGACCTTATACAACTACAAGAATGACAACTAGAGGAACATTAGAAATTTCAGATGTAGCTACAAATGCTTTAAGTATGTTAGGATTAAATCGTGAAAATTCATTACCTATAATTGATAATTATGGTTATAATAATAATAATATAGAAATTAGTTCATCATCTTTTCTTCCAGATTATTATAAAAATGAAGAAAATAAAAGTGATTATTGGGAATTAACAAAAGATGAAACAACAAATAAATTTGAATTAATTTTATATATAGATAAAATAAAAACCTATCCACCATTAATAAATAATGAACTTAATGAATCATTAAAAGCATCAATTTCTAGACCTTTAATTTTTTTAATAACCTCAAAAGCACATGCTATATTATGTATTTATTATAACACAAAATGGTATACAATTGGTTTTGGTTATTCAGAACATTTACAATTAAATGATCCAGAGCGTAGAAATTTATTAATAAATTTTTTAAATAGTTTAGGTTCTCATTCTGTAGAAATATTAAGAGCTGGTTTATATACTGCTGATTATTTATTACCTACTGAAAAGCATGAATCAAAAATATCATACATAGATTATTTAAATAAAGATATGATTGAAAGATTACAATATACTTTAAATTTTACAAGATATATTCGTTATAGTGGTTTAATATTAGAAGGAACTAATGATTATAAATTATCAAATAATTTAATAATTGCATTAAATTTAACTTATCTTGAATCTGTTGGTATTATTCAATTAAAAAAGACATATAATTGTCTTGAGTGGGCAAAATATATATTATTTGGTCCAAATCCACAATTTATTTTTCATTGTATTAGACCAGCAAATTGTAGAGGAATTACACAAGAACAATGGAATATTTTTTTACAAACATATAATCAAGCAATAACAACAAGAAATGATAATAATTTAAACATATTAATAGATGAAATACAAGATTATCTTTTATATTTTGAATGTGATGAAAATGAAGAT
>Ga0214923_10008541_pt1 | contig 10873 bp, 10 predicted proteins | sample LL1510_MetaG_FD_177993 | JGI IMG/M metagenome (GOLD analysis project Ga0214923, IMG submission 177993) | Freshwater microbial communities from Lake Lanier, Atlanta, Georgia, United States - LL-1510 | ecosystem: Environmental > Aquatic > Freshwater > Lake | place: USA: Georgia | collected...
TTGCAATATAGATTCAATCGCCTGGGAAAGCGTTAAACCTTTTTCAGTTAAGAGTTCTGGAGCCATGCGAACTTCGGCATAGACCACGCCATCTTCGGCTAAATCGATGACACATTCGCGTGCCACTCGCACGATATCGGCCGGGCGCTGCATTACTGCCACCGTATGAGCAAAGGTTTCTAAATATCTTACGAGCGAACCAGAATCACATGAAGCGCGAAACCACTCAGCTAATTCAGTTGCATCATATGTAGGAAGCTCATGACCAATCTCTTTGGCGATATCGATGATGGTTTGTGGGCGGAGTCCGCCATCGAGGTGATCGTGAAGTAAAGCTTTTGGTAGGCGCTTTACCTGTTCTGGGGTTGGAATTGAATCAAGAGCGCTCATCCTTCGATCCGTTCAATGACTAGCGGTAGACGATTTACTGTTCCACCTTCTTCAATAGAGATAGCACATTCTAATATTTCTAGCGCGCGTTCAAATCTCGCTGGTTCATCTGTGTGAAGCGTTAAGAGCGGAGCGCCAGCTTGCACATAATCACCAGGCTTGGCGTGCATTTCGATTCCAGCACCAGCTTGTACTTTTTCGCCTTGCTTAGATCGACCGGCACCTAATCGCCAAGCGCTAACGCCAACTTTCATCGCATCCATCGTTACCATGGTGCCCGAATTCTTTGCGGTGATCAAATGTTGCTCGCGAGCGACCGGTAACTTTGCATGAGGATCTCCACCTTGCGCAGCAATCATGCGGCGCCAGTGATCCATGGCAGATCCGTCTTGCAAAGCAACTGCTGGATCTTTTCCAACGATTCCAGCAGCATCGATCATTTCGCGCGCCAAGAGAATCGTTAACTCAACAACGTCTGTTGGTCCGCCACCTGCCAAAACCTCAATAGATTCGCGTACTTCCAGGGCATTTCCAGCAGTTAGGCCAAGTGGCACATCCATTGCGGTAACGAGTGCGCGCGTTTTTACTCCCGCAGCAACGCCCAGTTGCACCATAGTGCGCGCAAGTTCTGCCGCTTTCTTGGGATCGCTCATAAAGGCACCGCTACCGGTCTTTACATCTAGAACTAGTGCTGAGGTTCCTTCTGCGATCTTCTTCGACATAATTGATGAAGCGATCAGTGGAATTGCTTCAACAGTTGCTGTGACATCGCGAAGTGCGTAAAGCTTTTTATCTGCTGGGGCCAGACCAGCACCTGCTGCGCAAATTACTGCACCAGTATCTTTCAGAACATTTAACATCTCTTCATTCGATAGCTCGGCGCGCCAACCTGGAATTGATTCGAGTTTATCTAGTGTGCCGCCTGTATGACCGAGGCCGCGACCAGAAAGTTGTGGAACCGCACCACCACATGCGGCAACGAGAGGTGCAAGTGGAAGCGTGATCTTGTCACCAACTCCACCTGTTGAATGTTTATCGGCAGTAGGACGGTCTAACATCGACCAATTCATACGTTCGCCCGAATTAATCATCGCGGTTGTCCAACGAGAAATTTCGCGCGCGTTCATTCCGTTGAGCAAGATCGCCATAAGTAGTGCAGACATTTGTTCGTCAGCGATTGCACCACGTGTGAACGCGTCAACGGTCCAATCAATCTGCTTATCAGATAGTTCGTTGCGCTCGCGCTTGGCGGCGATAATTTCTACAGCGGCAAAGGGTTCAACAGAGTTACTGGTCAAGACGCTTTTCCATCTCTTCTGGTCCAAATGCCCAGGGCAATAGATCGGCGAGAGTTTTGATTCCGTCATCGGTGGCTAACTGCAATTTTGAACCACCGTGTTCTTGCAAGAGCTGACGGCAGCGACCACATGGCATAAGCAAATTGCCGGAGATATCTACACAAGTTAATGCAATTAAACGTCCCCCACCAGAGTTGATCAACGATGAGATTAAGCCACATTCGGCGCATAAAGTAAGGCCATAACTAGCGTTTTCTACATTGCACCCCGTAACGATTCGACCATCGTCAACGAGAGCCGCAACACCCACGGGAAACTTTGAATAAGGCGCATACGCCTGCTTCATCGCAGCAGTTGCCTGCTCTTTTAACAACTCCCAATTAACGAGCATAAGTAGCACTCGCTGCTGCGTTTATTGCTGCAGTTTGCGTAGCAAGGGTCTTAGATTTGATAACGATCTCAATTCCTTTATCCGCAATCCCATATCGATGGCCATAAATCCCGGCTTTGGCATCGAGCACATCAGATAGTTGGCTGTTGTTGACCGCCTTACCGATCACTACAGCAACTGCAATATCTACTCGCTTTACAACGGAGGCGATCAAATATTTGGAAGTTGTTGGAGTAACAGTTAGATATAGATCAGGTTCAGTCATGATAACGCTGACTTCAGGAGCGTTCTTCTTGCGAGTTTTGGAAGTATTCGCCTTGACTACTGCTTCAAAGAGAGCATCACCAGAGCCACTTGTTGCATCGTAAATAACATCGATTCCTAGCGTAATGAGCGCCTTGGCAGAGATAACTGATTCGGTGGCGGTGTATTTAACGAATGAGCGAACGCTTTTCTTGGCGGCGCTAACGCCCAGAAGGAATCCGTTTTCATAAGCATCTGCATTTGAAGGGGTGGTAATCATGGCAACCTTGCCACTTTTTGTAGAAAGGGCAGCGCTATAGCCTGCTAAAAAAGCAGCCTGTTCTTCAGCAAATTCAATTGAAGTCACATTTAGGGCGGGGATTGAAGCATCGCCAATAATTGCAAATTGCGTATTGGGAAACTCGATTGCAAGAGGTGCAATTACCTTGGCGTATTGGTCACCAACGGCGATGATCGTCGCACAACTTTTTGTTGTCAGCGCCCTTAAGCGCTTGACGCGGTCAGCGTTTGTGCCATCCGTGACAACTCCTTCAAAGGTAAAGGTGTACTGGTTCTGTGCTTTTTTAATTCCGTCTAGTGTCGCATCGTTATAGGCGCGATCGCCCGGACCGCCAGTGTCATATGCAATACAAATATTTGTTGCAGCACTTGCTTGCGGCGTAGCGAAAATGGAGAGCACAACTGCCGCAACAGTGATGGCTCCGCGAATTTTCATTAGAGAACCAGACCCAAGTTCTTATAAGTTGTTGCAACTGTTTCGCTAGCAACTTGGCGCGCTTTAGCGGCACCTTCGTGAAGCACCTTTATGAGATGAGCCTCATCTTGTAATAGCTCAAGCGCCTGCGCACGAATTGGTCGTAAATACTCAACTACTACCTCAGCAACTGCACCCTTGAAATCTCCGTAGCCTTTTCCGTCAAACTCATTTTCGATCTCGGAAATGGATTTTCTAGATAGCGCAGAGTGAATCGTAAGCAAATTGCTGATTCCTGGCTTTTCTTTCTCATCAAATTTAATTTCATGACCAGCATCAGTAGTTGCGCTCTTAATCTTCTTTGTGTTTGCCTCAGGTGAATCCATAATTTCAAGAACTCCAGCAACTGAACCAGACGATTTACTCATCTTATTTTTTGGCTCTTGCAAATCATATATCTTGGCACCTGATTTAAGAATATAGACTTCGGGAATTCTAAAAGTTTCACCAAAGCGCGAATTGAATCGAGTTGCGAGATCGCGAGTTAACTCAATATGTTGACGCTGATCTTCACCGACTGGAACCTGATGCGCTTGATAAAGCAAGATATCTGCAGCTTGCAACATCGGATATGTAAATAGCCCAACGCGCGCTGAGTCGGCGCCGCCTTTGGCAGACTTATCTTTAAATTGGGTCATGCGATTTGCTTCACCGAAGCCGGCGAGACATTCCATGATCCAACCAAGTTGATTGTGTTCGGCAACATGTGATTGAACAAAGAGCGTAGATTTTTCGGGTGAAATACCCAGTGCGATTAGCTGTGCCGCGGAAGCAAGTGTTCGCTTGCGTATAAGTGCTGGATCGATATCACCGGTAAGCGCATGTAAATCAACGATGCAGTAAAAAGCATCATTTCCATCCTGGAGTTCTACCCATTGCTTTAGGGCGCCGAGATAATTTCCCAGGTGGAAGGAGTCGCTGGTGGGTTGGATACCCGAGAGAACTCGCTTCTGCGTCATAGTTGTAATTCTCGCATGAATCGCTAGTTACGCGATATCAATAACTGCCCTGCGCGCTTGCCTTCCATCGTTAAAACAGTGATGCGGATGCCATTAACCCCAACAACATCGTGTTCTACGGGAATTCTTCCCAAGAAATGCATCACAAAACCGCTCGCTGTTTCATATGGACCTTCTGGGATTTCAATCCCTGTTTCTTCACGTAAATCATCGATAGAGATCAAGCCATCTACCTCGAAATCACCGGTGCGGGACTCGATTGAAACCTCAGCCTCATCGGTGTCATATTCATCTTTAATATCCCCAATCAAGCATTCGACCAAGTCTTCTAACGTGACGATGCCATCGGTTCCGCCATATTCGTCCAGCACGATCGCTAAATGTTGGCGTTGATTGCGCATCTCAGTTAGGGCAGGCAAGACCCCCTTTGTTCCTGGTAGGAACATAATGTTGCGAACTAACTCTTGAATCTTTCCACCAGCGCTTACTAGCGAAGTATCAAGCAAGTCACGCACATGAATAAAACCAATAACTTCATCGGTTGAACCACGTACAACGGGATAACGAGAGTGAGCGCGATCGACGGCGAGCGCTATCGCTTTTCCAACAGTGAGCGATGCATCCATAAAATCAACTTCAGTGCGCGGCACCATAACTTCATGAACTTGACGCTCGGATGCGTTAAAGACTTCTTCGACGATATCGCGTTCTTCAGCGGTCAAAGCTGCGTGCCCAGTTACTAAATCAAGTAACTCTTCTTCAGACATTTGGCTACGTTGTTCTTTAGGATCAATGCCAAAGATTCGCACAACGATATCTGTTGAGTGTGAGAGCAACCATATAATTGGGCGGAAGAGCTTGGCGATTAGATCAATTGCGCCTGCGCTCCAAAGTGAAATCTCTTCGGTACGAAAGAGCGCTAGTCGTTTTGGAACTAACTCACCAAAGACAAGTGAGAAATACGCGATAACCAGCGTTACACCGATTAGCGAAGTTACATTGGCGGCATCATCAGATAGCCCTAAATCAATTAAATTAGGAATTACATAAACACCGAGTTTTTCGGCGCCGAGTGCTGCAGATAAAAATCCGCAGACAGTGACGCCAACTTGGGCAGCGGCGAGAAAACGATTTGGGTTGGTGGCCAGGTGAGCAACTTTGGCGCCACGTTTACCTCTACTTGAGAGTTGGCGAACTTGGCTTTCGCGTAGAGAGATGAGGGCGATTTCAGCAGCTACAAAGAGGGCGCCGAGCAAGATAAGGCCGGCTACGGTGGCTAGATCGCCTAGTAGAGAACCGATCGGGTATGGGTCCATGATGGGGCAATTCTAAGGCTTGCCACGCGCAGGTGGCTATTTTCTAGCCTCTTCCCTTCTACCCACGCGTGGCATATTCTTTGCCAGCCTAGCCAACCGGCTAGCACCTTCATCCTCGGACCGTCGGGCACGTACCTGCCCGGAGAAGGAGATCCTTAAATGGCATCTGTTGTATTCGAAAGCGCAACACGTATCTACCCAGGCACAACCAAACCTGCAGTCGACAAGTTAAACCTCACCGTTAAAGACGGCGAATTCTTGGTTCTTGTTGGTCCATCAGGTTGTGGTAAGTCAACATCACTTCGTATGTTGGCAGGACTTGAAGAAATCGACGAAGGTCGCATTCTAATCGGTGATCGTGATGTAACAAACGTTGCTCCAAAAGATCGTGACATCGCAATGGTCTTCCAGTCATATGCGCTTTACCCACACATGACTGTTGCAGAGAACATGGGCTTCGCACTTAAGATCGCTGGAGTTGCAAAGGAAGAGCGCGACAAGCGCGTTAATGAAGCGGCGAAGTTACTTGATCTTGAAGGCTATCTAGAGCGTAAGCCAAAAGCTCTTTCAGGTGGACAGCGTCAGCGCGTGGCTATGGGTCGTGCGATTGTTCGCGAACCACAGGTCTTCCTAATGGACGAACCACTTTCAAACCTTGATGCGAAGTTGCGCGTTGCAACTCGTACACAAATCGCTGCACTTCAGCGCCGTCTCGGAATCACAACTGTCTACGTAACACACGACCAGGTTGAAGCTATGACCATGGGTGATCGCGTTGCAGTTCTAAAAGATGGTCTATTGCAGCAAGTTGATACCCCTCGCAATCTTTATGACTCACCAGCAAATGCCTTCGTCGCTGGCTTCATCGGCTCTCCAGCGATGAACCTGCTCTCTGCTCCAGTAAGCGGTGGAAAGGCGATGCTCGGAGATCTTGCCATCGATGTTCCAGCTTCAGCTGGCTCATCTGTAACAGTCGGTATCCGTCCAGAAGGCTTTGCTCCTGCTTCAAAGGGCTTCCATGTAATTGTCGAAGTTGTTGAAGAGCTCGGTGCAGATGCATTCGTATATGGCAAGCCTGCAGATGCATCTGTGAAGTTTGCTAACTCAACTGATGAAGGCGTACAAGTAATTGTTCGCTGGGATCCAAAGAACCCACCAAAGCCAGGCGACACAATCACTGTTGGCGCTGCGGCTGCTTCAGTTCACCTATTTAGTTCTTCAACTGGAGAACGTCTTAAGTAATACCCCTTAATAAATAACCCCCGTCACAGAGCGTGGCGGGGGTTATTTATTTCTCCTTTTTAAAAGTTTGTAGCGGGCCTTAAAGGGCCTTGAAGGGCCTTGCGAATTCTGTTTCTTCGCTTGCTTCTAGTTCTAGTAAACGATTCCATTTAGCGGTTCGCTCTGAACCGTGAGTCGAGCCAACCTTTATCTGCTGCGCGCGCCAGCCGGTTGCCAAGTCTGCAAGCCAAGAATCTTCAGTTTCGCCACTTCGTGCGGAGACAACTGTTGCAAATCCGCTCTGTTGGGCGTGCTCAATGACGCGCTGAGTTGAAGTGACTAAGCCGTTTTGATTGGGTTTAATCAGAATTGCATTTGCGCTGTGTTCGGCGATGCCGCGTTCAAGGCGATGCAAGTTGGTCGTAAATAAATCATCTCCCAATATCTGCAACTCATTGGGCGCTTGCGCTCTAAATGAACGCCATGCCGCCCAATCATCTTCGGCAAAGGGATCTTCTATTGATGAGATTGGATAAGTTGCCACCAAACTAAGCATCTCTTCGACAAATTCGTCGGATGTGAATTCTTGCCCCGAAGATGTGAGGCGATATTTTTCGTCTGAATAAAACTGAGTTGATGCGATATCGAGAGCCAGTGAGACCTTTCCAGAAAGCCCAAGCAATTCAATCTGCGCCAAGACAAACTCGCAGGCGTCAGCCGTTGATGGGAAAGAAAGTCCAAGTCCACCTTCATCGGCAACAAGATGGGTTATGCCATGCGCTTTTCCGTCATTTGCGGCACGTTCGCGTATGGCAACGATCCAAGAGAGCGCTTCGGCAAAATTTTTAGCCGCCTGCGGAATAACTAGAACATCTTGAATATCTAAACTGCGATTAGCGTGAGCTCCCCCAGATAAAATATTTACCATTGGCATCGGCAATAACAAGGCGCCTTCAGGTTGGAAATATCTAGCAAGTGATCTTCCGGTTGTATGAGCCGCAGCTTTTGCTACAGCAAGCGAGATTGCCAGCGTTGCGTTAGCGCCAATCACTTGGTGGCCAGGCGTCGGGTCTAATTCAACTAGTAGCCCATCAATTCCCGAGAGATTTAGGCTGTGGCCCAGTAACTTAGGTGCAATCTTTTGATTAATGTTTTCAATCGCTTGGTATACCGATTTGCCACCATAAAAGCTCTCCGCCTTTGATGTGCCGAAATCGCGAAGCTCATAGGCCTCATGTGCTCCTGTTGAAGCCCCTGAAGGAACGTGCGCGGTATGAATAGATCCATCACTTAGAGTCAGAGTTACCGCGACAGTCGGCCGACCTCTGGAATCTAAAACTTGATAGCCCAGAACCCTTTTAATATTCATTTTTTATTCTCACTGGTTGGCGCTCTCAAATAACTTTTCGAAGGACATACCCGAATCTAACAGCGCCGCCTTCGTTAACGCTACCAATCGATCTTGCGCTGGCTGATCTAAATAATTTACAGGTGAGACTCCTTCAACTCGCGCCAGAGCAATTAGGGCAACGTGGTACGGCAGGCTTTCGGAAACGCTTAAGTGACTGGTTTGGCGATAGGAATTCAAGAATTTATGGGCAGTATCAATCAAATCTCGCCGCTCTGTAGGGATTTCTGCTCGTACAACTTTGCACAATAGATGCGCACTCACAAAGGCGAGATCAAAGACTGGATTGCCAGTATGGGCAACTTCGAAATCTAAAACAATTGGGCTGTGATCGATCGTTGCCAAAATGTTCTTGGGTGAAAAATCTCCATGTACCAAAGTTGTTTTTGTGGTTGTGATTTCAGCAATTAACTTAGCAATAGCCTCTTGCAAATTAGGGTTCTTTTCTTTTACCGATCGATAGAACGGGCTAACTCGCAACTGCTCGAAAAGCGAATCTTCCCTAAACTTATCTTTTATCTCTTGCGATTGTGCTGCCGCGTTATGCCATTGCGCTAATACCTTGCCAAGTTTTTCACCGATCTCAGGGTAGATGCGGCCCTCCAACAGATCTTGCTTCCAATTGGTACAGGTATGTGGCAGCCGAGACATGGTCAGCGTGAAATTTTCGGGATCCACATCAATCAACTCTGGAACGTTGTCGGGTGAAATTGAGTGATAGATACGCATCGCATCTGCTTCAACGATGGCGCGGCGTTGATCGGCAACCCACTTCGCCTTGGTCTTCAACTCAGGCAAGGCTTGCTTTACTACTAGATCGACATCATCGTTTGCAATAGCTAACACAACACAGGAAACACCACCTGTGAGAACTTCCACTGTGGCCTCACCTGTAATCAATCCGCGCTTAGTTAGGTATGAAACAACCGAACTTTCATCGAGCACGAGGAGTAGTTACTTAATCCCTAGAAACTAACCCTTTAGCGAACCGGACAATAGGCCACGAAGGAAGTAGCGACCTAAGAATAGGTAGACGAGCAAGGTTGGGATCGAAACGATTAACGATGCGGTCATATTGTTTCCGTAGTAAACCTGGTTGCCAGAACCAGTGATGAAGTTGAGCGCAGTAGTTGCAACCGCAAGCTTTGGTGAACCACCAGTTAAGAAGATCGCAAATAGGAAGTCGTTCCAGGCAGATGTGAACTGCCAGATAAGCACAACCACAAAACCGGGAATTGAAAGCGGCAAGAAGATGGTGCGGAAGATACGTACCATGCCGGCTCCATCAACGCGCGCGGCTTCGATTAACTCGTTTGGGATTGCGGCGTAGTAGTTACGGAAGATCAAGGTACAGATCGGAATACCGTAGATTACGTGAGCAAAGACCAGGACGTAGATCGAGCCACCGATATGGGCCCACTGATTGAACTTAGTTAGCGGGATCATGATCGCCTGGTAAGGGATAAACATTCCGAAGAGGAATGTTGTGAAGATAAATGTTGATCCCTTAAAGCGCCACTTAGCGAAGACGAATCCGTTAATTGATCCGATGATCGCTGAAATTATCGATGACTGCACCACGAAGAACAAGGTACGTAGCATAGGAACTTTGAGCTGCTCCCAAGTGGGACCCCAAGCGCCAAAATCCAATTTGGTTGGTGGAATAAACGCTGCCGATTGCGCTACGCCCGTGACTCCCTTTACCGAGTTGATCACCATGATGTAGATAGGAAGTGCGGCGATAACGAAGAGAATTGAGAGCGCGAAATAGCGAAAGACCAGCCAGAACTGGCCTTTGCCATCTAGGGTTTTCTTATTGCGAATATCTGCTTTGCGCGTGACGCGGGATGCGATATCTGAACTCACTTGTTCGCCTCCTCTGTCTTATTTACATAGATTAAATATGGAATTACCGCAACGGCGATCATCAACAGGATCAAGATCGCGATCGCAGCGCCCTTCGCGTAGTTCTGGAAGTCGAAGATAACTTGCCACATATAGATTGCCAGCACCTTGGTGACATAGCTCTTACTTGCAATACCAAAGATTAAGTCGAAGATCTTCATGGAGATATGGCCCAAGATAATCAAAACGGTTAGGAATGTTGGAGATAGCTGTGGGAACAAGATGTGGCGATAGATCTTGTATTCAGTGGCGCCATCTACACGGGCTGCTTCGCGAAGGTCATCAGGGATGCCGCGAAAGCCCGCTAAGAAGAGCGCCATTACATAGCCTGACATCTGCCAAATAGCCGGAAGGGCCATCGCAAACATCGTGCCCTTCTCAGATGAGTACCAGTCATTCTGAAGGAAGCCAAGATGAGCCTTCATAAACAACATATTTAAACCAGTTGCGTCTTTATCGCGCGCTGAGTCCATCAACCAGCGCCAAGATGTTCCCATTGCGATAAATGAGATCGCCATGGGATAGAGATAAGTCGAGCGGAAGAATCCTTCGCCCTTAATTCCCTTTTCAAGAAGTAGAGACATAATCAAACCGGAGAGGAGGCATCCGATCATAAATACGCCGGTAAATTTTAGGAGATTTGAGAGCGCGTGGGTAAATTCTGGGTCTTGCCAGAGTTCGCGGTAATTCGTTAATCCAACAAACTTAATATCAGTTGCATATGAGTTGGTGCGGTTCTGCAGAGATTCGCGAACGGTGTAACCAATCATTCCGTATACGAATACCGCCATCGCAAAAATTGATGGGAGTACGAAAAAGAATCCGCCCCACGGGCTATGGACTCGATTTTTCTTTACTTTCACTCGGATTGCGCCTCTCAAAATAAATTTCAAAATAAATTTAAGGTAAATCAAAATCTTAAAAGTTTGAGTTCTGGCGGAGCCTTTCGACTCCGCCAGAACTCAGA
>Ga0214923_10008545_pt1 | contig 10870 bp, 8 predicted proteins | sample LL1510_MetaG_FD_177993 | JGI IMG/M metagenome (GOLD analysis project Ga0214923, IMG submission 177993) | Freshwater microbial communities from Lake Lanier, Atlanta, Georgia, United States - LL-1510 | ecosystem: Environmental > Aquatic > Freshwater > Lake | place: USA: Georgia | collected 2015-10-15
CGGAAAGCCGCGTCGGGGCACGTGACGGGGGATCAGGTCAAGGAGGCCTACCAGCGCAGCGACCTTCTGGAAAAACGTCGGCGGCTAATGAACGAATGGGCGAACTTCATCGATCGCACCCCGAGTGTTGAGGCTGAGGTTGTAGTTATTCCGATTGGGAAAACTGCTTGATGAGCGAGTCATCGGATTTAGATCTCGCCACAAAGCTGCGCCAGCACGAGGAGGCCTTCATCTTAAGTGGCGCTGACGACGAGTGTGATGAAAGCCGAGCGAACGACCTTTTCAAATTCATTCTCGAGCGCAGAAGGATCTTGGCTGACGTCCTAGACGGGTCGAAGGCGGCGGAAATGGTCGATAAACAAACACTCAAGTTGATGCAGGAGTGGGACTCCGACGACCCCGCGATGTCCACTCTCGAAAAGGCTCTGCGCAAGCTGGCAACCGGTAGGGGTGTCGCGGCCGTCGAATTGCTGAAGCGTGCTGTGACTGATAGAGCCACGGCGCTCTCCCAGGATCAACGTCGGAAGGCAAAGATGCCCCGTCGGAAACACCCGTTAGATGGGCTGATAGATCACGAACTGAAGAAAAACCCGAGGATCACTGCAGCGGAGCTGGAACGCGCGCTAGAAAAGCAAATTGGGAAAGGTCTGATCTTAGACATGGACGGAGAGCAGATTGACTTCGCCGAAGACTCGTTAAAGCCAGTCAAGATTTCGGGGTTGAAAGATCGACTTACCGACGCGCGGAAGCGTGCGCTCGCAAAAGCCGGCTAGCGCGAAACCGGTCAGTGATCATGCATGCCATCTCAATAAAAACAGGGGGATGGCAACATGGCTCAAACAACTTCAGGGCGTTGCACGGCGGCTTTTGATGCGCTACCCGACAGCGCTTTCGTCAGATTAAATCAACTCCTTCACGGGGTTCTCCCGTTCTCAGCCTCGACCACCTGGCGAAAGGTTCGAGAGGGGCGATTCCCGCAGCCAGTCAAGGTCTCGTGCCAGATCACCGCTTGGCGGGTGGGCGAAGTGCGTCGTTGGCTAGCGGACCCCAAAGGATTTTCCGAGGCCGCAGCGCTAAGTAGCGGTTCGATGAAGGGGTCCTAAATGACCCACGCTGCAATCGACTTTTTGCGCGCGCTCGATGGACGACCCGAGGCTCGGTTCAACATCGAGTGTTACACCGACGTGCCGAAGAGCGCGTTAAAGCCCAAACCTGACCCACTTTTGTTCCGGCGGGCGGGTCTGACGTTGAGCGAAGTGGATCAGCTGCTGCAAACGATGCAGTTTTTAAACGCCCGAGGGGCCGGAATCTTCGTGACCCGCAACGAATGCGATGGCCATCGAAGTGCAGCGTCTGTCTCGCATATCAGAGGCATCCACGCAGACATGGACAACGTCACAAAGGCTCAGCTTGATCATCTGTTCCAACATCTGCCGCCATCAATCGTGGTCCAAACGAGCGCTCAAACACGCGTGCAGGTGTATTGGCAACTTGCGCACAGAGAGGAACTCACACCTGACGAAGCCAAAGCCCTGAATCAGGCTCTAGTTCAATACGGCGCGGATCCTGCTGCGGTCGACGCGTCAAGGTTGCTTCGGCTGCCCGGCTTTCGGCATATGAAGTATCGGCTGGATGGCCAGACCCCACTCGTAACGGCAACGTACTTCGACAACACCTACACCGCTAACCAGTTACGGGCTGCTTTTCCATGCAAACCTGCCGCCGGGAGACTCGTTCTTGGCCACCACTCCACTTTGCAACACCCCGAGCCGGAAGCGCTCAACCCCGAACTGACTGCAATCGCTGCCGCTGTACGACAAAAGCACCAAGCGCTGTGGGACGGCGAACTAGACACCGTGCTGCGCCCAAACGGGAAGGTCGGATATGACAGCCAAAGTGAAGCAGACCTGGCCCTGGCTGGTGCAATTGCGCGCACCTGTGTCCGCGGTGGAGTGCCTGAGACGAATCTTTTCGGGGCCACGGAAGCGATCTTCAACCGGTCAAAACTGGCTTCCAGAGACAAGTGGCAGTCTCGACCGGACTACCGAGAGCGAACCATTGCCAAAGCGCTGAGCGACCTGCAGCCTCCCGAATGCACCGTTGTGTCGCCCCCCCTACTTGACCGGACCGACCCGATTGACGAACTGACGCTGGAGTCTCACGGCGACATACGTAATGCCAAGGCCTTAGCCCACCTGGCCCGCAACAACTACGTTCACATCACAACCCGTGAGCGCTGGATGAGATGGTCGGAAGAAAAGTGGGTGCCCTGCGAAAAAGATGAACACGTGGCGATGGCCAAAGAGGCTTGTCGACGGATTCTTGCAACCGCGACATCGGTGTTTGCTGACGACCAGGAACGCGGCAAGAGACTGATAAGCGAGGCGATGGCTGCGCACAACCTGGCGAAGATTCAGGCGATGCTCAAACTTGCCGTATCCGAGCCGGGCATGTCGGTGACGGATCGAGAGTTGGATGCCAACCCGCTGTTGTTGGGCGTGGCTAATGGCGTGGTTGATTTGCGTTCGGGGCTGCTGCTAGCCAACGAGCCAAGCATGTTGATCACAAGATACTGCGCTGCCGACTTTGTCGAAGGGGCTTCATGTCCGCGTTGGCTTGCCTTCCTCGACCAGGTTTTTCTGGGTGACCGAGCCACAATCGCTGCCGCGCAACGCCTACTTGGCTACACCCTGACCGGGCTTAACACCGAAGAGGTCCTAGTCATCAGCTACGGCCACGGTAGCAATGGAAAGAGTGTCTTCAGCAACACGGTGCTGCGAATCATGGGTGGCTACGGGATGACCGCGCCCTCATCGCTGTTAACGGCTCGCCGGGCGGATGACTCTGGGCCGCGTAATGACCTCGCCGCTCTCGCGGGTGCTCGGCTAGTGTCGATCAACGAGTTGCAGGCGGGTGACCGCCTGGATGAGCAGGTCGTAAAGATGTTGGCTGGACGTGAACCCATTGCCGCGAGATTCTTGTTTCGCGAGTTCTTTGAGTACGTGCCCCAGTTCACACCATGGATGCGGACCAACCACAAACCGATTGTCACTGGTGAGGACGATGGAATCTGGCGCCGACTCGTGCTCCTGCCGTTCCTCCGCAACTTTAAAGATGGTGAAAAGGACCCACACCTAGAGCAGAAGCTTCTCGCCGAGCGAGATGGGATCTTGCAATGGATGCTTGAAGGCGCGCGCCTGTACTTAAAAGATGGCCTACAGCTGAGCCCGTTGATGCAGCGAGAGGTGGCCGCGTACCGCAAGGACAGCGATGTTGTGGGTGAATTTCTGGCGGAAAAGGCCACCATCGACGCCAACTCCAAGGCACTACAAGCCGACGTCTACCGTTCGTACAAGTATTGGTGCGAAGAAAACGGGCTTCGGCTTCCGTCGAAGAAGAGCTTCACGCAGCGGCTGGCCGAACGTGGTTTTACCGAAGCCAAAAGCGGCGCAGACCGCTACTACACCGGGCTGACCATCCACAGTCTATTCCGAACCGTCATGAGCCCTGAACCACAGGTGGGCGTGGACGGGATGGACAGGATTTCAGCCATTTTCCATAACTTCTCGCAAGGAGATTCCTATGAGGAACTTACCCCAAACAGCCAGTAATCCCGTCCAACCTGTCCAACGGCTCGGGGACCACTAATGAGAAACTGTCAAAAATCGTTCCGAGACGCCATCCTTGAGCGTCAACAGCATCCTCTACATTCCGGGTTATATAAGCTTAGAGAGGTCTGCTGGGACCTCGGAATAATTCATCGTGAACTGGATAACATCAACGACTTTAAGCGTGGTCGAATCAGCGAATGGGGTTTGGAGTGCTGTACAAAAGACGACATCTACGTCTGGTTGAGGGGCTTACCAGAGTACATCGCGCAGTTATTAGGTGGGAAGGTTCTGCCCGCCCTTGAGGCTTTAGTGGCTGATGGCGCGAGCCCGGCCGAAATTGAGGCACTGCGTCCCTGGTTACGCGATCAGGCAGCAAGGTTAGTCGACGACCTAGAGGACGCACGGCTCGATATTCGTCGCGCAGTTGGTCGTGAATACGATCGCATGCGGCACGGAAACCCGCTGCTGCAACCCCTAGTTGAACGGGCCATCAGGCTGACTGAAGAAGCGCTCTCGCTAGCACCGTCCCTGAGGTCCTGTGATTAATTCAGGTGTCGGCTTCGTCCGACCCCCTGTTTAGGATTACTTGGGATGTTTACAACCATGGGCGGTCTGGTCTCTTGCCTGCAGTGCCAGGCCCGTGCGAAGTCAACAGGCACCCAGTGTCAAAAGCCAGCGGTCAAGGGCAAGCGAGTCTGCCGTACACATGGTGGGGCAAGCACAGGACCCAAAACCGAGGCGGGGCGACGCAAATGCGCGGAGGTACGAACCGTACATGGTCAAGAGACGCGAGCGGCGCGGCTGGAGCGACACAAAGCCAGTGTGAGGCTGACTCTGCTTGAAGCACTGGGCTACGCGCTAGGGATGATGGCTGGACCTAGGACAAGAGGACGCAAACCTAATCTCGGATAGAAGGGCCGAATTTGCGCGCCCCTCGGCGCATTCAAGGGGGCTTACCCCGCCGCTTTAGATAGGCCCTCGATGTTTCGGTTGCCACGCTCTGCCCGCTAGTCGTAGGCTTGTTCCCGAGCTCCTCAGACCCACAAAATTCCCTCGGTACAGTACAAATCACAATCCCCGGCCGAAACTGCGGGGGAAGTTTTTAAGTGCAAACTTAACAGGCATTGGGTCGGGTACCGATTCCAACGCAGCTTATCGAGGCTATGACATGCAGAAGGCACGGATCAGCACGTATAAACGAGCACGCGCCCAACCGACCCCTGTGCCCTTTAGGACAACTGCCCGAAGAACCGTCATTGCCCTCATATTGCAAGCCGCAGCAAGCAGTGTGACGGCCCACGCTGCCGAGCCTAACTTCTTAGGATCGCCTTCCGGCAGATATCCTTCGGAGTTGGAAATACTATCCCGCGGCCGCTGGGAAATGAGCCGCTTTCACTCCACCGCAACCCCCGCTGCCGAATACGCTGCCGTTTTTTACAAATACGTGCAACACCAAGAGGTATTTTTTTTACCAGAAGCAAAAATAATTGACGAAAAAATTGTCTCAATGTTCTGGCGTCGTATCGACTGCTCGAAACCGGGTGACCTTTCGATAATAGCTGAAGTTCGAAATTTAAGATACATGGAGTACGTCGAACCAGCAAACTTGCGCACCGATGACGCATTTAAACTGCGAGACATGGTTTGTGGTATTACAAGAGGCGGTAAAACTTTTTATGCGGTTTCTGCAGAACCCGGTAACTATAACTCGCTAACAGGCTGGACTGCCTCGGATATAAACATCATTGAGAATTTCAGCTCTTTATCAGTTGGCACGTATAGCATCCAATACGATTCTACAGCTGCGCCAACGAGGACGGGCGTGCGCGAAATTGATTGTTTAAATAAAAACTCATTAGACGATGCTGATTTTCAATATTTTCAAAGGGATGTTTGTAGTCGTGGAGTAAAACTTGCCAAAAGAATTTTGGCACCCGCCCCGAATGGCTCAACCGAAAAAAACGACGTTGGGGCAGGCGCCGAGCCAGCTCGAAAATCAATTGAGCAAGCCAAAGACAATTGTAAAAACCTCGGATTCAAAACCGGCACCACCAAGTTCGGCAACTGCGTTTTGGAGCTAACAAAATAAAAACGATTAATTGTTCACGATTTTCTCTAATACTCACGCCCCTGCTACTCCTGCAAGCGTGCGCTTCGGTAGAAACATGGAACAAAAGTCACCAGAATCCATCGCTGGCAAACGACTTCAAGGGAATTGCCGCAGTTAGTTTGTGGGGCAATCAAGACGATGTGGTTTACTATGCGGACTCAGCCTGCAATAAATACGGCGGTTTGAAAGCGGGCAGCCTGGCTGAGATTAAAAGCCTTCGCCGGCTCGAATTGAGTTTTTGGGGTTATGAATGTAATGGCCCAACATCTCGCCAGACCGATATTCCCTCTCGCTTGCCTGTCCCGGTCTCCAGTCCAGTTACGCCCGTTAAAACAGACAGGTCGCCCCCTGCAAAAAATAAAAATACAGTGGATGAAGCAAAAGAAAAATGCGCTTCCTTGGGTTTTAAACCCGGGACGGAACGTTTTTCTGATTGCGCGCTTGAATTAATCCAGTGACTTAGGATTCTGGCAATTCTTTCAGCGTAAGTGTCTTTGAGTAAACCGACCTCAGAAGCAGTTCATTACCCTTGCCGAAGAGACGTAGGTACAGTTTGTCATCCCTCTTGGGGTCGTTATGGTGTACGTCTCGACCGATGGCCTTTGAGGGGCTATTGGCATCATTCCTGCAGTAGCCATCGCGGCGTCCGCCGGCGGCTGGCCAGCAAGCAAGCGAAGCCCGAGTTCCAGTTGTTTTAAAGCCTTTGCTTTTTCTCGGCGCTTTTTTTCCTCCTCGTATGCAGCGAGCTGTTGTTCGTACGCTTGTTGCTGTTGTTCGTAGAGGGCCTGTTGGCGCTGCGCATTTTCAGCGGCAGTCTTAAGTTGAATTCGGCATTGCCCATAGGCATCAGACCCGGGAAAAATGCCGAACTTTTGGCATGTGTTATCGTCTGGCGATCCGTCACCCGGGATTTTTACCTTTTGGGGCATTTCCAATGCTTCCGACGGTCGTGAGGTCTGCTGCTTTTTTGAGAGTTCTCTACGGCGTAACTCTAAAACACAGTCGCCGTGTGCTTCCGTTTTAGGCTTGAACCCAATTTCGGTACATACATTCGAAAAGACACTAAATTCATCGGCCGCAGCAATAGCCGGCACCAGTAGCGCTCCCGCAAGAATGGCTCTCTTCACTTCATCACCTTCAGTACGCAGGCGCCAAATTTTTCAGTCCCCCTTTTGAATCCAAGCTCCGCACATTTTGTTTTAGCGGATTCCATCGTTTCTGCCTCTGGACCAGCTTCAATTTTTTCAACTTTCTGGATTGAATGGGCGGCTTGTACGGGAGCGTTGATTGGAAAATAGCCGCGACAAATAAAATCTCTGAATTTGGAAAAATAAGAAGTCTTCGCAAAATCGATTGGAGACAGACCCATCTGGACCCGATCGATCGAGCAGGAAAAATGCGCATCACCGGCGCCGACATTAAAATAATCCGGACTTTGATTTACCGGAATCGAGCCAGTCCTCATTCTTAATGTAATTCCATCCTCAAATATCTCGTCATTTCGGCGAATCGTAGAGGCATCAAAAAACCAATAACGAGTCACTTCTTTTTTGGGAGTATCAGTTATCTCTGCATGAGCGAGGAACCAGGATCCGTCGTATTCCTTGTAGCCGCATAGGCCGTCCAGCAAGCCCCGCCTCATCGTGCCCGTCTCGCGAGAAATATCAATATACTGGCCAAAATGCGGTTTAACTTGTTGGTCGTTGCAAGAGAATTCCCAAGTCCAACGGGGGGAGCCCTTTCCATTACTGAGATGAACAAACTCGCCCGACACGAGGGAAGGGGGGTTGCCAATTTTTTTAAGAGCGGCTAAGTTAGTAAAGTAAACATCGCCATTGTTAGTCATAGCCATCGGCGTCCAAGTGTCGTCGGATAATGCGGGTGTGCTCTGCCCCAATAGTGCTGCGAAAATAACAATCCCCGCGACGTGAATTACGTTTGTGCTTGAAGCGGATGTATGCGGCATCTTTATTCTCCTGAAGCAGGCTGGGGGGCGGGACGCTTGACATATGTTCATCCTCAATGTTTGTAGTCCTGATAACCACAGAGAAGGCTTGTCAGCTGGTCGCGTAACACGTGACTACTCCCCTCCCGTCCTTACACCCCGAAGTGTGCACCAACCATTCCTACAGAGTAACGACATCGTTTGTGCAGAACAGTGTGCAAGGTCGACGCTAGGGGAGGTAAAGCGAAAATGGGCGGTGTACCCCAGTGTGGGGGGGCGTAAGGTGCAAAGCGGACGGGTGGTGGATAGGCAGTAGGCGCACGGGTGGCGGAAGCCCAGGCCCCAAAACGGAGGCGGAGCGCCACAATTGCGTTAGGGTTTCGGCCAGCCCGAAACCTCGGGCTGGGCCGCCTTTAGCTCGGGCGCTCGCCACCAGGGTATTGCAGCGATCATCGTTGAGTGCTCTCGGCCATCATGGATGACTCGTAGTAGCATTTAACTCGGCCATGCGCGAAGCAATACCTTGAGGCGGCTCAAAAACAAAGGGCCGCATGTAGCGGCCCCCTCATCTGGTGCATCTTTCAGCTTGTTAGCGTCCAGAGCGCATATCCCAATCGGCGAGGTCCTCATGATGCAACAAGAAGTCGGCCATGTGCAACCAGTCTCCCAGATACGCAAGATGCGCTATCGGCTTGGGCTCGATCTCGGCACCACATCCATTGGCTGGGCGATGTTAAGGCTAGATGAAGAAAACAAGCCCTGCGCCATCATCAAAGCTGGCGTACGAATCTTCTCTGATGGTCGAAACCCGAAAGATGGTGCATCACTAGCGGTTGCTCGAAGGGAAGCCCGGGCAATGCGCCGCCGCCGCGATCGGCTACTGCGTCGCAAGGCCAGAATGATGCGTCTACTCATCACTTTCGGTTTTTTCCCAAGCGACATTGACGCTCGCAAAACTCTAGAGCGGCTGGATCCCTACCTATTGCGCGCAAAAGGGCTTGATGAGCCATTGCGCCCAGAGGAGTTCGCGCGTGCGCTCTTCCATATCAACCAGCGGCGCGGATTCAAGAGCAATCGAAAGACGGACAAAGCGGAGAGTGACGGCAGCGCTTTGAAAGGCGCTATCAAGCGCCTACACGATGTTATCCATCCTGATGGCTTAGATGGCCGAGCGAGGACGGTTGGAGAATGGCTGCACCGTCGCGAGCTCGTCGGTCAGACCGTGCGTGCGCGGTACCGCGAACAACGCGTCCAGAGGGAAGACGGGAAATCTCGCATCGAAAAGAGTTACGACCTGTACGTCGACCGTGCAATGGTTGAGGCCGAGTTCGACCAGCTCTGGAATAGACAGAACAGCTTCAACCCGAGTCTTTTTAACGCCGAAGCACGGGATGCGCTAAAGGATTGTCTCCTGTACCAACGCAAACTTCGCCCGGTAAAGCCCGGCCGCTGCACCTTGATGCCGCATCTGACTCGAGCGCCGCTCGCACTCCCAAGTCAGCAGCGATTTCGTCTCTACCAAGAAGTCAACAATCTCCGAATTGTCGGGGCAAATGGTTCCGAAACTACGCTTAGTCTTGCCAGTCGCGATGCCATTATTGCCGAGATGGAAGGTAGTTCCCGGAAGACGTTTGCCAGCCTAAGAAAACTAATTGGCGCTTCCAGCGGATCCCAGTTCAACTTAGAAGATCTAAAACGTACCGAACTAAAAGGGAACCAAACCTCTAGTGTGCTGCGCAAGGCAGACCACTTCGGCCCCGACTGGGACGGCTTCCCCCACGCAAAACAAGACGAGATTGTCGAACGCCTGATTACCGAAGAGAGTGAGGCCGAATTGGTGGCTTGGCTGGTCGCAGAGACTGGCATAACCGAGTCGGTGGCAGAGCGCATTGCAAACGTGAGCTTGCCCGAGGGCTACGGCAGCCTGAGTGCTGCTGCGCTCGCAAAAATTCTGCCTGAACTACAAAAAGATGTAGTCACTTACGATAAAGCTGTACTGGCAGCGGGGTTCGATCACCATTCGAACATCAGCCATGCGTCAACCGGCGAAGTGCTACCGCTGCTTCCCTATTACGGAGAATACCTGACACGGCATGTAGGGTTCGGCACCGGCGATCCAGCCGATAGCCCGGAAAAAAGATTCGGCAAGATCGCCAACCCGACTGTCCATATTGGACTCAACCAGATTCGGAAGGTGGTCAATGAACTCATCGGTCGCTATGGGCACCCTAGCGAGGTGATTGTCGAAGTCGCCCGAGACCTCAAGCAGAACCGAGAGCAAAAAGCGGATCAGCAGCGGCAGCAAGCCGAGAATCAGAAGCGCAACGAACGCATCCGCGCCGAATTGTCAGGGCTTCTGCACGTTGCGGAATATGCAGTCAAGACTGCTGACATTCAAAAATTCATCTTGTGGGAAGAGCTTGCGGCAGACCCGTTAGAGCGCCGCTGCCCGTATAGCGGTGTGCAGATTAGCAAGGCCATGCTGATGTCGGACGAGGTGGAGATTGAACACATCCTGCCGTTCTCCAAAACTCTGGATGACAGCCTAAACAACAAGACAGTCGCGGCTCGACGCGCTAACCGAATCAAGGGCAACCGCACCCCAGCCGAAGCGGCTACAGACTTCGCAAGGGAGGGGTGGCAGATGGAGGATATGCTGGCCCGTGCGGCGTTGATGCCCAAGAACAAGCGCTACCGCTTCGCAACGGATGGCTATGAACGCTGGAGCAAGGATCAGGGATTCCTCGCCCGAGCCCTGAATGACACCCGGTACCTCAGCCGGATAGCGAAGGAATACCTGAACCTAGTGTGTCCGAACACTCGGGTTATCCCCGGCCAAATGACGGCGTTGCTGCGGGGCAAATTCGGGTTGAATGACATCCTTGGTCGGTCAGGCGAGAAGAATCGGGACGATCACCGGCATCATGCGGTCGACGCTTGCGTGATCGCCGTAACAGATCAGGGTCTGCTTCAACGCTTTGCGCAGGCGAGCGCGAGCACCCGCGAGCAACAGCTCTCTCGCCTTGTAGAACGGATGCCAGAACCGTGGCCAGGATATCGCGACCACGTTGAGCGCGCGGTCAAAGCGATCTACGTGAGCTTCAAGCCAGATCACAGCCACGAGGGTGCCATGCACAACGCCACAGCCTATGGGCTACTGGGCGAGGGCCAGGTGGTAACTACCAAAGTCGTCGATGGCATTCG
>Ga0214923_10008546_pt1 | contig 10869 bp, 21 predicted proteins | sample LL1510_MetaG_FD_177993 | JGI IMG/M metagenome (GOLD analysis project Ga0214923, IMG submission 177993) | Freshwater microbial communities from Lake Lanier, Atlanta, Georgia, United States - LL-1510 | ecosystem: Environmental > Aquatic > Freshwater > Lake | place: USA: Georgia | collected...
CGCTGCAATTTAAATCCGAATAACAACAAAGAAAGGCAAAACAATGGGTAAACATAGAAGAAATTGGCAATACGCAATTACAAAAGAAGTATTGGCTATTCACGAAGTGATTGAGCCATATGATTGGGAATTGGATTTAGAAATGAATGAAGATTGGGAGCAATGGGAAAAGGAGCTAATCAAAAAATGAAACAGCAACTAAAAACTGACTTTGACGTATTTAATTACGTCAAGCAACATCTTTTGACGCAAAATAAAAAAAGCTGGGGCAAAAAACATCAGAATGAAGATTCAGATGTCTTTTGTGCTTACAGAGGCGATGAAGGTTTGTCTTGCGCTGTTGGTTGTCTTATTGACAATGATTACTATAACTTCAGGTTAGAAACAAAATCAGTTTCTGATTTTGCGGTTCAAAAAGCAATTTGTCAATCAATTCCGAATTGGGAATTTAATGAATATTTGCTCGCAGATTTACAATATGTTCACGACATTGTAAATTCAGAAAAATGGGCTAATCATTTAGAAATACTTAGCATGAATTTTGATGCTAATGGTTCATATCTCAGAAAAGGAGAAGATGAATAATGAAAGATTATATGGAAATTGGGCCTTCACCTTGTAGTGAAGATTGTGCTCAAGTTGGAGATGAAGGTTTTCGTCAAAGAGCAACTAAAGAGATGGATGCTTATATCAATCAACTTAATCGTATGTTTGGTGATTTGATTAAAGATAATAAAACCATTTACTTTAGTAAGAAATGGTTTCCTCACGATTTTGGAACTTATGGAGAAGTTGTAATCAATTTTGATGATGAAACAGATTATGACATTATTTACGAAATTGAAAGAAATCTCCCTGAATATTGGGATGATGAAGCAAAAAAACAACTAGATCTATTGCCAAAAGGCATAGAATAACAAAGGAAAAAACATGAAAAAGCAAGAAATTGATCAAGATGAATTCAAGGATATTTCATTGAAAGTATTCAATGATAGCGTACCACTACGTGGTGATAAAAAGAAAGCGCAACTCATTGGGGTTAAAGTCAATGAAAACAATGAAATCACTTGTGATGTAATTGGAGAAAACGGAGATGTTTATGATCTCATTAGTAATATTAAGAATAACAGCAATGCTATTCTGAAACTTGGTGATTATAAACTAGTTAGCATTTTGACTGGTGGTTGGGCTGCACCTGTAACTGATGATGAGAATAATGATTTGCCACCATCTCAACACCCAGAAAGAAAGCGTGTTTTGGTTTCAATTATCGGTTATTCAGTAAATCAAGTATCAAGTGTTATGTCATTTGATGGTGAAGATGAAGAACAAATGTATGATTACAATCAAGGTCAAGGAGCACTTCGTGAAGCATTTGACGAATTGCTTACTGAACTGAATTGGGTGTAACTAATGTTTTCATATTCTGAAAACCTCCTAAGATGCGCAAAGGATGGTTTAGAAAAACCATCTGACTTTGGGTATTGGGGGCCTAAGGATATGTTTGAGATTTGGGGTTTTTGTGGGATTGATAAAAGCCAAGCTTCTAATATTTTAGAAGAAAGTAACTTTGAAACAATCTCACAAAAACTCATTTCTGAATTCCCTAACGATTTTAGAATTGAAACATATCGACATTGGGCTGTTGGTCAAGTAACAAGATTAGTTTGCCGTATCCTTCACCGTAAAGGTGAAATTGAAGATAAAAATATAACTGACGCTTTCAAAAAGGCTATGGAATGGAAAGATCAATTGGCAAACTATCCTGTCGCAGATGAAGAAGATTATTCCGATAGATTGTATCAACAAAATATTGATGATATTCCTCAATTACGAGTGGCAAAATTTGCTGATCAAACTGTTGATGATTGGGCTGTAAAAATTGTCAATGAACTTCACGAGATAGGTGAATATTGGGATGAGGATAATTTTCCGTCAGAAGATATGGTTATGCGAGCAATTTATAATTTGCAAATTTGGAACAAAGAATATCCAACAGAATGGTTTGAATTTGCTGATAGAAATGGCTTAGAAAGACCACCTTTTGATTTAGAATCAATGTCAAGATGGAATAAAAATCAATTATCACTATTTGGAGATGACAATGGCAAGAACTAGAATTAATAAAAATGTAGATGATCCAGTTATCGAGAAAATTAAATTTGATTATAATAATCAAAATGAAACCGGTAGTTTGGAAGTGCATTTTAAATCAGGTATTGTTTACAGGTATAAAGATGTTTTAAAGAAAAGCGTAGATGCTCTTCTTCAAAAAGATGTATTTGTTGCTCATCAATACAACAAATATATTAATTCATCTTACACTATATCTGAACGTATTAAAACTGATAAATTTTATAAGGTTATTGAAATTGAAAGAAAGAAGCAATACTTAGCAAAGAATAATGCAGCAAGAAGAGCAAGAAAAGCAAAAACAAGACAACAAAAGGAGCTAGAAAATGCCTAACCATTGCGAAAATAATTTTACCGTGCGTGGTAAAAAGCAAGATGTAATTGATTTTATTGCATCTTGTGTTACTTCAAAACACGGTGAAGAGCAAATAAGTGAAGAAAAAATTAAAGAAGCAATTCTTGAAGGAACATATAATGATGCTAAAAAGTTCGTCTTGGAAAACTTTTGTTTGTTCAGAAAACTAAAACCAATGCCTGATGAATTGTATAAAGACAAGGTTTTTGGAGCTGAAAAAGATCAAGCATTGATTGATAAATATGGCTCTGATAATTGGTATGATTGGGCCAATGACAATTGGGGAACTAAATGGGGTTGTTATGATACTTCATTTGATTCCATTTATGAAACTTCTGATGGGGAGTTTGAATTGCAAATCAATTACAATACAGCTTGGGCTCCGGGTGATGATTTTCTTATGGAAAATCTAGCAGTTGAGGATTACAAGCACCTTAAATTTCATCTTTATTATGAAGAACCAGGAATGGGTTTTCATGGGTTTTTCTTTATTAAAGATGGTTCGGTTGTAGAAAATAATTGTGAAACTCACAATCAATTCCCAGAGTCAATGAGTGATGCATTGGATAGGTATTAATATGGGACTTGACAATATTCCACGTGTTTATCCTTGCCAAAAAGAAAATACTGCCATTACAGATGATGATGGTCGTATTGATTGTGAAAAAACAATAAAAGCTAATCAATGCCCATATAAACGAGAAGCTGAATCTTCAGTTTTGCTAAAACAATCAGGTGCTAAACCTACTTATGGTATGTTTGGAGTTCCTTGTTGGTATCGTGGAAAATATGGCAATATGCTTTTGGCTTTGCTTGAAAGAGGCAATTTAGATACTTATGGAGAAACAGAATATTCATTTTATGGAGATGGGGGTGATAACGAAGGATTATCTATACAATACTGCAAAGATATGTCGCAGTTTATGAAAAATCATACTGAAGAGTTTGCAAAACAAGCGCAAAAAAATAGCCCAGGAGAAGAAGCAGTAGATCTAATTAAAGATTGGGTTTACGCTTCTTGGTGGTTAGATTTTGTAGCAGAATACGCAGACGGTTCAGCCATTTGGTACTAACAGAAAAAGGATGAGATGTTTAACAAAGATGACTTTGATAATATTGACAAGGTAAATGAAGATACAGTACCAGATGGTGTTGTTGACGCTAGTGATTATGCATTGATATTGAGAAAAACCGTTGAACACATAAGGGATACTGATTATGACAACCCTGAAAGTAAGATGGTAGCAATGATGAATATTATCAATCTAATGCATGAAGATGAAGAAAATTTGAATGATAATAACGTTTATGGCGTTGCTATTGCTCTTATGTATCACATACAGACATTACTTGGTGGTATGGTTGATGAAGACAGGAGAGAATACTTTGATCATCTAGAGAAAGAAGTATTGCCAGTATTTGATGAAGAATCACAAGTTCTTCCATACTATGATACAGAAGGAGATATGAATAATGAGTGACCATCAAGAATTTTTAGTTAATATGAATGAGTCTTGGAGAAACAAGGCCGTTTGTAGAACAACTAAGACAATCAATTGGTTTGATGAAGATAAACATCAGATTAAAATGGCAAAAGAAGCTTGTAGAAAATGTCCTGTTGCTGATCAATGTTTAGAATTTGCGGTCAGAAATCAAGAAAGATTTGGCGTATGGGGAGGCTTTACGCCAAGAGAAAGAAATAAGATTACAAGACATCTTTCGGTATTAACAAAGGAGGAAGCCAAAAATTTGGTGATTAAATATGGAAACAAAGTACTGTCTCAGATTAATTAAAGAGACATATATTGATGCTCAAAGCTATGATGAAGCAAATCAAATTGCAGAAATGATGGCTATGAGAGAATCAAATCAAATGCTATTAGGTAATTTAGTTACAGTAATTACTGAAGTTGAAGAGTTAACAAGAGCATAGGAGAAAAGCATGAAAAAGCAATCAGTCAAGAATACCAAACAAGATAACGGAGGTAATAAAATGAAGACCAGCAAGAAAACAAAAGCAGCTGATACCATTAATGTATCAGAAATCAAAAAGGTTATCACTGCGCCTTTTGCTACAAAAAATGAAGCGCCCGGTGCTAACTTTGATGTTGGACATATCTCAAAGATGTCGTCACTCATTAAGGTTTCGGATATGTTTGTTGATTACAGTTACCAGCGTGTTCCGCTCAAGACAAAGATTAACAGAATTGTTAAGAACTTTGATCCAGATTTGCTCGGCGTTATCACCTGCTCAATGCGTGAAGATAACACTTTGGCAATTATTGACGGTAGCCATCGCTATCACGCATTGATTGAAAAGGGTATGAAAAACGCAAATGTAAACGCATTGGTTTACTTTGGTCTTTCTGTTGAAGATGAAGCACATATCTTTGCCTTAACAAATCAAGAACATACAAAGCCAACGCCTTCACAAATCTTTAAGGCCGGCATTGTTTCTGGTGATGAAATTTCTATCGGTATTAATAGTATTGTAGAAAAAGCTGGGGCAATGGTTGACTTTACGCCAGGACCTAACAAAATTAGAGCAGTTGCTACTTTGCGTAGAGTTTACACAAATGGCGGGGCAAATGTTTTGCTCAAGACTTTGGAAACGCTAAAGAAAGCGTATCCGAATAATAAGGAAATGTTCCGCGATCAAATGATTTCGGCTATTGGTTGTATTTACAATCGTTATGGCAAGAAAGTAAATCAAGAGCGTTTGACCGAAACATTGGCTAGAATGGGCAATCCATCATTGGTTATTGCTCAGGCTCAAGCAATGATTAGTAGCGGTCAAACGGTTACTTTCACATCATTGCCTTACCTTATTGTTAGCCGCTACAATGTGAAATTGCGTAAGGATCGACTCACGGATTTCCCAATGAATCTGCTTCCGCAACAAGTGTGGACTCAGAAAGCTTAATGGTTAAGAAAACAACTAGCGTTCCTTTCGTCAGGAAATACTATTTTGCTCTCGGTTATTCTGACCGAATTCAAAAAGTAGATTCTCCACCATCAATAGAGCTAAATGAATATTATTTAGATCTACTCAATGTTAATGTCATTGAGGAGTATAAAGCTGGTAGAGAGATTGCCGAAAGGGATCTAGTAAACAACATCAGATAGGAAAAAATATGTCACAACCAACTTGCCAAGATCGTATTAAAGAACAATACGACAATAGAAATGAATCAGTTGCCAAAATGATTAAACATCATAACGGAACTGTTGAAGATGAACTTGATGAATTGACCGAACAATTTGTCGAGGAATTCACAAAAACAGAGAATAGAGAACCGACAGATGATGAAATTGATAAATTCCGGGAGAATGCTTCTGATACAGAATACAATCAGGATAGTCTTATGGAATTCCCATTAGGTTTTACTATCCATAAGGTTGTCAAAATTGAATTGAGCACGGGTGGCCCTGCTGATTATCTTGAAGTATTTATTGACCCTGAATATACAGATACTGTTGTCAGAGTTGTTTATCATTTTGCTGATTGGTTTGATCACGCTGAAATGGAAGTATCTGACAATGACCCTCTTTGGGAATTCGCTGAAATTTATTGTCAAGGATTACTAGACATTATCTAAGGAGAAAAATGGAATACCTAGAAAGAACAGAAATAGCAGGAAATACAATTACAACAAAACAGGAGAATAATATGGAAACACAGCAAGGCAATGAGGTATCAATTAAAATCCCAGTGAATCAACTTATTGATTCTCTAGCAAAGAGCAATATCATCACTAATCTAATTAGCAATGCTGTTGCTGAAACTACTGAGAATAGTGTTGAAGAATATTTCTCAGAAAAAGGCAGCGAATTGCTTGATAGATATGACATTATGACTAGTGATAATATTGATGAGCATATCGGTTCCTATCTTAGTGATAATCTTGATGAGTATATTGATCAATCAGATATTGTTGATGATGTTGTCAGTAGGCTTGATGATAGGGATTTGGTTACTGATGCAATTGAAAATAATCTTGATCAATATAGCCCACAAAGCAGTTGTGGAATTGCTAAGAAAGCATATGAAGCAATTATTGATTCAGTTCGTTATGATTTGATGTGTCATGGTATTAAGGAAAGCACTCGTGAATCTCATTATGTTCATGGAGAAGGCTTAACAATCTTTAATCAATTGAAGCGTATCATTGAAGAAATTGTTGATGATAGACTTCACAAAGTAGAGCTGGTTAAAACATTTGATAATTCAACCAAATATGAAATCGTTGAAGATGTAGTTCCAAGTACGGCTTTCCCTTGTACTCATTTTAAAATTACAACATACACTCCAGAACAAACTGAAGCAATTAAATCATTTTTGTTTTCAAATAAAGAGATGCAAGAGTCTAGAATCGTATTTACAGCAAATACTAATAGGCAAGATAATCCACTATAAACAACCAGAAGGAAGGGTGAAATGAAATATATCAAAGTATCCAATTGGGCTCATAACGGAGTAAACAGACTTCGTTTAGAAAAGCTTGGTCTATCTTCTAAAAGAGAAGATCCAGATACAATTGGTCAATTTGGTTCGGGTATTAAGTATGCCCCAATCTCAGCTCTTAGAATGGGCATTGACTTTGTATTTGTTGGCTTTGACGATAAAGGCAAATATCAACTTCGCTACTCCGTTGTAGATGAAGAAGGCATTAACTCAATTGTTTATGATTATGGCGACTATCAAAAGCCATCTTCTTTTACAATTGAAGCTGGCTCTTTAAGTTGGGATACCGAATGGCAAATTTATCGAGAAGTAGTTTCCAATGCTAAAGACGAAGGTGATTGGGCAAGACATATTGTAAATACAATTGAAAATGAAGAAAATACATTTTCAATCTACATCTCTGCTACGCCAAAAATGATGGAGATATATAATAATCATGAAAAGTATTTCTGTGACACAAGAAAGACTATTCATACTTGTAGCAGAACTAGTGTTAAATTCCTAGATAAGTTTGACGAAGAAGAAAGGCTTTATAATAAAACGGTACTTTGTCATTCAGAAAGTACAAAGTTCCATTCACTATTTGATTATAATTTTTCTGATGGTGATTTAAATGAGGACAGAACATTTAAGTATGTTTCAAGTGAACGTATCAAAATCACAAAAGCTTTTGCTGCTTGTAAGAATCCAAAAATTATTAACAGAATTCTTGATGCTGCATTCAAATACAATCTTTGGGAATTTAATTTTGTAAGCCCATTGCATTGGGAATTGACATACCCATCATATGAGTGGAAAGAGCGCTTTTATGAAATGTTCGGTGAAAACGCAGTTATTTTATCTCCAGATCAAACAATTGTACCCGGAATTGAATCACTTGTAAAATCAAAAGGCAAAATACCTAAAGGCTGTTTGTCTATTGGATTGTATTCTTTCCTAAAACAATGTGGAATTTTAACTTGCGAAGATTTACTTGATGAATCATTTCAATATAACATTGATGAAGATCTTTCTAAATATCCAAAACTAGTTCAGGCAATGAAAATTGCTAGTTATTATGAACCAGGATTGGGCAAGATGAAGAAAAATATAGTAGTCTTTGACACAAAAGATGACCGGATTATGCTTGGTCTTACTATTGGCATGAACAAAGATTATGATGAAAGACAAATCATGATTGCTAAAGATCACGCATTGGCAGCAGATGTGCGTGATTTAGTAGCAACAATAATTCATGAATATGACCACTATTCAACAGGTGTTAGTGATAATATGAATCGTGAATTCCGTTCATTGGCAGATAGTAGGATTGCTAAACTAATGATTAATGGATATAAAGAGACACCTGCTTACATTCATAATGGTGCTATTAAAATTAAATTAAAAGATTTGCCTATGTTTTCGTCTGTTGATTTCGCCATTCAGCCGATTGAAAAAACAGGTTGGCATTTAGCTCGCATTGGAAAGTTGATTTTTAAACTTGACATTGGCGACAATAAAATCTCACTAAGTGGTGTCGCAATGCCTGACTCATCTGGTGAGGAATTGGAAATCAATATCGGTCAGAATGGCACGATTGCCAGATTGGATTAATATGACAAAAATTGGATTTTTTATGTGGTGTGTTTGGGGATGTATATTATTGTCAATTGGTTCAATTGTATTAATTCCTATTGCGATGATTGTATTGCCATTAGCATTAATAGCTATTCTAGCCTATATTATCTACTGATTATGCCTAGATTTGATCAATACTATATCGTAGAATTTAGAATGCCGATTAAAGTAGATTCAGTTTCTACTGTACAAGAAGCATTGAGTAGAGCAAAACAAGTTTGCGAAAACCAATTTGGATTTAAACCCGAAAATTGGAATGCGAGAATATTTGAATACTCGACAGGAATGGATGAAGTTGGACATGTGAAAGAATATTTCTACAATCCAAATTCATCTAATTTCAGAGAAATACAAAAGAATATTGCCTATTTTAATGACCTAGTAGAAAAGAGTATGAGTATAGATGATATTGAAAAAGGAATTATTAGAGGTGATATTGGAAATGGAAAAGAAGGGATTGGAGGTTCACAACTATAAAACAGTTAGAGAATATTTAATTGGACTTAACAGATTTGATTTGGTAGAATGGATAGATAACAATCGTTCAGAATTTACTAAATCTGTTTTAAACAAAGAACATCAAAGTATAGGATTTTATTATGACTGAAAACAATGGACTATCAGAAAACAATACCCTTTATACAGATATGGTTTTAGAAATTATGGGGTCTTGGGTTAACGGAGATTTTGAAGTAATTCAAACCGTAACGCAATCAATCGCTAGTGAGATGGGGGATAACGATACAGTTATGCCTGGTCTTTTATTTGGTGCATTGGTGCATATGGGTGTTTTGATTGCTCAAATTTCAAGTTTGACTGGTGATGATATGGAAAAGGTGTGGACAAATTATCTACATAACTATCTTACAGAGACTAGAAAGAATATGGTTAAGATTCCAGTTTTGCATCCGAAGTTCGCTGAGGAACTAGCAAAAAAAATGGATGAAATGGAGGAATAATTTTATAGTACAGTAAACTAAGAAAGCAAAAGTGAAGTTGTTGATTTGCTTTTGGTTTCTTCTAAATGCCAATGCTAATGCGTATCAAACGCAAAACCTAAACTTTTGGAGGAACTATGAATATACAATCATCACCAATACTTGGCACTATTGGTTTATTATATGGAATAATTACTGGAGCTATTATTTCTCACACAATTACAAAAGATCACTATGAAACAAAAAAAGTAGAAGCGGTCATTGTAGTTGAGAAAGAAATAATTAAGCCAGAAGTAGTAATTAAGCCATTAACTCAAGAACCGGTTATTATTGAAGAAGCAATTCCTGTTAGCGTTGAGAAAAAAATTCCCGACGACTTAACTAAGAGATGCCCTGAATGGGAAGATAAATTGAGAGAGCATAGATTGCCTGTCAAATTATTTTCTTATATTATGTGGAGAGAAAGTCGGTGTATTCCTGACGCTCACAACAAAACATTGAACAGGGATAAGTCTCAAGATAGGGGTCTGCTTCAGATTAATTCAACTTGGAAGACAGTAACTAAAAATATTTGTGGCACAGACCTTGATGGTTTGTTTGACCCTACTTGTAATTTAAAGGTTGCAAAATATCTTTACGATAATGGTGGGGCCGGTCACTGGTCAATGTAAATATAAACAACTAGTAGAAAGCAGATAATATGGGCTATTATGTTCAAGTAACTAATGCTAATGTGTTTATGTCAAAAGATAACTTTGACAAAGCATATCAAGCCGCTATTGCTTTGAATCAACAAGATGATTTGAAGTCAGGTGGTGGTTGGACTAACGAATTGAAATCAAGTGATCCAAGGCCTGAAGGTTTGGATTATCATCCTTCTAGATGGTTTAGTTGGGTTGACGCTGAGTATCATACAAAATGCAAAACTCTTGATGAAGTATTAAAAGAGTTTCGCTTTGAAACTATGTATGATAATGATGGCAATCTAATTAATCTTCATTTTGATTGCAAAGTTGGAGATGAAGTATTTTTGCTTACTGCTATTGCGCCATATTTTAAAGACGGTTCGTATTTAGAATGGCGTGGTGAAGAAGGTGAAACTTGGAAATATATCTTTACAGACGGTAAAATCCGGGAACAGCAAGGTATTATTGTTTGGGAAGATGTTGATGAAGTAGCAATTAGATAATTAATTTTAATACCGTACAGAATAATAAAGTGCTGAGACACTTTGTTCTGTACGGTATTTTATTAAGTTTCGGTAGCTCAATTGGATAGAGCAACAGACTTCTAATCTGTAGGTTATAGGTTCAAATCCTATCCGAAACGCGCAATAAGATTAATAATTACACAGGCAGAAA
>Ga0214923_10008547_pt1 | contig 10869 bp, 6 predicted proteins | sample LL1510_MetaG_FD_177993 | JGI IMG/M metagenome (GOLD analysis project Ga0214923, IMG submission 177993) | Freshwater microbial communities from Lake Lanier, Atlanta, Georgia, United States - LL-1510 | ecosystem: Environmental > Aquatic > Freshwater > Lake | place: USA: Georgia | collected 2015-10-15
GTCCAAAAGGATCTATAAACCCTGAAGAAACATTTTTACAATTAGGGAATGCAATGATAACATACGATGAAAGTGGAAACTTACATGTAAAAAATGCCTCATCGGGTCATCCAACATTATTTATTGGAGCGATGGGTTATCAAGGAACACCCGGTTATGCAACTAATACTGGACCTACTGGACCGCAAGGAAATCAAGGTCATACTGGCGTTCAAGGATTGCCTGGTTCAGCCACAAATACAGGACCTACTGGGTTACAGGGAGAAAAGGGACCAGCCGGACCCCAAGGGGCGACTGGGCTAACCGGTAATCAGGGATCAACCGGTCCTACTGGTATTCAAGGCCCAACGGGTGAGCAGGGATTACCTGGATACGCTACAAATACTGGACCAATTGGACCACAAGGACCCACCGGATATGATGGATATCCTGGTCCTCCTGGATTTCCTGGCCCGCCAGGTGATATTGGACCAATTGGACCTCAAGGTTCAACCGGCGAGCAGGGATTACCTGGATCCGCTACAAATACTGGACCAACTGGATCTCAAGGCCCCACTGGACCAACTGGATCCAAAGGACCCACTGGACCAACCGGATCCCAAGGCCCCACCGGACCAACTGGATCACAAGGATCCACTGGACCAACTGGATCACAAGGACCCACTGGACCAACCGGATCAAAAGGACCCACCGGACCAATCGGATCCCAAGGACCCACCGGACCCACCGGACCAATCGGATCCCAAGGACCCACCGGTTCTAAAGGAAATCAAGGATTTCAAGGGTTTCAAGGGGTTCAAGGCCCTGAAGGATCAACTGGTTCAACTGGCATTCAAGGATCTCAAGGTTCAACTGGTGCAATTGGTAATACTGGTAGTCAAGGACCTACCGGATTACAAGGCAGCACAGGCGCTACCGGTCCAAATGGTTTTGCTACAAATACCGGTCCACAAGGAGATAATGGCATTCAAGGTCCAACCGGTGCGACTGGTCCATGCTTTAATCAGGAAATTGCTGGAATGTATGGTGGTTCATTTAATACAAATGGATTATTTCATTTTACACCGACTGCGTATATTAATGATATTTCCGGAAATTCAATGTATGACAATTCTGGTGTTTATATATTGGTATATGATTCCATCAATCGTCGGATATTATATTCAAATGCTTACAATGATCTTTTATATAGAATAGATGTTGTGTATAAATATTTACATCAACAAGATCCATCTGGTATTAATTATCCATCTGGAAATGGACCCGCGCATTAGATTATGAAAAAATATGAAATTGTCATTATTAGACTTACAATTTCATAAAATGAAAAATTATTTCACATTAGTAGTAGATGCAATTGCCGAATTGTTCGTATTTACTGCACGACATCTATATAAACTTTTTGTCGGACGCGAACAAACTTCTTTATTAATTCCACTATAATATGCCAAATTGGGTGAATTTATCGTATCAATAATCAATGCCCAAAATGCACCAACGAATCCGCCAATAATTAATGCCGTCATTAATAAAATGTTGGTCGAACATCCATTCATTATATTCCATATCATGTCGCCCAATATGAATAAGGGGAACACTACAAATGTGGGAACATTTTGTGTCTGTAAATTATTGATACTGATAAAATAAGACAAGTAAGCCAGGGTAAAACCAAAGACCGTTTGACTTAATGGTAATTTCGACAAAGGTTGATCTGGACCTATTGTCAATTGATTGCATTTTATCGATGAAGCTATGTTCGGATTCGGTGTTTCTGGAACCAACCGTGCAAATAAAACAGTTATTACACATGCAATTAATAGACCTATCAAATAAATAACGCCCTTCAAATCTTGGTTAAATATGGATTGAAGAGTAAAATAACTCACAATCAAAAAAGGGGCAAAACGAAAAAACAAATAGAATAAATTCAAAATATTGATTTCCATCCTTTGTGCTATATACTATTATTCCATAATAAAATGTGGAATCGTGTCTCTGATATGATTCACGGAAAAGAATTCGATATCTTTATCCAAGAAAATATCCGGATATTTTTCACGAAATTCGTCAAAATCGGATTGATTCGATCCCGGGTACAGAAATCGTTTAACGCCGGCTTTCAAAGAACCTAATATTTTCGATGCTAAACCTCCAATTGCCGTAATATTTCCTTGTAAATCTATTTCGCCGGTTATTGCATAATTGTTGTTTATTTTCACTTTATTCAATGTGCTATAAATAGCCAAGGTTATAGCTGCCCCCGCGGATGGCCCATCTTTATTCACACTCCCTTCGGGACAATGTACATGGAGTCCTTGATTTTTATATTTATCGATCAATTCCAATTGCTTAGGTGCCTCTGTAAGTGTCCAAGCCACCGATTTCGCGACATTCATACTCTCTTTCATAACATCACCTTGTAATCCCGTCAAACGTAAATCCAAAAATGCGGACGCTGGAAAAAAAACACATTCAATTGATATAATTCCGCCTCGTCCAAGAGCATTCGCCCACATTCCATTGATTATTCCCACAGCAGGTTCCTTATGAATCATTTTGTGTTGTGTTTTCCTGTATTTTTTCAGATATTTTTTACCTAAATCTTGGATTCGAATCGTCAATGGAATTGACATAGATACCGATGATGTATCGTCTTTATCCCCGAACCCATCATTTTGCCCCTGTAATAGGTACAAATTGATCTCACCATATAAGTCAAACAATATTTCTTTTAATTTTCTCACACCTGGTTCCATCGTATAATTTTCAATAATATATTCAATAATATCATCGCCGATTTCAACCACATTTTCGAAACCCATTCGCGCATTCATATCTGGTAAAAGATGTTGTTTTACAATGACGATTTTTTCTTTGGTGGATAAATTGTCGAATTTGATTCGGTGAATGCGGTCTAACAAAATGCGGTCAATTTGTTCGGGGTCATTGTATGAAAATATAAACAAAACCTTGGACAAATCGATCGGAATTCCACTAAAATATCGGTCTTGGAATTCGTCGTTTTGCGTCGTATCAATCAAATGTGTCAAAATACCAATGATTTCGCGACCTTGTTCCGTCTTACTTACTTTGTCCAATTCATCGATATAAATAATAGGGTTCATGCATTTGCTATCCATTAAAACATCGACAATTTTTCCCCAGGTGGAATTCATATATGTATAATTGTGTCCCTCCAACGTGGATCCATTACTCGATCCACCCAAGGCGATGAACGCAAATGGACGTGAAACACCAGTTTCATCACAAAGACATTTCGCGAGTCCGCGCTTTGCGAGAGATGTTTTACCTATTCCGGGCGATCCTTCGAATCCGAAACAATATCCATTTTGTTCGCCGTTAATCCATTGTGCGACAATTTTAAGTATTTGTGATTTGGCATCATTATGACCATAAATGGAATCATCCAAATGTTGCCGAATGGATTTCATCGATGCATCGAGATCCCGAATTTCATGGTGAATTTTATCGATCCATCGTTTTTTGTCGGAAGTTACTCCACCACAGGGTGTTTTTAGAAATGTTTGAATGACCGATTTTTGTATTTGGTCATCCTTTGAAATGGCGTTTATGATAAAATCCAAGATAACCGATTTTTTACTCGCCAATTTTGGATATTTAATTGACTGAATCGTTATACCATTATTATTTACATTCTGTAATTGTAATTGTACATGTTTTATAATATGAATCAGATTGGGTTTATCCATTGCCGAAAGAATCGATTCTATCCATTTTAAATATTCTTTGTCGATTTGAACGGATATTTGTCCAAGATTCCCGCGTATTTCATAAATGGTCGGTTTCATCCCTTTTCTACAGGAAACCGTGGTATCCAAATCCAAATCCAAATCCAAATTCAAAAACATTGATCGAATATTTTCAACCTTTTGTAAAACAGGCTCTTTTTTATAGACGCCAAATGGAATTTTTACCAATCCTTCCAGATATTGCCGTGTTTTACTACTTTGGTCGTCACTCTTCCCTTTCAGGTCTTTTAATTTTTCAATGGCCTTTTCTCTTACAAAATCGGAGGATCTCAATAATAAAACCTGTTGTTCTAAAGATATTTTTGGTTGAGAATTTGATGAAGTCCCACCTCCGGATAAAGACAATTGGGAAAACTGAAGAGTGTTTAACATCGAATCTTTGAAACTTTCACGAATTGTCCAAGGAAAACTATTGTAAATTTCTTTTTGATCTTTATTGTCTATTGTATCATTGTATGAATTTGCGGATGTGGTTGTACCAATTAAATCATATAACATATATCCAATATAATGCACTTCATTGTCTTTTATTGTAGTTTTCTCACATAAAAATAGATTTATTAACATTTTTCTCTGTGAAATAGATGACATATCCATGAATTTTTTAATAATGCTTTGTATAGGCGCAGTTTTAACATATGAAATGTCATCTGCGATCGTCTGTATTTTTTTATAAAAATCTCTCGGGCTATAAATCAATAGGTCTTTCAATGTAAATGTTTTTGTAATTTTTTCACTAGAATTTTCAAATACGGTCTTGATATCTTCTATTTTATTGATAATAAAAGGGTGGTCTGACAAAAAATGAATTGGAATATTTTCGACCAATCCATGTAATATTATCGTTTTGCATTCTTGTATATTATGGATAATGATACGTATTCCATGAACAGATACTTGAAAAGATGAATAAAAATGGTTAGGTTCAAAACAATCAGAGTCGTGGGATAATTCCGCATTAAGAGTATGATCGACGATTTTATCGCAACATTTTTCTTTAAGAAACCCCTTTTCATCCCCATATTTCCAAGATTTTATTTTGAAATTTATAGGTATTACATATTGTTCCATTAATGACGCTTTAGGTTGTTCCATATATTTTGTTAAAAATTGCGACCCAAATACAATATAGAGAATATCTGAAATAGATTTTGTTCCTATACAAGATAAAACGGAAGATAGCTTATTTAATATTTTTTGTAGTTCATCTATTCCGCGATTAAAATCTTGGGTGTAATATGAATATATATTGCTTATATCGTGATTTAATTGCGATAATGTATTATATGCCACATTAATTTCACTATTACTAAATATTTCTTTGGATTTTATTTGATCTATGGAAATGATAGATTTTAAGATAATAGTATGTATGTGATCCAATTTTTTTTTAAACCTTATGGAATTTTGCATGAGATTAAAATGTGAAATTTGTGTATTATTTATAGTATTATTATATTTTCTATTATTCTCTATTCGTGCATAAATATATTTATGCACGAGTCTGTTTGGATATAGGCAATCCACATTTTTGTATCCCTATCCTTCGTTGCGGATACAAAAACACGGATAGACCTTAAACTATGTAAAACTATTGTTTTACAAAATATATAAAGCTTTTACACGGTAATACAATAACGGTATCAAAAAATATATAAATAACAACACACAATGGGTATTCCTAGCTATTTTTCGTATATTATTAAAAATTATTCTAATATTATACGCAATTTATATTTGTTGAAATGTGAAGGTGTCGCATTTCAACATTTATACATGGATTGCAATTCGATTATTTACGATTCTGTGAGATCCATTACGATCGATTATTGTTTAGATAAAAAAGAAGAATATGAATCCGCTATCATAGAGGTCGTTATTCAACGAATAGACGATTATTTACAAATGATTCAGGCTACCAAAACCGCATTTATTGCATTTGATGGTGTAGCACCTTTTGCAAAAATGGAACAACAACGAACACGACGATATAAAAACGAGTTTTTGATGAACTATTCATCTATGGGATCTGAAAACCCTGAAAAATGGAATACATCAAACATTACACCTGGAACCGATTTTATGCAAACATTATCAAAAAGAATTTCTGATTTTTTCAATGATCCAAAGAATAAATCCAAATATATAACTCAAAATATTATCATTTCTACTTCGAATGAACCGGGTGAAGGAGAACATAAAATGTTTCACTATATGCGCGGTCAAACAATATTACCAGGTGAAAATGCAGCGGTTTATGGTCTTGATTCTGATCTCATTATGTTGTCAATTTTCCATTGCAGGCTGTTTGATAATTTGTATATTTTTCGTGAAGCACCCGAATTTATCAAAAATAAATCGATCGATATTAGCACACAATTACCCGACGATCCCATGAGAACAAATCCGAAAGAAAGGGTAAAAGTCCAATGTTATTTTATGGATATTCCGTTACTAACTAGGGGTATTTTGAATGAAATGGGACAAACGCAAATAAATCGTGCATATGACTATATTTTCATGTGTTTTTTATTGGGAAACGATTTCTTACCACATTTTCCGTCGTTGAATATTCGGACTCATGGTATTCATTTATTGATTGGAATTTATAAAGAATATATTGGAAAGTATGCCGATCGATATTTTATTTCATTGACTGATTTATCTATAGAATGGAAATGGGTTTCATTATATATCAATCAATTGGCCACGATTGAACATCAAAATATTTTATCAGAATACGAAATGCGTAAGAAATGGAAAAATCGAAATTGGGAAAATAACAGAGATTCTAGTAAAGAACTTGATCAAGACGATTTCGTTTTTCAAAGTGTTCCTGTCATTTATACACCAGAAGAGGATTATATTTGCCCAACTTCTCCTGGATGGGAACGACGATACTATAAATCACTTTTGTGCGGTTCAAATCCTACCGATGTAGTGAAAAATTATATAGAAGGATTGGATTGGGTTTTTCGATATTATACGGATGATTGTCCAGATTGGAGATGGAAATATAATTATGATTATCCGCCTTTATTGAAAGATCTATCGAACTATTTTTCGTCGAATAAAATAGTCATTTATTATAATAAAATAAATACGCCAGTGGATCCGCATGTTCAATTATTGTATGTTTTACCAAGATCGGCGCATAATATATTACCAGAAAAACTGAGAAAGGATATAGAGGTTGATAAAAAATGTGATAATATGAAAAATGAATATAAATGGGCATTTTGTCGTTATTTTTGGGAGGCACATGTAATATAGCGGTAGGTAGATCTGGCTTTTTTCAATATAACTGTTTTGTTTAGTGATTTATTATATTTTATTCAATGCTATTATGCTAATAAAATAAATTGTTTTATATGCAATTTATTTTATAATGTGGAAACAAAACCAGATCTACCTAATCATAATGTAATATTAGATTAGGTTTCGACAAAAAAATAAAAAGACGAAAGACACGAAAGAGACGAAAGAGAGGAAAAGTTTATTATTGTAGGTAAGTAAATAAAGGGGGAGGCGAAAGGAAGGAGTATAAAGGAATAAAAAGAAAGGATATAGGTAAAAAAGAAAATAGTATCCATAGAGGAATTAATCTCTATTCGTGCATAAATACATTTATGCACGAGTCTGTTTGGATATAGGTCTTTCAAAGAGGGTGGGTGTTTTGTATCCATACACATATTTAGTTTGCGGATACAAAAACACGGATAGACCTTAAGTGAGAGAAAGGAAGGAGGAGAATAAAGATGAAAATGAAAGGATATAGGTAAAAAAGAAAATAGAATCCATAGACATATTTAGTTTGCGGAAACAAAAGAGAGATAGACGTTAAATGAGGTCGATGTCGATGTCGATGTCGAGGGTAGTGTGTAGGGTAGAATCGAGTTGTAGAGAAGAAGGATGGGAGGAGTAATCGTAGGAAGGAAGAGAGGAGAAGTCGAGAGAAGAGAGAGAAGAGGGTAAGAGATGAGAAGGAACAGAATTAGGATCGAAGATATCGACAAGATCACAATTAGAAGGAGAAGATTCCCATTCTCTAAGACAAACAAGAAGAACGGAAGAAGAAGAAACAAGATTATGTTTTTTATTTCTACCGCGAAATTTGCCGCGAATATGACACAAAAGATCGAAAGTAGCCCCATCCTTAATGATAGCAACCCGACATTTGCCATCCCCTAACATTTTAGAAACAAAAGCCAAATATTCGCCATTGGCCGAATCGGGCATACGAAAATAATTAGGATCACCGGAACCAGATTGAATAAATTTCCTGGCTTGACTCTTATGAGCACTACCACCAGTCGTATTTTTTTTACCCATTCTTACGAAAATAAATTGAGAGAAATTTGTATTAGTGTTGTGTTGTTATAAAAAAATAACCACCAAACATTCAATTCAATTTTATTTTCATACATCCAAATAAACAAAAGATCCCCCAAAACCCAGCAAAATATATATTTTACTAGATCTTACAAAAGACCCCCAAAACTCAGCAAAATATATATTTTACTAGATCTCACAAAACCCAGCAAAATATATATTTTACACCCTTGGACAAGATCTTACAAAAGATCCTCGAAAACTCCGCAAAATATATATTTTACACCCTTGGACAAGATCTTACAAAAGATCCCCGAAAATCAAGCAAAATATATATTTTACACCCTTGGACAAGATCTTACAAAAGATCCTCGAAAACTCAGCAAAATATATATTTTACACCATTGTCCAAGATCTTGGACAAGACCTGACAAAAGATCCTCGAAAACCAAGAAAAATATATATTTGACACCATTGTATGCTTAGGTAGATCTGGTTTTATTTCCATATTATAAAATAAATTACGTATAAAACAATTTATTTTATTAGCATAATAGCATTGAATAAAATATAATAAATCACTAAACAAAACAGTTATATTGAAAAAAAACAGATCTACCTACCGCTACACCATTGTCCAAGATCTTGGACAAGACCTCACAAAAGATCCCCGAAAACTCAGCAAAATATATATTTTACACCCTTGGACAAGACCTGACAAAAGATCCCCGAAAACTCAGCAAAATATATTTTACACCATTGTCCAAGATCTTGGACAAGACCTCACAAAAGATCCTCGAAAACTCAGCAAAATATATTTTACAAGACCTGACAAAAGATCCCCGAAAACCCAGCAAAATATATATTTTACACCCTTGTCCAAGATGTTGGTAAAATGATATAAAACACCGCTTATATAGAGATGCAAAAATGCACGAGACATTGGTAGAATCCATAAAAGGGAATATAGATAAAACCGAAATCCGAGAAAAAAAGGAAATCATAGAAGGATGGTGTTTCGATTTATCACTAGGAATATTACCACTACGCGCACAAAGTAAAAGCACCATTATTTATCCCAAAAAAATAAAACGATCCGATGTAATGGAATATTACGGCAACAACGAATCAATAGAAGAATGTGGTTGGATCCTAGAAACCCCCCACCCCCAAACGGAAAAATATAAATTAGAAATAAAACGAAATGATGTTTGGCAAGAAATCATGGAACTACCTATGATTAGGTAGATCTGGTTTTTATTTCCACATTATAAAATAAATTACGTATAAAACAATTTATTTTATTAGCATAATAGCATTGAATAAAATATAATAAATCACTAAACAAAACAGTTATATTGAAAAAAAACAGATCTACCTACCGCTAGAACTACCCCACCAGGACGATGAAAATGTAACATTGATAGATCCATTGAACAAAAAGATAAAACCATCCTTTGTCGTCGTAGATAACTTTTACCAAGAACCGGATAAAATAAGAGAATACGCATTGAACCAAGATTTCGTCGCCAATATAAAATACCACAAAGGAAAAAGGTCGATAGATCCAAAATTCAGGTTCCCATGCCTAAAAGAACGTTTCGAAGAAATCCTCAATCGAAAAATAAAAAATTGGGAAAATTATCCCGTAAATGGATGTTTTCAATACTGTGTAGCAGAAGATAAATCGGTATATCACGTAGATTGCCAAGAATATGCGGGAATCATTTATTTAACCCCCGATGCACCCCCTGAATGTGGAACATGTTTTTATCGGTCCAAGAAAACTCATCAAATGCGTATTTCACCGAATGATTCCGATTATTCCACCATTTTCGAAAAGGGATTCTACGATTCCACCCAATTTGACTTGGTCGATGTAGTCGGAAATGTGTATAATCGATTGATCCTATTCGATTCACAAACAATACACGCCGCACCGACCTATTTTGGCCAAGATTTACACGACGCACGATTATTCCAATTGTTTTTCTTCGATTTGGAACCCTAACCCCCAGACCCCCCAACACTAATAAAAGATTATATTTATATATGTCAAAATAGAATCTTTTACCGAAATCCCCCAAAATATATGTTTGACACAAATCTTGGCCAAGATCTCACGAAAGATTCATGAAATCCCCAAAATATATGTTTGACACAAATCTTGGACAGGACCTCACGAAAGATTCATGAAATCCCCAAAATATATGTTTGACACAAATCTTGGACAAGATATCACGAAAGATTCATGAAATCCCCAAAATATATGTTTGACACAAATCTTGGACAGGACCTCACCGAAATCCCCCCAAATATATGTTTGACACAAATCTTGGCCAAGATCTCACGAAAGATCCCCGAAATCCCCCCAAAATATATGTTTAACACATTCTTGGCCAAGATATCACGAAAGATCCCTGAAATCCCCAAAATATATATGTTTAACACATTCTTGGACAGAGATATCAAAAAGACTTTTGTTCAGTATTCATCTTGTTGTTTTCAGTATAAATACCATTTTGATAAAAATTATACGTAGGAAAAAAACCGCCATTAGGATCGACTTTACAAAAGATTTCAACCCGACCCCTGGGAAATTGAACCGAATATTGAATAGCATCCTCTTTTGATAAAAAAAGAATCATATCTTCCCATTCGCCACCACGATCATTGATAAAAACATAAATAAAATCCATGATATATAAATGAGAAAACGAATATCTTTGTATAGTTTTTATTT
>Ga0214923_10008548_pt1 | contig 10869 bp, 5 predicted proteins | sample LL1510_MetaG_FD_177993 | JGI IMG/M metagenome (GOLD analysis project Ga0214923, IMG submission 177993) | Freshwater microbial communities from Lake Lanier, Atlanta, Georgia, United States - LL-1510 | ecosystem: Environmental > Aquatic > Freshwater > Lake | place: USA: Georgia | collected 2015-10-15
ATATTGCAGGGCGCTTACTATTCGCAAGGGTTCTGGCGAATCCTGGCGATTTAGGTAATTGCAGTGCTTGTGGCAATGCCCGGTGCCGGTTTCGAACCAGCGACATCCTGCTTGTAAGGCAGGCGCAATTATGCAATCAAAACCTTTGCTGCAACTAGGTTTTTAGGCCATGCAAAAAGCCATGTGAGACAAAACGTGAGATTTTTTTAACGGCTTCGGGAGAGGTTTCACCGGCTGTTGCGCCATGGCTTTGACTGCTTAGTTAAGAGACTGCCTGAAGGTCACAGCCTGCCAAGGGCTGCATCCAAACCATCCACAACCCGACATAAAAATGGCAGATCCAGTGTGTCCACCGTGTCGCTCATCTGGTGGTAGTGCGGATTTCTCATGAATGAGGTGTCCGGTCTGTGGCAGCCGTAGGCCAGGACGGGTAGCAGATCAATAAACCCGTCAGCGCCAGCAGCATCAAGAACCTGCCCGGCAGCTGGAGCGACCTCGCCCTGGCTGACGCTGGATCAGGTCTCAGGGCTGAGGATCGAGGCAAGGTACCAGGAGGCGGAGCGGTTGCTGGCGCGTTGATAGAAACACCATGGAAACAATGCACCCAGCGCATACTTTTCGGGGAGAGGTGCCACGCAGGCAGGCCTCAACTGCTGCAACGGTTTTGCCAGGCAGTGGCCAGCGGTGCCATCAATACATCATTCTGGGGATCGACTAGCCGCAGCCTGCACCGCCCGTTGGACTTTCGCCAGCTCTTCAAGCTCCGCCTGGTGGTGGCCGCCCTGGGCGAGACCCAGCGGCTGGGCTGGTGGAACAGTGGCGTGCTCACCGGCACAGGGGAGTTCCTGTTCCAGCAGGGCTTTCCCCGCTCGGCGCTGTTTGCCCAGACCCGGGCCGGGTTCCGGGTGGCCCAGCTGGCCTGCGATGAGGCCCTGGCGATCCAGCCCACCCCGGGCGGGCCGATCACCTGCCAACTGTTCCGGCTGACGCCCCAGCTGGAGGACGCCTTCGAGAACGAGCGCAACCGCTGGATGGATGAGCCCCAGGAGTGGGCAGACTGTTTCCATGCCGCCTGGGGCCTGAGCGCGGAACAGTGGCCCCAGGCCCTGGTCGAGCTGGCCCACCTGGACCCGGTTGCCCTCGACTGGGCCCGCCAGCAGACCCCCCAGACCGCCAAGGCCCTGCGGCTGGACGATCCCTTCGAGATCAACCAGGGGCACATCGAGCGTATGGCAGCAGGCTTCGTCTGCGGGCAGCCCGGTCAGCTGGTGGTGCCCTACCTGCAGGTGGCGGGCTGATGACAACGGCAACCAAGGCCAAGCGCAAGGCCAGGGCCAACGCCCCAGCCACCACCCGATACCGCAGCGATGGCCTCATCCGTGGCCCACTGGTCAACGACACCCTGCAGGCGCTGCAGGGCTGGGATCTGGAGACCAGCAAGCGCGCCAATCTCGATCAGCTGCGGCAAAACAACAGCATTGGCGCCCCCACCCAGGCCTGGCTCAAGAAGGTCTGCGGTGCCCTCAACACCCGCTTCGATCCGTTGGAGAACGATCGAGGCCTGCTGCTGGCAGCTCGCAATGCCACCGGTCAGCGCCATTGGAAGCCACTGCTGCTCTGGCACCTGGCCAACACAGATCGGCTGCTCGGCGATGGTCTGCGCTGGAGCGCACAGGTGTACAGCGACGGCGGCGATCTGCTCCAGACCCAGCAAGCGCTTGCTTGGATTGAGAGCACCGGCAGTCAGGGCCATCCAGAAGTGGCGGAATGGAGCGAAGCCACCCGCAAGCGCGTCGCCGGTGGCCTACTGAAAGCCGGCGTCGATTTCGGGCTGTTGCAGGGCCGTGTGAAGCGGCGCTTCACGGCGTACTACCTGGCCGATGAGCCTTTGCTCTACGTGCTGCTACAGGCCCTGGCCAGCAACCGCACCACCGCAGCGGCCCTGAGCGATCCGCGCTGGCTGTGGTTCCGGCTGCCGGAGGCGGAGCTGGAGCATCGCTTACTGCTGCTCCATCAAGCCCAGGTGATCAGCTACTACCGCGCCGGCTCGGTCGTGGATATGAAACTGCCGGCCAGCAGCGCTGAGGCCCTGGTGCAGGAGGTATGGACATGAGCCAGAAGGAATGGCAGCGCTGCCTGCAGCAGCAGCTCGAGCCGGTGCTGACCGCGCCCGACTCCGGCGTGGGCCTGAGCACCTACACCGACATGCCGTTCGGCATCTTCCTCTACCCCCCAGAAGACGAATGGGAGTTGCGCCAGGCGTTGCGGGATCTGGTGGTGCGGCTGGAGAACGCCGGCAAGACCGTGCAGCGCCTGTCGATGGCCCAGCTGCTGGAGCAGTCGATCGCAGCCGCCGGACTGTCGCTGGAGGAGATCGCCCAGGGGGAAGCCGACCTGGGAATCGCCATGGTGCGCGACACCATCCGCGACGTGCTCAGCGGCAAGGCTGCAGGCTCCACACCCCTCGATCAGCTGGTGGCCGAGGCTGTTGATGGGGCCAAACCCATCAACAGCCACATCGTCTTTCTGGAGCGGGTGGGTGCGCTGTTTGGCCTGCACCGGCCTTCAGCGCTGCTGGAGAACCTGCACCACAAGGTGAGCCATCCGGTGGTGCTCTTCTACCCGGGCCAGCGGGACGGCCCGGCGGGGCTGCGCTTCATGGATGAAGCCGATGCCGACCACAACTACCGCCCCAAGCTGTTCGCCTAACCATGACCACCACCGCCATCCGCGAGCTCTTCTCCGGTCGGATCGACCGCAAGATCGAAGAGGTGATCAAGGTCGATCAGGACGACGTGGCGATCGTTCGCCAGGAGATCGACGAATACATCCTCACCGAGTCGATCGAGCAGAACATGCTCAAGGTGCTGGAGGGCTACCGGCAGTCGGTGAATCAACCCAGCGAGGCGATCGCGATCTGGGTGGCGGGCTTCTTTGGAGCGGGTAAATCGAGCTTCGCCAAGTATGTGGGCCTGGCGATCAGCAACCGGGACCTAGACGGCGAGAGCGCTGGAGATCTGCTGGGCCGCAGAGCCAACAATCAGGCCATCAAGGCTTTACTCGGAGCCATCAAGGAGCAGATCCCCACCGAGGCGATCATTTTTGACGTCTCGGCTGATCGCAACGTCAACGCCAGCGACGCGCTCACCAAGATCTTCTACCGCAAGCTGCTCGATCACCTCGGTTACTCCAGCAGCCTGGAAGTGGCAGAACTGGAGATCGAGCTGGAGGAGCAGGGCCGCATGCAGGCCTTCCTCGATGCCTTCGCCCAGCTCTACCCCGGGGAAGACTGGGCCGTTGCCAAAACCCGGCTGCTCCAGGCGATGCCAAGGGCCAGTGCAGTGATGCACGCCCTTGAACCGCAGACCTACGCCGAGAAGGACAGCTGGCTCAAGAGCGCCCGCGATGAAAGCGTGCCGATCACACCCGCCAGCCTGGCGGAGCGCACCATCGAGCTGATGGCACGCAAGCACCCCGGCAAACAACTGATGTTTGTGGTGGATGAGGTGGGCCAGTACGTGGCCCGCGACATCCAGAAGATGTTGGATCTGCAGGCCATCGTGCAGCAGCTCGGCGTGAAGGGCCGCGGCAAGGTGTGGGTGATGGTCACCTCCCAGGAGAAGCTCTCCGATGTGGTGGGGTATCTCGACGACAACCGCACCGAGCTAGCCCGCCTGCAGGACCGCTTCCCTTACAAGCCAGTGCTGGAGCCCTCCGACATCGCCGAGGTCACGAGCCGGCGCGTGCTCGGCAAGAACAGCGGCGGCGAGCAGACCCTGCAGGGCCTGTTCCAACAGCACCAGGGGCGCCTCGCCAGCCACACCAAGCTCGACACCAAGATCCGGCTGCCCGAGCTCACCGGCAAAGCATTCGCCGACCTCTACCCCCTGCTGCCGTATCAGATCGAGCTGATCATTCAGGTGGTGTCGGGTCTGCGCCTCTCAGGCGGCGCCAGCAAGCAGTTCGGCGGTGCCAACCGGGCGATCATCAAGCTCGCCCAGGAGCTGCTCACCAATCCCCAGTGCGGGCTGGCCGATGAGGCGGTGGGCGCGCTGGTGACGCTGGATCGGGTCTACGACCTGCAGAGCAACAACATCGATTCGCAGTACCGCGGCAAGATCAGCGACATCGCCACCAAAGCCAGCCACCCGCTGGCTGTGCGCGTCGCCAAGGCGATCTGCCTGCTGCAGTTCGTGGATCAGGTGCCGGTCACCGAGCGCAATATCGCCGTGGTGCTCCATCCACGGGTGGATGGCGACTCGCTCGAATCGGAGGTGCAGGAGGCCTGCAGGCACCTGCAGGAGCGCAACCTGATCCGCAAGGCGGATGGTCAGTACCGCATTCCCAAGCCGGAAGAGGAGGACTGGGAGCAGGTGCGCAGCCAGCAGGCGCCATCGGCCCAGGATCGCCACAACCTGCTGCAAGAAGCCCTGCGCCAGAACTGGGAACCCGTGCCCAGCGCCGGTCTGGGCAATGGTGTGAAGAGCTTCAAGGCCGCATTGCACTTCCGCGGCAGCGAAGTGGTGAAAGGCGATGTGCCCGTGAAGGTTGAGCGGGTAGATGGCAGCGAGAGCTACGAAGATCGGGTCGAGCAGCTGCGCCAGCAGAGCCAGCAAGACACCAACACCTTCTTCTGGGCCATGCGTCCCAGCCCGGAGCTGGATCGGGCGTTGACGGAATGGTTCCGTTCAGAACGCATCATCAAGCTGAAGGGAAGTAATGCCCCCCTCAACCTAAAAACAGAGGAGTCTCGAAAGCTTGATGGATTCAAGACCGAGGCTGAGCGATTGGCAGATCAGGCCCTGATTCATGGCCAGGTATTGCTTAACGGCGGCCCCTGCGCCATCGGTGCGAACGCCAGCCGGGCGGTGGAGGCCATCCGCGAGGCCCTCAGCGATGGCCTGGCCCAGATCTACGAACGCTTCGGGGAAGCAGCAGTCAGCCCCAGTGGCGACGAACTGAGCAAGCTGCTGAGCGCCGACAACCTCAAGGGCCTCACTGGCTCGATCGAAACGCTGCGTCTCTGCAAGGAGGAGGGAGGCCAGTGGGTGATCGACACCAACCGCCCGGCCCTGCAGGCGGTGCTCAACCGCATCAAGGTGAAAGGCGGCCAAAGCGGCAAGGAGCTGGCCGATCACTTCGCCGATGCGCCCTACGGCTGGACGCTCGATGCCGTGAAGTTCCTGGTGGCAGCCCTCCAGGTGGGCAGCCACCTCAAGGCCACCCACAGCGCGCAGAGCTACGTGGGCACGGCCAACCCGCAGGTGCGGCCCCTGTTCACCAACAACAGCACCTTTCGAGCCACGGCGTTCGGCCTGCATGAGGCCAGCCTCAGCCCCCAGGCCGTGATCGAAGCCTGCCAGCTGTTCCAGAAGTTCGCCGGCAAAACTGTGGCCGGCATCGCCGCTGGACCGCTGGCCAAAGAAATCCGCACCGCGGCGGTGGGCGTCAATGCCGACCTCAACGCCGCCAGCAAGGCGATGGTGCCGCTGGAGCTGCCGGGCCGGGAGGCGTTGGATCAGGCCTGCGAGCAGGTGTCCACCTGGCAGGACAGCGACGACGAGGAAGTGGTGAAGGCCTTCCGGGCCAGCGCTGAGGCCGTGAAGGAGCAATGGCAGCGGGCCACGGCGATCAAGGAGGTGCTGGACACCCGCCTGGAGGATCTGCGCCGGGCTCGCCATGCCCTGGGTGAGCGGCTCTGGGGCCAGCTGCAGCAGGAAAGTGACCTGCCGCAGGAGCTGATCGAGGCCGAGCACCAGTTGAGCGACCTGCTCCAGTCGCTGAGCTTCTACGAACGGATCCCCGAGATCGACCAACTCGCCAAGAAGCTGGAAGACGCCTACGCCCAGCGCCGCAGCGACGCCCAACAGGCCCTGGCTGCGCAAGTGCAGCAGCGGATGGCTGAGCTCGAGCAGGCCCCAGGGTTTACCGAGCTGGACAGTGAACGGCAGGAGCAGCTCAAGCAACCCTTGCTGCAGAGAGCCAGTGCTGCAGAGGGGCTGGACCTGGTGCGGCTGCGCGATCAGCCCGCCATGCTCGAAGGCGTGCTGCGTCAGCAGGAGCAGAAGGCGCAGCAGTGGGCGTTCCCAGCCCAGGAGGTGAGCAAGGTGAGCGTGCGGGAGCTCTGCCGCGAGCCGTTTGATTCCGATGGGCTCGAAGAGGTGCTAGGTCGCATTCGCCAGCGCTGCGAAGAAGAGCTGGGTAACGACCGCAAGGTCTTGTTGCAGTGAGGAGGGGCTGAACCATGGAAAAGGAACAACGCACCAGGCTGCAAAAGGCCACCCAGGATGCCCGCCGCCTTCTGGAGGAGGAGTTCCGCAGCCAGCTGCTGCAGACCTACGACATTGACGTGGAGAAAGTGCGTTGGGCAGAGGAGCCCGGTGCGCACCTGCAGGCCGAGCAGCGGCTGATCCGCGAGAAGCTCATCGCCTGGATCGAGCACAAAGAAGCCCAGATCAACGACCGCAAGGAAGCGTTGCTGCTCGCCCTGCGAGAGATGGCGTTCACGGCGCTGAACCGCTTTGTGGCGCTGAAGCTGATGGAAGCCCGTGAGCTGGTACGCCCTTGCGTGAGCGGCGGGCTGGAAAGCGCCGGATTCCTGGAGTTCACCGCAGTGGCCCAAGGGCTATTGGCGGATCAGGAGAGAAGCTACCGGCTCTATTTGGAAACGATCTTTGAGGACGTGAGCCGCGAGCTTCGAGCACTCTTCGATCCACGTGATCCGGCGAGCCTGCTTTGGCCGAAACGTGCAGCACTGTTGGAGCTACTTGAGATCCTCAACCGTCCGGAGCTGGATGAACTCTGGAGCGAAGACGAAACCCTGGGCTGGGTGTACCAGTACTTCAACGGTGATGCCGAGCGCAAGAAGATGCGCGAGGAATCAGCAGCACCCCGCAACAGCCGTGAGCTGGCGGTGCGGAACCAGTTCTTTACGCCGCGCTATGTGGTGGAGTTCCTCACAGACAACACCCTGGGCCGCATCTGGTACGAAATGCGGCAATGCAAAACGGGGCTAAAGGATCGCTGCCGCTATCTGGTGCGGCGTCCGAATGAGACCTGGCTGCAGCCTGGCGAGGAAGCTCCCGCACAGGCAGATCGGGAAGAAGCGCTGAGCCAAGAGGAGATGCTGCGCCAGCCGGTGCACATTCTCCATCGAGAGCTCAAAGATCCCCGTGAGATCCGCTTGCTCGATCCGGCTTGTGGGTCCATGCACTTTGGCCTGTATGCCTTTGATCTCTATCTCGAGATCTACGAGGAAGCATGGGAAATTGCTCAAGCTTCAGAAGAGAAAGCACAGCTAAGCGTAACTTTTGCGCCCTTTGTTGAGTATGCAGCTGACTTTGTCGAGAAAGCATCCTTCCTGCGCGAAGTGCCCAGGCTGATCCTGCAGCACAACATCCACGGCATCGATATTGATCCCCGGGCTACCCAGATTGCGAAGCTGACCCTCTGGCTGCGGGCGCAGCGGGCCTGGCAAGAGCAACAGCTGGATCTTGTAGATCGCCCACCAATTACCCGTTCCAATGTGGTGTGTGCTGAGCCGATGCCAGGAGAACGAGAGTTATTGGTCGATTTTGTTGATCAACAATTCCAGGAGGAAGAACGAGGCCTCGTTCAGCAGCTTTTAGAGGCGATCTTCAACAAGATGCAGCTGGCGGGTGAAGCCGGTTCGCTACTTAAAATTGAGGAGGAAATTCGCGATGCTATTGATCAAGCCAAAAGGGAATGGCAGAAGCTTGCGGTGCAGCAGCAGGATCTTTTTAGCGCAGCTGGATTGGCAGCCCTGGGGGAGGTAGGCTCTTCACTGAGCAAAGACCTTCAGAACCTCACCAAGGATTTCTGGATTAGAATCGAAGAACGCATCTACGCCGCGCTTCGCGACTACGCCGAGCAGGCCGAAGCGGGAGGTGGCTTACAACGTCGGCTCTTTGCTGAGGACGCAGCGCAGGGATTCGCCTTCATTGAAGCTTCCCGAAAGCGCTACGACGCAGTCGTGATGAATCCACCTTTTGGCGAGGCAGCGATTCGCTCCGCAACTGGCCTCAATCGTTACGCTATAAAGAATCTCTATAGCTGCTTTATCGAGAGGGCAGAAGAGCTTTCGCATCCTGATGGCGCTTTTGCGGCGATTACCGATTCCACCTACTTGAAGCAGCCTACCTTTGTCGAGTTACGCAAAAAGCTACTCGACGGCAAGAAGCGCTTAAGCCAAGTGGTAGATCTTGGCTGGGGCGTATTGGATGCAAACGTGCGCACGTCACTGCTCGTTTGTCATCGCAAGAATAGAAACACATTCGAAACACTTGACATTGCGGATCGCCGGGATCGCAGAGATCTAATTCTTGAAGCATGCAATCGCATGCACTTTATTGAGCGCAGTCATATGGAGTCACTTGGCCTCCCTAAGTCTGTTCTTAGCCTGAAACTACCAGCTGAATCGGCCGGCCACTTCATCGCGCTTGAGCGCATTGGATCTCTTGCGGAGCTGCCATGGGGATGCGGCGCCAACGATTCAGTACGGCTATTTCGCTTGCGATGGGAAGTTAGCAACTCTGATATTGGCGATACGTGGAGCTTGCTCACCAATGGGGGTGAATTTGCTCCGCTCTATCGAGAAAACTATTTCGTGTGCCGAGTCCGAGTAGAAAATGGCGAGTCCGCATTCACGACAAGATTTAAAAATGAGAGCGACTTTCTGTATGATGCATCGGCTCAGCATCTCTACTATAAGGCGGGGCTAACATACCCTAAGCGCTCTCGCTTTTTCCACTTGGCCGCCCTTCCAGCAGGGCACATCTTTACGCCCGAGGGAAAGGGATTTTTCTTGGAGAATACTGACAACAACCTCCTTTCATTGGCAATTTTAAATAGCTCAGCGGTCGCTCAGATGGCAGACTTCCTTTGCGGACCGCACAAGCAAAGGGGAGACGTGGAATTAATAGGCATTCCAAAAGTCAATGAATATACAGCTGGCAAGATTGAACGAAGCGCCCGGGCTGCATTGGTCTCTCTTCAGTCACTGGCAGAAGCAAACGAGGATTCGGCACTTTTCTGCATGCCTTGGCAGCGTAATCAAGACATTAAAGACATCGGCTCATTTGAGCGTCTAGCGGAAGCCCGTCGGCATCAGATTGAGCAGGAAGCTCAGGTTGTCATGGGCGCATTTCTTGACTTCGATGCAGCAGGCCAGGAAGCATGTCCATGGCTTCCTTTGGATGAGGACTGTGTTTCGGAGTTGCTAGCAGCCAGAAGCAAATTATTTGATTCCTATGCGTTGGGAGCAGATGCCTACTTTTCATACCTTTTAGGGTGCTCGTTAGGTCGCTGGGACATCCGCTTCGCCACTGGAGACAGCCAACCGCCGGATCTACCTGATCCATTTAGCCCTCTGCCGGTCTGTCAACCCGGCATGCTCAAGAACAAAGAGGGTCTGCCCGCCGAGTCGACCGACATCCCTCCAGGCTATCCCCTGCGAATTTCCTGGCCCGGCATCTTGGTGGACGATCAGTCCCATCCAGATGACATCGTTTCCAGAGTTCTTGAGGCCATTGAGATCATCGGAAAGGACATGCGAGAGACCATTGTGCATGAAGCCTGCGAACTCCTTGAACTGCAGTCGCTGCGCGATTATTTCCGCAAAGCCTCTGGATTTTTTGGAGACCATCTCAAGCATTACTCCAAGAGTCGTCGCCAAGCCCCTATCTACTGGCAGCTATCCGCAGGCAGCGGCAGCTATTCAGTCTGGCTCTATTACCATCGCTTCACTCAAGACACGCTCTACCGAGTACTGCGTGATTTCGTGGAGCCCCGCATCCAGCAGGCCGAGCGCGAAAAGTTCGAACTTGAATCCAGTGGAGCTCTCTCAGGGGATGCGGCTGCCCGTCTTCAGGAGGCGCAGACACTTCTCCAGGATCTACGGATCCTCAAGAGCGAGCTTGATCTGGTCGCTCCGCTCTGGAATCCCAATCTCAACGATGGCGTGATCATTAACCACGCCCTTCTCTGGCGCATCACGCCTTACACCCCGTGGCAGAAGAAGTGCAAGGAGTGTTGGGACAAGTTAGTGAAGGGCGATTACGACTGGGCCCATCTCGCTTTCCACCTCTGGCCCGAACGGGTGATTCCCAAGTGCACCACCGATCGCAGCCTGGCGATCGCCCACGGTGTTGAAGAACGCCTCTGGCAGGAAACCAACAACGGCAACTGGTTGCCGCGGCAGCTCTCTGATGCTGATCTGCAAACACTGATCGCTGAGCACAGCAAGCCTGCTGTGAAGAACGCCCTGGAGCGGTTCCTGGCCGCACCACCGCCTGTGGCGCCAACCCGCACCCGTACCAGCCGCAGCACTCGATCCAGTGGAACTTCAGCCCCGCGGCGCCCCCGTGGCACCGCTGCTGTCGTGGATGCGGAAGCCACCCGCCAGGTGTTGCTGGCCCTCACCGCTGCCCCGTCCGATGGCCTGGCCAAGGCGGCGATTGCCGATCTGATCGGCGTGGAGGCCAATGCCCTCACCGCTGTGATCAAGCAGCTCAAGGAGAGCGGCCAGATCGATCAGCTGGGCGAACGTCGCGGGGCGCGCTACGTGCTCACGGAGGCGGGGCGCGCTGCTGTGGCCTCAGAAACTGAAGTCGAGGTGTAGTAGTGCAGGCAGCTCCCAACAAATTGGAGGCCCGCTTCTGCCAGGAGCTCTCCAAGCAGCTCAGGCTGCACCGGGTGGTGCTGCTGTTTGACCCTGCTGAGCAACTGCGCTCGCTGCTCGATGCCCTGGCCTCCAGCCAGCCCAGCGACCAGGCGCCCGGTGGGCTGAACCTTGGCGAGCTGCAGGCCCAGTGGGTTGTGGCAGGCACCAGTTTGTTTGCCCTGCGCCAC
>Ga0214923_10008549_pt1 | contig 10868 bp, 25 predicted proteins | sample LL1510_MetaG_FD_177993 | JGI IMG/M metagenome (GOLD analysis project Ga0214923, IMG submission 177993) | Freshwater microbial communities from Lake Lanier, Atlanta, Georgia, United States - LL-1510 | ecosystem: Environmental > Aquatic > Freshwater > Lake | place: USA: Georgia | collected...
TTAGTCATATTATACCTTTCTATTAGTTATGTTGTTATACTATCATTAACATCTGGTTCACTCAAGAACTTTATAGTTGTACGAGTGTAATTTACTCCTTGCCAATTCTGATGAACTGTTTCAACTACATCTATAGGGCTTTCTTGTGGTTTAGTTTTAAGTCCAACAAAACTAATTAACTGAGTCATATGTACATCCAGCCAATTATTCATACATCTCTCATCGCAAAAGAAATATTCCCAATTCTGTAACCAAGAATGTTTTTCTTGTGTGACATTATCATATCTTGCATTGCGCGTTCGCAAAACTTTAGAGCCTTTTACTCCACGAACTCTTGATTGCGTATCGTATGTATGACACTTAGGTCCCTGACAAATATGTTTAGACATTTTTAATTATCCTTTCTTTGTTCTTGCATTCTTATCATATCATCTATTGTTGAGGGCAGATTTTTTCTCCACCAAATTAAAAATGAAATTGCTTTTAAAGTCATATTAATTATCCTTTCTTTCAACTATTGTTATGTCGCCTGTTGCTGTTGTATATCTATCTGCGTCTAAATCATAAAATGTAAATAGCTTTTGAATATTGTCTTTGCAATATTTCTCAACTGATTTCTCATTCCATAATCCAGCACGAGTAATAAACTTTTTATATTTCTTTGCAAAAAAAGTTATGTTGAATTTAGTTCCTTGTTTTAAGTTAAACATATTATACCTTTCTGATTTGTTAATATGGGATAGTATCTCATACTATCCCATATATGTCAATGTTAGTGTGTTGCAACTGCAGATTGTCTTGCTTTCTTAAACTGTTCAATCACAGATTTATTATCTTGTTTTGCTCGTCTTGACTTAATAAGACTAGCCAAGTTTTCAGGTTGATAGATAGTAAGAGATACTCCAGCAGTTCTTTGCAGTTCATTCTCACTAATATCTAAACCTAAAGCACCACACAAATCGATTGCGTCTTTAACATATTTATAATCTTTTAATGCTAAAGTTATATCTCGCATATCTTTCTGTATTGCTTCTGCCCAAGTGTAATGAGATTGAACAAATACTTGTCTAGCATTTTTAAATGCTTTCATCTGTTCAAATTCTTTAGCTGAACAAGGAATAGTTCTTGAACGACAATAGCTAGTTCCGATTACATCTAAAGCATATTTAGATTTCCATTGTTCAGTTATACCTGTTTCATCATTAAAGCCCAAAAACTTTTTAATCTTATCAAGTTCTTGAGTGCGATAAGGATTAGAACGATTGTCTTGTTGTTGAACATTGATTTCAGGATTTAGTCCAGCACTCTTTAGTTCATCTCTAAAGTATGCGTTAGCAAAATCCATACTGTCAAATCGTCCACTCATATTTGCGTCCAATTTAAAATCAAAATGTTCGTTGTTATCTCTTTCGTTTTCAGTCGTTTCAATTTCTGTATTTGCAAAATGAAAGCAACTGTCTTTAGCCACAACATCAACAGCACTACCATATTTCTTTTTAAATGTTTGTAGTGTTGCAACATCATTTTTAGGGTATGCTCTACCAACTACATTACTAGCAATTTTAAAAGCTGTATTGTATGCAGTAGTTATATCCTCTTTAGCTGTTGTATAGTTTTCTAGTTCAGTAGTTTTTTCATTCTCAAAATGAGATAGAATTAAACCACCAATTTTTTTTCTTATGTCGGTGTTTAGTCTTAACTTACTTTGTGTCATATTATACCTTTATGTTTGTTAGAATTATTATTTACTATGACTTGACATTACTGTCAATAGGATTATATAGGATATGAGTGTTAAGTATAAAAGGAAACTTAATTGTATTACTTAAACTAGCACTCACTTGTAGGTTGTGGACAGAGAATAATCTAAGTATGCTTGAATGGGAATAAAGCTACTGACAAGCTTAGTGATCACACAAGGGACGCAAACGCAAAGCTACGTTATTAATGTTCGCCCTAGCCACGACTTACAAGTAACTAGATTAAGTGAGTAAAATTTAGTTAGTTAACTACTAACCAATTTAATTGGTAACTAATAAACTGGGTCGTTTGCCATTATTAGTTATTAGATTTTACTCGCTTGATCTAGTCTAGACGTGGATGAAGGTCCCCCGGAGTACATGCATTGCATGTATAGTTTGGCTTAAATGCAAAGAGCTTTAAATTAAATGCTCATTCAGGCGTTCCGGGGTTAAGCTACAAGCAACAAGCAACAAGCTACTTGACACTAAGATAATAGTAGGATAATATAGGATATAAACTAACAGAAAGGTATAATATGGGCTTAGACCAATACGCAGGTTTTCGTGATGAAGAAGGTAATGTTAAGGAAGAATTTTATTGGCGTAAACATGCTAGATTACAGCAGTTTATGGCAAGAGAATTTAACGAACAAAATAAAAAACACGGCGACCATTCACCAGATAAAAAACATAATACCGCTAATGATTTACAACATTTAGGTTTTAACGGCGGACAAGGTGGCGTTGCAATTACAAAAGATTTAATTGAAAAATTAAAAAAAGCGATTGAATCAAAATACTATGATTACTTTGCTTCTGATGGTTTTTTCTGGGGACAACAGTTTCAAGAGGAACAAGTTACAGAGTACGCTGAACAAGATAAGAAATTTGTTGAATGGGCTGAACAACAAATAAAAGAAGATAAAAAAATCGGCTATGATTGTAGTTGGTAATGATTGAACTATATAATATGATGCTTATCACGGACGTAATATTAGTTTTAATATTATGTACATTAATTTTAATATGGAGAAAGAAATGAAAAAACTAAAAGATCTAGGCTTTAAGAAAGTGCGCGGGACCGAACCAGGGTTCCATATGTATGAATTAACGCCGGCCACGCTGCAGGCTTTTGACTCTCATTTCAAGCCACAAGCTGCAAGCGACAAGCCACAAGCTGCAAGCAACAAGCGGCTTGACAAATCTAAATAAAGGATTATATAGGATATATGAAAGTAACAGAATTAGATAATATTACAGGTACATTATCCAAGCCTTCTAAGATGCCAGGATGGAGCTACGGGATACCAGCTAAAGAATGCAATGTTGGATCTAAGCTTGCAAAAATTCCTGGCACGGTGTGTCATGGTTGTTATGCACTCAAGGGTTGTTACGTATTTCCAAATGTACAAGCAGCGCAATACAAGCGACTAGCAGCAATTGATCACCCGCTATGGGTCCAGGCAATGGCTGCCCAGATACTACGCCATAAATCTAAATGGTTTCGTTGGCATGATTCCGGGGATATCCAGAGCTTCGATCACCTTAAAAAAATATTCGCAGTCTGTAAATTAACGCCAGATGTTAATCACTGGCTTCCGACGCGCGAAGCTAGCGTCGTGGCACTAGTAACCCCTGAAGAGGTTCCAAGTAATCTAATTATACGAATTTCAGCAACTAAAGTCGACGGTAACCCGCCGACATTCTGGCCTTATACCTCCAGCGTAGTAACTGAAAACAAGACATGTCCAGCAGCTGAGCAAGACAACAAGTGTCTAAGCTGCAGGGCGTGTTGGGATAAAAGCGTCCCGAATGTTGCATATGGTAAACACTAACATGGCCCCGGCCTTAGAATCTGTTTCCCAAACCAGATCTAATAGCTATCTTTGTTGTCAGGCAAAGAGGGGCCGCTCCCCGCAAGCTACAAGCCGCAAGCTTCAAGCAACAAGCCTCAAGCTTTCAAAGTTTCAAGCGTCAAGCGACAAGCTTCAAGCCCCTCGCATAAAGGAACAAGCTTCAAGCCGCAAGCCACAAGCTGCAAGATACAAGCTCCTGCATAAAGTTTTGGCAGCGAGTGTCGAGCGTCGAGGACTAGGATAAATGTATTCTTAGGATGGCGTACATGAAAGCTGATTTGGTGTGGTGAAAATTTTATAAAATTAGTTTTGGTTACCTTTAGCTCAAGTGTAAAAAAGTGTTGATGTTTATTGTAACAAAGAAGATCAGGAGTTCCAAAACCGCTTAAATTTTCTAGCCTTGTGAACGAAATGTTTGGCATAGATTTCTTAACTTCATGCCAAAATTTAGTCTCAGGTTTCAAGCTAATTATACTATTTGACTAGATCGTATAACTTTAGACATTAAATGTCTTTGCTCTTCAGTTTTTAACACAATTCTATGTGTTTCAAATTTATTATTAAGCAACATATTTTCCATTAACTTAATTTCTATAATGTCATGAAGATCACCATTTGGCATTTGCACTTGAACTCTTGCGTTCTGTGCAACTTCGCCTTTCATAAACTTATCTAAAACTAATGTTAATGTCTTTCCGTTTATCATATATTATGTGGGGTTTTGTATCTGGGAGCAATAAAGCCTCATTCCCTCGTGGCTAACCCCAATTGACTTTTAGTCAATATTAACTTAAATGTCAATATATGGGTGTTCCAAAAAGATTAACAGAAATGCAAATGAAATTTGCACACGAATTAATAACAAATGAAGGTAGATTAACAGCTACCGAATGTGCAATTAATGCTGGATATGAAAAAGATTGTGCTGTTGTTTCGGCCAGTAAATTACAAAATCCAAAATTATATCCATTAGTAGTTCAATACATTGGAGAACTTAGAGAAGAATACCAAAAGAAATATGAAGTTACATTTAGCCGTCACATAACAGAACTTGCTAAACTAAGAGATGATTCTAGAAAAAAAGGTGCATGGTCAGCAGCCATCAATGCTGAAGTAGCTAGAGGTAAGGCAGCTGGATTATATGTTGAACAAAAGATTATACGAACAGGTAAGTTAGAAGACTTAAGTGCCGAGGAACTAGAAGCGAGAATGAAGGAAATAATGGAAGAATATAAACCTCTTCTTGAGGGTGTTGAAGTAGAAGAACTTACCGAAGATGTCAAAGAACGACAGACAAATATTAGACTAGGTAAACCTCAGACAACCCTAAAGAAAGAAGTTATTAATGTAGATTATTCTTTATCTTCGTCTTCATCGTCATCGTCATCATCTGAAAAATCGTCGTCAGAATCTGAAGAATCACATTCACATTGATTGTCTTCTAAGTCTTGAGCTTTATCTCTAAGTATATCTATATCTTCTTGGATTCTATCCATAATGTCTTGGATAGTTTCAGCTTTTTTCTTTTTAGCCATTGATCTTCTCCATTGTTTTGATGTTAGATGCGGGTATTACAGTTCTGTCTCCAAATGTAATTTCGCCCATGCTATCTATCTCATAGCTAGAAAAAATCCAGATATAATCTTTTGTTTTCTTATAAATAAAACCTATACTAATACAATGACTTACAGACATTCTATCAAATTCAACATCTGAAGCCCAACCGGAATCGCTGCATATATCATCCCAGTAAATTTTGTATAATTCGTATTTAAAATGCATTACACATATATAGTGATTTTTAAAAGTTTTTAAGAAATATATTACCCTCTACATTTGAAAAAAACTGTAACTTTGTAACTTTATACGTATTATCCTTATATAGCAACGGTTCTGGAGTTACAAAATGGTTACAGAAGTTACATTTCCTAAATAGAATCCATATATATCAATGACTTATTTGATTTAAGAAATGTAACCTGTTGATTTAAGCCACTCATTTGAACTCTAATTGTGTCAACATTGTGGCAAAATTATGTTTTCTTTATGACTTTCACCTTTTGTTCTCATTATCTATGTTGAAACCAATTGTAGATAGCAACAAAACTAAGAACTATAAAAACAATTTGTTGAGTTAATCTTGCCTTATCTTTTTCAATATATGAAATATAAGTCCACATAAGCACAGATACCATTAAACATATCCATGCTATCCATTGTATGCTTATAATAGCAGTTGCCTGCATTATAGAACAAGAGATACTAATACCCGCCGCTACCCACTTATAAACGTTTAAGTTCATAATACTTACTAACTTTTTCTAACCACTTCCATTTATATTCTCTAAATTGCTGTCCATTAATTGTAAATCTTTGGAAGAAATTATCAGGTGTACACATCAATATAACCCCCTGCTCGATGCTCGTCTCATAGACATAGTCATGAGCTGTGGCATAAGCGGCTAGTTGTAATTTATAATCTTCTATCCATTCATCTCTTTTGGGCTTGTTGCTTTGTTTAAAGTCTATTATACTGTCGCGCCCTTGATAAATTCCACACAAATCAGTTGCTCCAGCATACAATCCTGGATAGTACAAAGTCACTTCTGAACCCCAGATTTCCTCTAAATCAATTAATCCTTTATCAATAATAGTTTGTGCCATGTTCCTCGCCACTCGCCCCTCGTCGCTTAAATCTAACAGCCCTTGGCCATTGATATGATGTTCTAGATGACTATGCATATTTGTTCCACGTGAAGCAGCAGTATTTTTAACTTTTTCCGCCTCACCACTGCCTACTCTATTCTTCCAAGCCTCTAAAGACGCTCGCTTCTCGTCGCTTTGTGTAGCGGCTAGTATCGTGGTTACAGAAGGAAGCTTCTCGGAGCCAATGTCATAGTGTCTCTCATCTTTAACAAGAGAACGCATAGACTTAGGGTACTCGTATAGTTTATTCCATTTCATAGTTTATTTTCTTCATTTATAAAAGTTAATTTATAAATTTCCCAAACTTGACTTGGTGTTCTACGTAAATGCATGGGATTTCCAATAGAATTTTTCTTTCTAGTAGTCCACTCTAAATTTTCAATTCTATAATCACATTTATCATTATTTTTGTGATGAATAATAACATTAATTGAAGGGTTTTTATTAGGTATAAATGCTAAAGCAACTAATGAATGCATACTTTGTTTTTTAGTTTTTCTTTTTTTATTTATATAACGTTCTAAATTTAATATTGGATACCAATTTTTAGTGTGGTTTACTCCTGGAGTTATTATTCCATTTTTAGAACGATTTCGTAATGCTTTTATTTTTTTAACATATGGCCAAATAGGTTCTTTATAATGTTGAGGAGCATTTTTTGCTTTACCAAAAAAATGATAACCACCAGTTGGATAAATAATATAAACATCTGGATCAATTACATTTTGTAATTGAGGTATTGTTTCTAATTTAATCATAATCTAGTTACCGCAAACCAGATTAATAAAGCTATTATAATTATTACAACAACACTCATTAATGTAATCTCCTAACAACAAACGGTTCTATTGTTTTAGCGTTTTTAACTACTACTTTTAACATGTCCTTAAATTCTCCCTCACTTAAAGTAGATTTATAAAGTCTTAATGCTAGCGCAATCATTGTTGAGGCTACAACTTGAGCATCTTTATGTATTAATACTTTTGACATCATTATATCCATAAAATCTTCGTAAAGCATTTTTAACTCCATATCAATTCTATGATTTTTCATTACATTTCTACTTTACACTTTATAATATTTTTTAAATTAGTTGCTTGAATCTCTTCACGAAGAAAAGCTATATCCTTTTTTAACATATTATTTTCTTCAGTTAATCTAAAATTAGCTCTTTCAAGAAGATAAATTTTCTTTTCTAGATCGTTGGGGCCTTTATCCTTCATTGTATTATCTTTCATTGCATAAATCCCGGTACATCAACATTTGTATATTTTGCAAATGATTTCTTAGCATTTACATAATAATTTTTATAAGACTGAATATAGTCATTTGTTTTATATTCATCTGGCATACATAAAGGTGGATTAGTAAAACCAATAGATGGAAAATTTATAAGGTCTAAATTATCTAATACTTTATAGATACGAGAGGACGCGTGTTCTTTGTTATAACGAAATGTGTATTGAGATAATAAACATTTCATTAAATCCATTGACCATAAAAAGTTTTCTACTGAATCACCTACCCATAAAGTCATTGGGTGTTTAGGATAAGCAACTTTATATAGACTATCATTAATACCAAAGTGTCTTTGATAGGCCGTAGATAACATTTGTGCAGTTTCTAGTATCATTTTAACTACATGTTTGTCGCAATGATATTTAGCGCATATGTCTGGTCTTTTATCTAAATGAAATATATTCATTTGTACCATTTAAAAATTTGTATAATCATAATTACAATAACAATTATAATTAGTGTTTCTATAAGTATATTCATTTATAAATAATAATTGATACGATTAATAATAACCAAGACACAATAATTATTATTAACCAAGGGTTAGGTTTATTTTTTTTTAGATACATTTTTTCTCTTTCCAAAACAATCAAATTTTTTATGATATGCTTTTAATAATTTAGCAATTGATTTTTTATATCCAGATAATGTCATTGTTGCATCCTTGTGTAGTCCATATATTTTTTTAAAGTTTTATCAGAGTTTATTTTTATTTCACCTTGGTTATTACAATAAGTGCAATCTTTGTGAATATCTTCTTTATCACCTTGAAGTCTAATTGTAATATATCCATTCCCATTACATTTTGGACAAATTGTACTACCGTGCATATAAAATTTTTTCCTTTCTAACGTTCCAAACTATTCCAAGTTTTTTAAGTTTTTTTAATTCAATTAATTTACATACTTTTTTAGACAAGTAATCAGGATCAAACCCAGCAAAGTCACATGCTTTTTTAAAATTACTGCTATTGTAAATAAACCAATTTTGAGCTTTTTCTTTCTCTGTTAATGTTCTTTGTTTAAATTGTACATCTGATAATGCATCATAAAGAGCTTGACAAATTACAGCTCTCCATAATTTTTTTTCAGGTATATAATCTGAAGATTGATTTTCTGCAGAATATTTATTTACTGTGTTTTCCATTTAAGTTCTTTCTAATTAACATTGATACTACTTTAGAGTTACTTAATTTTCCACCCGGAAGCATTTGTTCAGCTATCCTTGGCAACATTAAATAATCTTTAATGGGCAAAGTTACGGTTTTATATTTAGTTATATCAGTCATTTCACCTTTCTATTTGTTTATATTATCCTATATAATGTTTTATATTACATTCGTCAATAGTTAATATTAAATTCTTCCTTGACCTTTGTATTCTTTTCTATCGTTTGATTTATTGGGTTTTTTAGCATGGCGGCCTTTTCTACTTTTACGTGTTCTTGAATGATATAAATTAACACCGTAAAGATTACTTTTTGTTGCCATATATTAATTTTTGAACCACTTTTTTTTGCATAGGTAGATATTTAATAACACCATTTACATGTTGTTTTAATTCATCACCACATGTTGTGCATTTATAAACATTATCTACAATAGATACTAACGCTGTTAATTCTTTACAGCTCGGGCAAATTCCATGTACAATTAAGGAATCAATTATTAAATTTTTCATATCATTGTAGAATATACTGTTTTACCATTCTCTTTACTAGCTTTTAAATATTGTTTTCTATTATTACCTTCACTATTATAACTACAATGAACCCAACCAGAATTAGGTTCTTTATCATTCCAGAACTCAAGAATACATTGATCAAAATTAATGTTTTGGACAATCCAATCACTTACTTCTTTATTAGGTATACCAAAAATCTCGAAGTCCGCTGCTTGTCCATTAATATGTTGACTCTTGCTGCTCGATCCTACGGCTTTGCAAAGAGCTTCTGATCTATACCCAGAAGATATTGCAAGTGGATTATTAAAATAAGTTCTAATGGGTTCTAATATATTTTCACAAAGTATTTTTAAATTTTCTATAGTTTCATCATTAGGTTTATTATCTATTCCCATACGAATTGCTGTATCTGAATAAATTAATTCTTGTAATGTAAAATTTTTACTTAGATTCATTTCTTAATTTATGTATAACCTCAATAACATGTTTCTCATACTCTTTGTTTGTAGAAAAACTATCTAATGCTTTTGCCATTTTAATAGGATCTCTATTCAATGACATGTCTCTAGCTTTTCTAAATTCTGTATACACTTGTTTTGTATTTAGAATTTCTATGTAATACTTAACAGATTCGCACTTGTTTTTAAAGACTCTTACACGCCATTCTATAGAATCTGGCTGTTTATAAGGTAGCATACCCTCTTTTGACCATACTCTTATACCAAACAGATTATGGCCTTCTAATGCAAACCTTGACGTTCCATAGTTGCTTTCTACGATAGCTTGAGCCACTATTAGTTCAGTATTTATGTGGTTTTTTGTGGGGATATCAAAATTAATGTAAGAGATACACTTTTTAAGGGAGGTAATGAATTCTTCGTTATTATGGTATTCAAACCTCGGGGGACCAAACCCTAAGCTTTTAGCCCAGGCAATAATGGCGTTTTCAGTTTTTTTCTTGGCGACGGGATTGGGGAAAAATGTACCTAATACAAACGCTAGTAGAGCTACGATCAAATATTTTATTAACATACTCTTTATTGTCATGGCATTTACAGTGATTTAATAAGCAGCATCCAGCCGCGAGATTGTTAATACAATTAATCTTGTCTAACTTCATTAACTTGGTAAAACATATTGTCAGAATCCTCTGTTACCCAATTTTTATTTTCTACATTCCAATACGTAGTCTGGACTTTATAATCAGGCTTATATGGTGAAGTAGTAAAACTAGGCACGTTCCACAAAATACGATTGTTAGGCTGAATTGCGTAATTACCGTTACAAAGAGCCAAAACATGACCGCACTTATGTTCGTGAGGTATTTCAGAATGTTCTGTGTCCAAGATATTAACATCTGGATGAGCCCAGTCAATAGTAAATAAATACTCTGCATTGTATGTATTTCCTTTGTTAAAATATTTACAGGATTGTCCTTTTAAAAAATCAAAGCGGATAATGTTAGGAAAATAACTAAATGAATTCCATAACTCAAGATCGTTGATAGTTTGGTCTGGAACGTTTCTGCGATCAAACCCTTTTTGAATAAAAGCGCTGATAGGTAATCTGTAATAGATTGCACC
>Ga0214923_10008553_pt1 | contig 10865 bp, 16 predicted proteins | sample LL1510_MetaG_FD_177993 | JGI IMG/M metagenome (GOLD analysis project Ga0214923, IMG submission 177993) | Freshwater microbial communities from Lake Lanier, Atlanta, Georgia, United States - LL-1510 | ecosystem: Environmental > Aquatic > Freshwater > Lake | place: USA: Georgia | collected...
CTTGCTAGACTTGCGAGACTTTCTAGACTTGCGAGACTTTCTAGACTTGCGAGACTTTCTAGACTTGCGAGACTTTCTAGACTTTCTAGACTTTCTAGACTTACGAGACTTACGAGACTTGCGGGACTTGCGAGCCATTAATTTATCCTTCTTGGTAATTTCCTTTCTTTTACCATTTTTGACACGATACATAGATCCATCACTTCTTTTATAGACCTTGTAAAACTTTTCTTTGATAAGAGCGTACATTTTTTATATATTACAAAGAAAAATAAAATTTTATTTTTTTAATTTTTTAAATAAGATTTTAATTATTTTTTAAATAATCAAAATTCAAAATCAAGAAGATACAAAATTAAAATAGAATAAAAATTTATTTAGAAGGTATATAACTCAAATTTACTTAAGATAAGAACATCCAAAGTTATTTTTCCATGTGTTATCGATAGTTACATAACCATCTTTAACTTTTTGAAAATCATTTTTTGTAGGAAGAAGTAAAGGTGAATTGTCTGGAGTTACATTTGAACCTAAAGTCCATATTTTACCTTGTTTAGCATAATAATTTTCTGTAATGGCCCGTTGTCCATAATCATATCTTGGATTACCTAAATCTCTAAAAGGATCATATGAAGATGTATGAAGACTTGATTGAGATGTCCAATAATTTTTTAAATTTGCAAAATAATTAGGATTACAATTATTACAAGACATTTTTTATTATTACTAAATATTTTAAAAATACAAAAAAAAGAAATCAACGATGAAGAGCTGAAATTCTAAACTTGAAACAAATCAACCAAATGTATTTTCAAAACACATATCTAAGTAAAAATATTTATCATCGCTTTTATTATTTAAGATATAGTCTAAATATATATCTCCAATATTTTTTATATTATCAAGCATAATGTTACCATAAAATAAAAATATAGATTTACAAGGCGCATCTGATATATATTTTCGTATATAGTATATAAGAATGCTCGAATTAACATTATAAGGAACCAAAAATTTTCTTTTCTTTAAATTAACATTTTCTTTTGTGTTTATAATAACTGGAACACAATTAGGATGTCTACGAATTATACTTTCAGATTCGACACATCTAATTGTATAGGGTACTTCATCTTGATAGTTGTAAATTTTTTTAGAATTCAAACTCATTTTATTTAACAATTTTATTTTTTAATAATATATAAAATTAAATGGATACCAAAAATTCTATTAGTGTAAAAAAACGGACATATGAATTAGGTATTGTATTTAATATTAATAAACTTGATTTTAACTGGAAAGATTTAGAATATTTTTCTGAGCTTAAAAACATACTTAAAATAAGAAAAAAACAAAAATTTCATGATATAAAATTAAAATATAAAAAACCCGCCTTATTATTAGACTTAGAAGAAACTTATAATGAACAAAACGCGTTACACATGTCTATATGTATACCATGTTATGATGAAGAATGGTGTGAATTAAGTGGAACATTGAGGTCTATATCTAAAAATATTTTGACATGTAGACGACAACTTAAAGATAAGTTTAAAATTCATGTAACTATCTATGTAATACAAGATGGATGGAATAAAGCAACTGAATCTTTAATGGAAGGTGTGAAAAAAGAGTTATTTTGTCCTGATAAGTTGTGGATAACAAATAATTTGTTAAATTCTAAATTCTGTGTAATAATACCAAATAGTGAAGTATATTATCCAAGCGATTTTGAAGGAAAAGATGAAGGTATAACTTTTAATCCTGTGTTTATAACTAAATTAAAAAATTATCAAAAGTTCAATAGCCATTTACTTTTTTTTTCTTTATGTCATCTTCAAGAGCCTGAATGTGTGTTTTTAACTGATACTGGTACCATATATGATTCAGAATGTATAAAAAATATGTTAGAATACATATACGAAAATAAAGATAAAGTCATAGGAGTTACAGCAAAACAAAAAGTTATGAATGAAAGTAGTCGAAATGAGATAACAAAATATCCTATATGGTCTACTAATTTTAAAAATTCTTATTGTGTTGGAAGTTTTTTTAAAAATATAAATTGGTGGATATCACCAGCTCCTTTACAAGGATTTGAGTTTGAATCTTCTTTTATACTTAATACTGCTATATTTAATTTATTTGAAGCTTTACCTGTGTTACCAGGTCCTTGTCAACTATTATGGTGGACACATTTAGAGAATGTTCTTGGTGAATATTTTAACCATTTAAATACCAAAATTGAAAAATGTAATATTATAAAAGCAAATACATTATTGGTAGAAGATAGAATTTTATCTTTTTATATGATATTTGAAACTTTAAATTTAAAAACATTATGGGTACCAACTTCAAGTTTTAGTTATGAACCGATGATGACATGGTCCGGTTTATTAAATCAAAGAAGAAGATGGATAAATGGTACTATTTCTACATATATATATTATCTATCGAGTAATAAGGAACTACCAGGTAAAAAATGTTTAAAAGCTTTATGGCATTTTCAGTTATATCAGTCTATTTTTCAAGCAATATCACCAAGTTTTTTTACTATATCTCTTTTTGAAAGTGTAAAATATCTTGAGAAAAATTATTCTTATTTAGTGTCAAATATATTTTACGTTTTTAATGAGTATAAATTAAATTTTTCAAAGTTAGTAGTAATACTTTACTTTCTATTTTATTTATCGTGGATTAGTTTATCAACTATTGCTGGGCAAAAAAATTATTGTTTTATGAACGTAGTTTATTCTTTCTATGCGCTAATAAATTCTGTCGTATCTTTTCTAATATTATATACGTTATTTTTTGAGAATAATTTTATATACACAAAAATATTTATTGTATTTTTATGGTTCATTCCTCTTTTATATTCTTTATCTTTGTCTTTTAAAACAGGGTGTAATTATATAGCTTATAGTATACCTTTTGCTTTTAATTTTGTTCATTATATATCTTTTATACCTTCATATGCCTTTACAAGATTTCATGATATATCATGGGGTAATAGACAATCAACGATGCAAATAAGTAATAAAAAATATACAGAGTTCTTATGCGTATCAGTATTAATAAGTATAGCGATTGCGCTATTTAACTTTATAATTGTAGGTGTATATTTATACTTGGTATCAAGTTTAGATTATTTATATTTATTTTTATCTCTAATATTATTTTGTCCAATAGTAGTTCAGTATGTTATTAGTTGTTTATTTGTTAGTTGCAAATGTAATTAATACGACGAACTAAACCTTATGATTTTCTTTAAATATAATTATTTTTTGATTTAAAGAACTTTTTTTAATTATTTAAATATGGATACAATATCACACCCTATGTACTTTGAAAATTGTTTTATATCTGATGAGATACTAGAAATTTTAAATCTTCAAAATATATTTGAATTAGAAGCAAGTAAAATTACAAGTACGCATGTTAGTGATTATAGAATATCAGAAAATTTTTGGATACCAAAAAATGATCCTAAATACAAGTGGATTTATGATAGACTAATTAAATATATCTCTATCGCAAATAAAAGTTATAAATTTCATTTATCTATTCTTCACGATGATATTCAATTTGCTGTGTACAGGTCAGAAAAAAATGGAAACTATTCGTGGCATGATGATATGATAAAAAATGAAGAATTTAACACAATAAGAAAGTTAAGTCTAAGTGTTCAGTTATCAAATGAATATGATTATGAGGGTGGTGATTTAGAGATTGTAAGTGCACCTAATAATTTTATTGCTCCTAAAAAAATAGGTACTATTATAGTCTTTCCAAGTTTTTTGATACATAGAGTTACACCTGTAACAAAAGGTAATCGTATAAGTTTGGTACTATGGATGGATGGACCTCCATTTAAATAAATATTAAATTTATTCCTACTTCTGATAACATTTCAATTGAATATTTAAAACTTTCTCCATATTTTGGATGTTTAAAATCTGGTTCGGGAGATATTAAAGTATCTATACCAACCTGTATTAATGACTTTGAACACTCGTTACATGGAAAAAATGTAACAACACATATTGAACCTTTTAGTGATACTCCATTTCTACATGCATTATAAATACCATTTTTTTCGGCATGTACAACATAATTATATTTTAATGGTTTGCTCCATCTATCTTCTGTTTCATTTAATTTTCTAGGTAGGCCATTATATCCTGCTGATAATATTTGCAATGATTCAGGTGCGATAAATAATGCACAAACTTTTTTAGATGGATCCTTTGAAAATAAGTCTGCCTGAAAAGAAGCTAATGAATAAAACTTTTTTATTTTATCTTCGTTCATACTTTATTTTTAAATTTATATTTTTAGATATTAATTTTCAAAAATAAAAAATATTAAGTATAATAAAATGAATTTAACAAAAGATATTAATACGCAAAATGTTGATAACATTAGGTATCTTATAAATAAAAAAAAAGGATATAAACCTTTTTTTGCTACTACAACAGATACTTCTGCTGTATTAACAGATTTGGACCATTTTCCATATACAAGATTTTTTCGAGGAGAATATGAATCTGACAGACCCATAGTTTTTGAAAGAGAAGCTGGATGGCGTACAACTGAAAATAAATGTTATAAAAATCAAGATCCAATCAAACCTTTAAATAACAATAAAATGTGTTTCGAGGCCGCGTGTAGTACTGTTTATCCATGTTATCCAAGTTATGCAGCAAAATACTCAGATAGAGATGCATTTTTAGTTCAGTTAAATAATGCATGTGTTTGTCAATATAGATAAAAATATTATTTAAAGATATATTTATGGTTAAAATATGAAACCTAAAAGTATTTTAAGTTTATTTTTTAGAAATAAAGGTTCCTTTTTTGCAATTTGTAAGAAGTGTCAGAGAATGGTTTATTGTTATGATTGTAAAAAATTTATATCATGCGATAATTGTAACGATAATTTATCCTATGAAAAATGTAAAAAACCAAATTGTAATAACTATTGTGGTGGTAGATTCTTGGGTAATGAGTAATTTTTTCATTTTTAAATATAAATTCATATTTAAAAATATTTTTTTATTTTTTACCAACATAAACAATAATTAAAGGTAAAATTGGTGGTCCTACTAGCCATGAAATAACAAGAATTACTTTTGCTACATCATTTAGTCTTGACCAAAATTTTATTGTAGCCCATAAAGCCCATATAAACAATATAATACTTACTACGAAAAGTAACGAAAATAATCCTACAGAAATACCCATAATTAAGCCATCATCGTTCAAGCCTTCAATTGGTTGATTTTTGATATATGCATCGATTAAATGTTTGTTTTTTTTATATTCATTTAACATGTTAAAGATAGAATATTTATACGACATTTTTATTATATACATAAATAAAAAAATTAAATTATATTTTTTTTATCAACTCATATACGTATTTTGCATCTTCATACACTATATTTAGTTCTTGTTGTATATCTTTTATAATTTCAATCTGTATTTTTTCTTTAGTCATAAAAATGTGGCTATAGAATTCTTCTGCATCTTTTATTAGAGATGTTATTTTAATTAACATTTTTTCAGACGTGTAAAATGACATTTATATCTTAAAATACTTTTGTTTAAACCTATTAAGATATATAATCAGGAATTGAATTGTGTTCTAGTTTATATTTTAAAGTTTCAATTTGGTTACACTTTACTTTCAGCTTTATTTCTAACTTTTCTATTTTTTCGGTGAGTTGATTGATTATTTCCTGTTTTTTATCTTGTATTTCTAAGTTTTCTATTTTTTCTGTGATTTCATCAAAGATTTTATCTTTTTCATGGTATGTTTTTTGTTTTTTATTTGCCAAAAAAATATTTTGATTTTCATCTTCAAATTTTCTTTTTTTGTCTTTCATATTAACTACTTTAAGTTTTTATTTTTTGTTTTCTATTTTTAAAATTGATTTTAAAAAAAAGAATTATCAAATAAAAATAAAATATATTATGTCTAACGAAAGTTCTAACGAAGGTTCTAACGAAGGTTCTAACGAAGGTTCCAATGAAAGTTACAAGGTAGTATCAACTCCAATAATGTCTAAAGATGGAGAACAAATTTGTATTTTTAGTACAACAAAGATAGAAAAAGAATTTTATGACGATGATAAGTTTTCTAAAATTATGAATGTTAAAGGAAGAGTTATGGATGCCAATAAAAATTTAAATAAAGGTCAAAGTATTGACCGAGCTAGATATTTTGACTACGATAAAACTACAAATATAATAGTTATAAGAGTTGATGATACAAATGTACCAGGATTTTGGCTTGAAATTCCTATCGATATTAACCATATGTATAAGTGGATTAAATATAATGACGATATTGATTTATAAAAATTTATTTTTAAGGTTAATAAGAGTATTCTAACTAGATGTTTTATTCTCGTTAGAAACTTTTTTACTTTCAGCAATTTTACTATAAACATCGTAAACATCTATAGTTGCTTCTCCTTGTTTTTCCATACTAAAAATACCTATATTTATATTTTCATTGATAATAGTATCAGGGTCCATTTTTTATTTAAAAGAAAAAAAGAAAAAAGAAAAAATTATGTAAAATATTTCTCTGTATTAGGAGATAGAATTCAAATATAATTCCTTTAAATAGGATATTTTTAGTTAATATTATTTAAAATATATTTTTAAATAATAAATGAGTTATATTAACTTACCACCTGGAAGAAGAAGAATGTTAGCGTATTCTAACTATATAAGAAATAGAAGTAGATTAAGTGTATCACCTATTCAAACATTTAGGTATAACAGAAACTTTACAGACGCAATATTTTTAAATTACGAGTATTTAACTACTTTAGAGAACGTAAAAATTGGTTTAATAAATAAAAAAATTTTATCAAATACCAAGGTAAGTATAAATAGTAATAATGAAGAATTTTGTGTTATATGTCAGGATAAAATAAATAAAAATAAAATAATAAGAACCTTAAAATGTCAGCATTCTTTTGACCTTGATTGTATAGATAACTGGTTTATTGAAAATAAAAAATGTCCAACATGTAATACAGAAATTTAAATTTTTATCTTGTTATAATATAAAATGGTCTGTTATATTAGTTTTTTTATTTCTATGATGTTCATAGTTGGAATGGTATATTTTAATACGGAAGTTTATAATAATAATACTATTCAAAATTACAAAAATCAACTTCCTCCGGAGTTAAAAGATATTTATGAAAAGATTACACAAGAAAGAATTAAAATCTACTATCAAGGATACGCATTCGGCTTATCTTTATCTTTAGGTATAATCATATACAACTATAAAATCAAGAAAGAAAAGCTATCTTTGTTTTCGATGATATGTATTGTATTAGCAACAAGTTTTGTTACGAATTATTTTTATTACATTTTATCTCCTAAAACTGATTGGATGTTAAATCATATTACAGATCCTTATCAAGTAAAGGTTTGGTTAATTATGTACAATAACATGCAAAAATACTATCATACAGGATTATTATTGGGATTGATATCTGTGGTTATATTAGCAATAGCTTTTAGATGTTAATTACCAAATGTATTTTCATAGCATACATACACATATAAATACTTATCTTCTTTATCTTTGTATTTGTTATAAAGATATTCAATAGAGTCTTGTGGCATAACTAGTATGTTGTTACAGAATAAAAATAATGCTTGACTTGGATTTATTTTATTGTTAGACATCATTCTAATAGTATTTAGAAGATGTGCGCAACTAACATTTTTGGGAACTAAAAATTTTTGCTTCGTTATTAGTTTAGATATTTCTTCCGATTTATCTATAATAACAGGAATATAATCTGGATACTTTAACAAAACTCTTTCAGCATCTGCTTTTCTTTTAGCAACTGGAACAGAATTTTTATATAAACCCATTTTTATTTAATTCAAGAATAAATTTTTTTATATAAATAAAATGAATACTGACAATCAAATCATGTTAGTTATTGCAAACTCAAAAAATATTTTAACATTATCGCTAAAATTTTGCAATAACTTACAATTTGTATTATCTTCAGACAACATAAAAAATGCAAAGCAATTTTATCATAATCATAATGTTGATTTAAAGAATAAACTATTGACAACATTTGATACTGGATTTGACCCTTATGCATATTCGATAAACTACAATAAATATGATAACGTATTTCACTCTCTAGTATTCTTTTCTAAAATAATCAACAAACAAATGTCTTTAAGTAACAAAAAAAAGTATGATGTCACTATATGTGTAGAAAAAAAGCATGTTAAAAGAGTTCTTATTATGGCTTCGTATATTCTTAAAAATGTAAACACAATAAAAATATTACATATAAGTACTGACCCTGTAACCGAGGATGATAATAATTTTGAAAAAAATCAACTAAACATGTTTTACAACAGCTTTCATTACCATTAAATTTTTAAAGTTAATAGACTTTAAAAACTATATTTATACAAAATTTTTTTTTAAAAACATAAATGCTAAACAAAATAAGTTTACAACTACACTATCACTTAGGTCAGCACTATAATTGAGTTCTTCTTTTGGTTCATATTTTAAAAACTCAACTATCTCATTAAACTCACTTATATTAAATTCTTTTTTTATACTATTAACAGACTTTATGTTTGCAAAATTATTTGTGTAACTCCAAATTACTTTGTTTTTATAAATATCTGAATTCAAAATATTTTTTATATCTTGTATCAAATCTTTTTCTGTAAGATCAGTTTCACATGCATATCTTTCATCTTTTTCCATTTTTTTACATTTTTCTAAGTTATTAGTTACATACTTATCATATATAATCTCACACTTTATAGGAGATAAAATATTAATTATAGAGGCCTGTTTTATTTTCTTATCTTCATCCTTAATTATATTTACGAAAATAGTTTTTGAAACATCAAGTATTTCATTCTTTTTTGTAACTTGATACATCTTAGCCATAAAAGAGTTCATATTATAAATCAAAATATCATTTATCAGCAATTTTCTTAAACTAAGTATTTTTTTAGTATCAAAGTAATAAGTCACTTTGCTGTTTTGAAAAGGATTTAACAAATGTAGTCTATACCAAGTTTTACCACAACATAGAGCATAAATTATTATTTGTAAACTAGCATCGTCAATCCATTCTCTATTTTGCGACGCCTTAATTTCATAAAGAGACATAGTTTTTTCATCATCATCCAAAGCTGACGCATCTGCTATACCAGAAATATATGGCATTAATACAGGAGTCTGGATTTTTAACTTTGTATCATTCGGCTTAATCTCATGTATTTTTGACTTTAAATTTTTCCAATAGTTTTTCAAATTGTTTGTCAAACCATCACTTAAGTTTATAAATATTTTGTTACTTAAAGCAATATGTACTTGAGAATACAAATATATACCTTCAAACTGATTTACATTATTAAATTCTTTTGAGCTAATATATAAGTTATACTTAGCTATATTATTTTTTATTCTTTTTAAAATATGACAATACATAGGATTATTTTCTATTTTTTTGTCTAAAACTATGTGAGGCCAATAATTTACCCAAGTTGAAGTTATCAAATTTTCTATCAACACTCCAACAAATGCTCTTTCTTCTTCAGTTGGAATAGGGGCTGTTTTATACGTAACATCGCTATCAAACATTTTTTGAAAGTTAAATGGTTTAATATGCTCGCGCAGTTTTATTCTTGTATCGTATTTTATTACACCAGCTCTAATTAATTCGGTTGGACAATGTTCTATATCTATATAATCTGAAAAAGTAAATTCCTTAAGAGTTTTTCCGTCGCGTATTCTTTGTTTATTTGGAAGAGGACAATTTTCAAAAAGATTTAAAACTCTCGAAAATTTATCTTCATATGCTGGTACATATATTATAACTTTCTTTTTAGCTCTTGTTAATGCAACAGTTATCAAATTTACTATCACATCATCCGATAAATTTATAAAAGCTCTTTCTAAAGGAAAAGTGAGAAAAATAATAACATAATCGCGTTCCAAACCTTTGGAAGAATTAGCAGTTGTAAGAAAATAAGCTTCTGGGTCCAGTTTTTTATGATTTAGATTTACTTTATATCCATTCTCGCTCATAAATCTTCTAATTCTGGCTATGTCTCCCATAGCTCCTTTAACTGTTATAGCAGACGAGAATGTAAGTATCATGGTCTCTTCTGGAGAATGCTTATCTAAATACAACTTCAAATCTTCAAAAATATGCGTATAAGAGTTTAATCTCTTCCATTCTATATCAGCATTTGAAATTATATTTTGTGATTTCCAATTTTCTATGGTATCAACACATTCAGGATAATATATTTTTAATGATTTTTTTAAAGTATTTAATATAGAAGGATTTACTCTAGGAGTTATATGCATCGAATATTTAAATGTATCATCTCCTGTATGTATATTCATAAAGTACCATAAAATACTTTCTCTTGGTTCTTTTTGAATACTTTGAAAAATATCTCCCGCAAAAACAAAGATTGTCTTTGGATAAAAGAATTGTAAAACATCCAAAGTTGATTTTTCTAAATCTTGACACTCATCTAGAAATATTAATTTAGGTTGATAAGATAATGTCTCTGTAAAGTCTTTATCAAAACATAACTCATAAACAAACTTTCTTTTACCTTCAAAATTTGGTAAATCTAAATGTGGATACTTTCCTAGCTTACATATCTCATAAACTATACTATCAAAGGTTCTCACACTTACTTTAGAGGATATACCAAAATCCTTTAACTTTCTTTTTATTTCGTTTTTTATGCTTACATTAAAAGATATAAATAATATTTCTTCTGGACTAAAAAGTTCTGTTAGAATACCTTGTATTAACATA
>Ga0214923_10008554_pt1 | contig 10865 bp, 14 predicted proteins | sample LL1510_MetaG_FD_177993 | JGI IMG/M metagenome (GOLD analysis project Ga0214923, IMG submission 177993) | Freshwater microbial communities from Lake Lanier, Atlanta, Georgia, United States - LL-1510 | ecosystem: Environmental > Aquatic > Freshwater > Lake | place: USA: Georgia | collected...
GCGATGATGCGTTCTTTGAGGGCACAACCAACTACCTGCTCGCAAAGGTCATCCTCGCGTCCAACGTGAAGTGCGAAGGCAAGAACCCCGTGGAGGTTGCCAAGATCCAGCTCAACGGCCAGGATCGTTTTGATGAGCGCGAGGGCCGCTACTTTGACAAGGTGCAGCCTTGGCAGCACCACACTCGCACGCCGTCCACGGGTATCAACGTGTACTCCTTTGCGCTGAAGCCCGAGGAGCACCAGCCCAGCGGCACGTGCAACTTCTCGCGCATTGACAAGGCCACGTTGAACCTGACGCTATCCGTGAACACGGTGCGCAACCAGCGCACGGCCAAGGTACGCATCTACGCGGTGAACTACAACGTACTGCGCGTGATGTCCGGTATGGGCGGTCTGGCGTACAGCAACTAAACGTGTTTTACTTGTTGTGTGTATTTTTATATAAAAATACGGACTCTTCGAGTTCAATACAAATTATAAACAATGATTTGTATTGAATGTAATCGCGAAAGACATGATTTTACTACAAAATATAATGCGGTATATTCAATGAATAAAAGTTTTATATGTTAGACCAACGAACATTTGCACAATTGAACATGATTCATATAGATTTGGCGATGAAAGAGCAAATGAAATGAGAAATATAATGATTTCAAATGGTTATATTTTATTATTCAAAAATATTCAAAATGACAATTTACCTTACGAAGATTGGTATGTACATTCAACGTTTATGACAAATGATGCAATATCTCAGCTTTATGCAGAGAATATAAATTGGAAAGATGCGATTAAAAGAACACAAACAAATTTGAATTACCATCTTTACAACCAGTAACAGGTCTTTCGCTTTCTACTTTAATTATTTCTTTTCCAAAGTTATACAGGGGTATATGATTCCAAATTATAAACCCATGTTTTACCTTTGGAAATAGTATATCAATGTAATTTTTCTGATTGTATGAATTTATTTCGCTAAAACAATAATTACTGATTAGAAATACGTCATTATTACATATGTTTTCACCATATGTATTTGATGATACAAAATCTATCGGAAAGGACAAATCAAAGTTTGATAAGTATAATTTTTGTAATTCAATTATATCGTGCATATCGATACATGTATACGAATTAATATTATTATTATTGAAAAAGTTAATAGCGAGACAAAGACCACCATATCTGCAACCAAGTTCTACAATGTGTGTTTTTTTTTGTTTCTTTGATATGACTAAGAATCAACAATGCGTGATAAATATATCTAAGGGATGTGGGCGATACGTAAGCATTAATCTCTTCAAAGTAGTATTTATTTGGTGAACCAATTTTGTCATTTAATTTACAAAAAGTTCTTATTTTTTCGTCGTCTATATTAAATTCGTTTCTTATAAGGGAAATGTATTTTCTTCCAAAATCAAATGTTACATGTTCAAGCATAAATGTATAACTAGGATGAGATTTAAAATAAGATAAATTTTTAGATACTACAACATTTTTTACAAAATCGTTGTAGTCTTGATACCATTGATCGTTTGACATTTAAATAATTATTGCGTGTATATACATATATAAATGCCATATATTTTTACTGAATCTGTTCGTTGTGGAGAAATAGGAAAACAGGCGATTGATTCATTTCATAAACATCATAATTTAAAATTAAATGTATACGTAGGACCAGAAGATGTTCAATTTATTAATAAACATCCAAATACAATTATTCATATAATATCGCCCGATAATGATATATATAAATCATTTGATCAAGGTCATCTTGCAACTTCGAAATTGTGGACTAACATTATAAAAAACGTAGATGAGGATATAATTATTCATTTTGATTCAGATGTTTATTTCAGAAGTAATTTAGTGGATGATATAATTGAAGATATGAAGACAAACGATCTTGTAGGTTCTTTTCGTCCGTATAAATTAAATCCTAATAATCGCGAAGACGTGCGAATGTATTCAGATGTTGTTCAGACGTATTGTTTTGGATTTAATAAGTCTAAAATCAGTGTTTCTGATGAAACTATTCTTCAAAAAATGGTACAAGGGTTTATTTGGAAACACCCAGTAATTGATTTTTTTGATCCAATTTCATTTCATATAATTGAAAATGGTGGAAGGGTCAAAATATTAGATAATCAAATAATTGGAGGTGTAGATAAAACCGGTGGGAGAATGAATAGTTATGAAGAAAACAAATTATTTGATGTTGGAGATAAAATTATACATTTTGCAGGCGTAGGTAGTGGAAGGAATTTTTACAATATGATTAAAAATAGAAAACAAATAAATGTTCCTAAGCCATATGTAGATTTTGGATTAAAAAGATATAATATATACTCTCAGATTTTCTTTGGAAAAACAATCCTTGATCGTGAACACTCTTATATTGAAAATATTCAACCCCTAATAAACGATGTTCCGAATATTTTATATATAAACCTGAAAGAACGCATCGACAGAAAAGAACAAATGGAAGAATCTCTAAAGAACTTTAAATTCACGCGCATAAATGCCATACGGCATATAAAGGGGTTGTCAGGGTGTGTCCAATCTCATATTTATTGTATAGAATATGCAAAGGCAAATAATTTTCCATATGTGATCATATTTGAAGACGACTTAGAATGGACCGTTCCCATTGAATATGTTAAAAAGATTTTTAATATATTACCACATATAGACTTTGACGTTGCTGTATTATGTCCAGTTTTTTCAAAAGGAAACCCTGTTTGTGTAAATGATTACTTCGTACGCGGTTGCGAATCACAAACTACTCTTTGTTATGTATGTAAAAATCATTATTATGATACACTTCTTGAAAATTTTAAACAAGGATATAAATTACTTGAGGAAACAAATATAGACGATCTTTATGCCCTCGATCAATACTGGAAAGTTCTACAGAGAAAAGATAATTGGATTTTTGCATATCCAAATCTTGGAAAACAGCGTCCGGGATATAGCAATATTCAAAACAAAAATGTAAATTATGATCTAGCTTACGGGCGAAATTTTCAGTTGTCGTAAAAAATTGATTTTGCCTTTATATTCATACATTTTACATTGGGTATTCTTGTAACAAAATACCCTATTGCATAGTCTTCAAAAATATGATTATTAAAATATAATTCGTTATTTTTAATTTCTTCGCAGACGGGTTTACTTAAAAAGTAAAATCTTCCAGGACAATACTTTGTATGTTTGATACGAAAAGGCACTCTCGAATGGGGTTCTACATTTGGGTAATGATATGTGCTGTTATATTCATTTGTTTCAACTATTTCTCCTCCATAATCGTAGCCTTCAATGTCAGTGATCATTTTTTTAAAATTTGAAATATTACATTGCATATCATCGTCGGTTTTAAGAACATACTGAACGTTCGGAAATAAATCAGTTATTGCACATATGGACAAATATGTTTTCATAGGAAGACATTCATATGTATCTCTACATTTTACATATAATATTTTTTCATTTTCATCATATTTGTAGTTGGTTTCTAGCGTTTCATCACCAATAACGTGCCACCAATTTATCGGACATTCTTTTAACCACGTACATCGTTGAACTTTGCGCTTAATATGATATTTTTTACAATTTAAAATCATAAGAAAATATTTTTCCATTTTAATTAAACTTGATATAAATATTAAAATGCCATATCAAACAAATTGTAGTTGGTTAGCAATAGATAAATTACCTCCAACCGATAAAAATGTATTTGTTGCAATAGACTTTCCGCAAATACAAAAAATACCAGGAGTTATAATTGTTCAAATTCAATGTGAACCAAGAGTTATTTTAGAAAAATATGGAATTTATAACTTTTTTATAGAAAATCATAAAAATTATAATGTTTTGCTGACATATGATGAAGAACTATTGAAACTTCCAAATTCCAAATTATATGTTTGGGGAACATGTTGGATAACTTCAAATATATATAATAACATTAATATAGATAAAAAACAACATAAAATATCAAGCTTAACTGGAAGCAAAGAATTCACAGCAGCCCATACATTTCGTAAATTTCTATATATGAATCAACTTTCCATTCCATTGCCAATAACATGGTTTCGTTCATCCAAAGGTAAACTGCTTCCATTAATACAAATCAATAACAATCCAATATTAAACAACGGAAAAGAAGAACTTTTTTTAGACTACCAATTTTCATTTGTAATAGAAAATTCAAAACAAACAAATTATTTTAGTGAAAAACTCATTGACTGTTTAATTACAAAAACCATTCCGATTTATTATGGTTGTCCAAACATTCATAATTGGTTTGACATTCGCGGATGGATTATCTTGGAAACAACCGATGTAAACGAACTCATACAAAAAGCACATAAATTGCCAGTTTATATGAATCATATAAATGTAATCAATGAAAATTACGAACGAGCAAAAGAATACATTTGTTTTGAAAGAAATATTCAACGTGCTATAAATTTCGGAGAAGACATTTGAGAGCCTCTCAAAATACTATTCAAAGTTCCTTGTTTATTTAAAAGTTTATTTTCTGTGTCGTCAAACCATTCCGAGTAATCTCTTTCGAGGCATTCAATATCGCTATATCCCTTTCGCTGTTGTGCCAGAAACGGAATTACAACTTTTACATTGCATGTTTGATACATGAACACATCTATTTCGCACTGAAGTGTATTCTTATATTCTATCATTTTGTCATAACAAGACGAATTATAGAGTGTCCAGTGTGTTGTAAAACCATGTGGAAGATCGTATATTTTTACACGCTGACTTGAAAGTGTCGGATTGTGTGTTGCTCCCCGGTATGCTCTTGAAGTTGCTCCAAGTACAATGTCCCATCTATCTCTGAAATGTGAAAGCTTACATAAGATTTCATCCCAAAGTTCACGAACAACTTTAGGATGTTTTCTAGGTATGCAGTCATCTTCCCATATAAGAACATAAGGATCTCCTCTTGATTTCGCTTCCTCAATTATTTTAATATGAGACAGCGAGCACCCCTTCCATCCGGGTGTTTCTCTTACCGCAGAAACACGTGTTAAATTAAAATATCCTTTCCACTCTTTTTGTATTTGTTCCCAGCGATCTGTACGCTCATCCAGGTTAATTACGTACGGATTTGTCATTTTCTTATATGAGAATACTTATAGAAAATGTATGTGATTGTTCCGTACTTGATGGGTGGTCTTGGAAACTGGATGTTCCAAATCGCATCTGCATTGTTTTTTGCACAACAAACAGGTAACCAATGTTATATTTCATATAGACATTGTCAATTGTCTCCTCATTCAAACATAGATTATCTTAGAAGTATTTTTCGTAAATTTCCTCGTGATCAGATTTATGTTCAAACGTTAGTAGTCAGACAACCTCCTAAAGCAGGTCTATTTGATGCAGAAAGATATATTTCAATTGCAAAAGGATCACATACAATGTTGTATGGATACTTTCAAAACTGGAGATTCATTCCAGATAATTTCAAAGACTACTTGGTTTTTGAAAACCCTGAAATTCTAAAAAAGTATCCCGATATTCAAGAGAGATGTTTTATTCATGTTCGCGGAGGAGATTACGTAAACGATAGTCTTTATTATGTCGATTTAAGTGAATATTATAAATATTGCATACAACATGTCAAGAATATTAATAAATTTGCCATATTTACAAACGATATTAAATATTGTAAACAACAAGAATTTTTAAAGGATATTGATTACATTATCGTAGAAGAAAACGAACTTGATAGCCTTTACCTGATGACTCAATGTGCCGCGTGTATTGTTCCAAATTCAACATTTTCATGGTGGGGGGCATTTTTAAATCGTAATAGACCTATTTATCTTCCTTCAAAGTGGTTCAATGACCCAGAATATAATGTATGCGGTTATTTTTTTCCGAATTGTATTATTGTTCAGGTATAATGATTATGATTATTAGTCATCATAAATCAACAACGCTTTCAAAGTTACAATGGATACAGAAAATCCCGTGTAACTTTGTAATAATAAAGGCAGATCCATCTTTGAATTCAAATTATGAATACAATAAAGAAACAAATACTTGTATTGTTAAAGCACCCGATGATTACCGAGGTCTTCCTTTCAAAATACAGGCAGGATTTAAATTTATATACGAACACTTTAACCCGGAGTTTGTATTTAAAATAGACAACGATGTGTTTGTTGATCTTGATAAATTACTTTCACTAAAAATGTCGCACGATTACGAGGGAGTAATCACAATATGTAATGTTTACGTTTATTGCGGTGGTCCATTATATTATGTTTCAAAGAAAGCCCTTGAAGTATTGCAAAATATGATAATTGATATGAACGGAGAAGATGTATCCGTGGGCAGAACATTATCAACGCATAAAATATGTATGAAGTACACAGAATTATATACCGATTATCTTCACGACACAGGAACGTCTATTGCATACCACGATCATTCCAGAATGTTTTTAAAGTAATCCACGACATTTAACTTCTACATAAAGTTATATGTTGTGATTATAAGTTACCACACAAAGTAATTTTTTTATCTTTACGCCTTCAGAAAATGAACCTTCAGGTACGACTGCAGGTTCAGGTACGTGACCGTATCCTTGTCCGTCACCTTCAGGAGCTTGGACAGAGCACTATCGGCCAGAATGCGACGCTTGTTTGCAGGGTCAAAGCAGTTGTGCTTCTTCACATACGCAGACACAAACTTCGTCACATCCGTCTGCGAGCGCTGGGAACCAGCAGGCAGGCCCATGAACGAGCACAGCTCAGGAGACAGAGCACGGGGCTTCAGGAATGCATTCTTTGCACGACGAGCCTCCCACGCAGTACGCTCCTCCTCCGTCATCTCTGCGGGGTCCTTCTTCGTCGTACGCTTACGCTTGGCATCCTTGACCTCACGAGCCGCCTGCTTGGCAGCCAGCAGAGCATCCTTAACCAGAGCCTTTAGATCCGAGGACAGACGAGACTGAACATCACGAAGACGCTCTACCACCTGCGTAATCGTGGGCTGGGCCTGTACGGCCGTCTCCACAGGAGCAGGAGGCGCCTGTACCGCAGGAGCAACCACAGGCACAACTACCTCAGTCTTTGCAGCCACCTTGCGAGGCTTCTTCTCCTCTACCGCAGGGGCAGGAGTAGCAGCCACGGGCGTCTCGGCAACCTTCTTGGTCGTCTTCTTGGTCGTCTTCTGGTTATCAGTGCTCATATTTGATACAGAGTGAGAAGTCGTTGCGGGCATTCTTAACGCGGTTATGTATACTATTGCATAGTATCACGTAAATAGATTTGAAAATATTCAAAACGAATTTATTATAGTCATCTTAGACGATATTTGAAAATGTATAAAAAACGTGCCATGACGAGCGTCAAGGCATCTGAGGTTAAGCTGGCAGGTCATAAAAATGAAGTAGATTTTGCAGAACTTGTTGGTGGATCACGTGTTCCTGGAACTGGAAAGGCTGATTGCATCTGGAATGACCAAAAATATTCCATAAAAAAGGTCTGTAAAAGAATTCAATTTGCGTTATACAAACAAACAAGCACATATTGGAATACAACATCTGCGTCACTGGCCTGTTTGCAGTGCTTGGGTGCTCTTCCGGATACATATGAAAAATATCAAGAATCAAAACACGAAAGCAAACTGAAACTGGCAGAAGCCATGAAACACTTGAAAGAAGTTCTTGAAGATAAATCAAATCTACGAGATCTTCTTGATTTGTTTATTCGGAATGGAGAAATACATGGCATTGTTATGGAGGATACTTGCGAGTATAAAATCTATGATGCAAAAGAAGTCATAGATTTATTAACCGATAATTTGGTTGTAGAAAATTCCAAAGCAATCAAGGCACACGATTATGCAAATCAAAAAGTTATTCTAAAAAATATTCATAATGTTATTGAACTAGAAATTCGCAATTCGTCAGCAGGACATTATCGTGAATTTCTATGTGTTTGTAACCGAGATAAACTCATGAAGATGCTCTTGAAACTTGTTCCTATTGTGGTTCGCAAATTATAAATATTTCATGGCTTTCTTTGACATTTGTTTGTGTTTCCTCTCGGTTCTTTCCAATACGAGTTTCTCCTTGTCCGTATGTGTATTGCCATGAAGGAAACACTTGTTTGTAATCTTTGTAGAGTTCACGAATAAACGGGCAGTCATTGTATGTCATAAAGAAGCCTGCCTTGTGTTTTTTCAATAACTCAAATAAACACTTGTGATCAAATGTATTGTGATGAATTGCAAAATTAGAATTTGGATATATGCCCTTGAACATTTTGGAATCTTCTCCCAAGTAATAAGGCGGGTCTAGGAACAGAAAGTCGTCATTGTGGCGAGGAATAACATTTTCAAATGTATCACATGAAACGCGAATGTTTCCTCCCTTGAAATCCCTGATTTTTTCAATAATGTCCTTGTATTTGCTTGGTTTCAAATAAACCGAACTTTTCCAGCCCAGAAACATTGGACCATAAGACAATTGCATATTGTAATAATAATAGGTTGCACGCAAAAGGTCATCTTGTAGCATTGTTTTTTCGTGGTCCGTGAGTTCAATTTTCTTTCGTGTAGTATACTCAAGCTCGGGAGGTTTTACTTGTTCCCAATAATGCAATAAAATATGTCTATTTCGGGTATAATTTTCATCATCAGGAATTAACTTTTCAAGTTCTTCTGCAAGTTCATGATTTCTTGTCAAAAGTACATTCCAGAAATTTACAAGTATTTCAAATACATCATAAGCAATGACTTCATAGCCAAGTTTTTTTGAGAAAAACAATTCTAAAGAACCTCCCCCCATAAATGGAGAAACAATTCTCTTGGTCTTGAGTATCGGAAAGTTCTCTAAAATTAGCCCAATTGCATTTGTCTTGCCTCCTGCGTATCTCAGGGGCGTTTCGGATACTCGTTTGTAGCCTTTCTTCGTTTTCAATGATTTCAAAATGTCTTCCATGATGCAATATTTGAAATTATTTTACAGAATGTTCCGTTTTGAACTTTATAACATATGTTTTATATGATTGTCCATGCATAAGAACAAATGGATTGTACCCCACGGATTGTATTACAACATTTGCGTTATAATTATTTTGTTTGGCATCCTCATGAATATACTTGATTGTATTTCCCAGGTCTTTTTGAAAGCATTCAATGATTTCCATTGTTAATTATTATACGACTTCAAAACGAAAAAGGAAAATCATTAATTGAATTTGCACGTTGATATCCTGTATAAATATAATATGAAATTTCACTTGTATTCTTGATGTCATCCAAAATCATTATTAAAATTGATCCAATGTCACAACTTAATCCATTGCGATTTTGGTGGTACGAATGCATAATATTTCTGAGATTTTTCAACCACAAATAATATTTTCTAGTTCTATTTTGCTTTTCATATGTCCACCAACGAATGTCTTCTAATATTGAATTTACGAATACAATAAATTGAGAATAACTCAAAGTATTAAAATGTTCATAATGAATGCTATGGCCGTCTTCGCGTAGAACTTGCGCTACTCTCATCCATCTTAAATCTCGTCGTTCGATCATACCCAATACAGGTGGATCTTCGTGATATAAACTCAACTTGTTTCTTTTTCTCCACCTAAGAATTGCCCGCAGTCTTTTTGTATCACTTGGCTTCAATTGAGTTCTTGTATAGGGATTTATAATATCCATTGAACTCAGCGACCATTGATACAGGGTTCTTTGGTCAAACCACCAGAGTTTGCCGTCTTCTTCAATGGAAAAGAAATCATGTGGATGAATATTTGTTTCAAGAGTAACCATTTCTTCTTCATTGTGACAAAGTGAACGTTTGAGAACTCCTTTGCCTGCCAATTTCAGTGGAATTCTTGCTTGAAATCCTCTCCAAAGAGCCTGGAACTTTATTATACATGTATCTACAAAAGGTGTAACCCAAGGAATAGGCGTGCGCATCTTCATGTGTCTTTTGCAATACATGCAGTTTCGTAGGGCTCTTGCCGTACATCGTTCTGTAGAAGTTTTATTTTTTACAGAGAGGCAACTCATTGTATATATTAGCTGAGAAGAACCATAAATATTAACGAAAAACGGATAAGCCGGTGTAATACTTAGTAGATATCAACAACCAAAGGCATTTAAAAGTAATCTTAGTATTTCAAATACGACCAAATGGCTTCTCCCGCAGTAATCTCAGTTTCTAAGATCAACGCAAGTGATATTCAATTTGCAGAGCCCAAGCGTAATAAGCAGGGTGGTGTATCCGTTGCATTCAAATACAACAATCAAAACGTTCAATTTCGCTTTCCACAGCTATCATTTCCGGGAGGATGCCGAGTAAAGGAGAATGTAAACAAGGATGGAAGTACGTCTGTTTCATATAGCATGTCTGCAACTCTTCGGGGATGTGATCCTTATGCACAGGAGCCATCGATGAATTCAGATGACATTTCAAAGACGTACAATTTCCTACGTGAACTACAGGATCGTGTTATCCAGGCGGCCGTAGAAAATAGTGGCAAGTGGTTTGGAAAGAAGCGCGGTGAAGAGGGTGTTCGTGAGTCTTTCAATAAGTTCCTATCTGTGAGCGTAGACAAGACTCCAGATGGTTGGGTTCCAAATGGTAAGTATCCTCCAAGTGTATCTTTCAAGCTACCGGTGTATGACGGAAAGGTATGTATGGATGTAATTGATGTAGACGACAATGATGTAGAAGTGAATACTAGTAATCTCGTAGATGTATTCTCCAAGGGCTGTTCTTCAAAGCTGGTAGTACAGGCGTCTATCTATGTCGTTGGTCAGAGTTTCGGTGTCACTTGGAAGCCGACGTATGTACAGGTT
>Ga0214923_10008555_pt1 | contig 10864 bp, 9 predicted proteins | sample LL1510_MetaG_FD_177993 | JGI IMG/M metagenome (GOLD analysis project Ga0214923, IMG submission 177993) | Freshwater microbial communities from Lake Lanier, Atlanta, Georgia, United States - LL-1510 | ecosystem: Environmental > Aquatic > Freshwater > Lake | place: USA: Georgia | collected 2015-10-15
AAAAAACCTTCTTGAATTTTCGAAATAACCTCTTCATGATGGTAAAAAACCAACGTGGATTTTGGCCTGGAAGACTCTTTATACGCATGCTTTGGGACGGCATCGCTGCTTGGCAATTCTTGTTTCGCGGTAAAGCAGCCTTGTTCTTTCAAGTAGGCAAAGCACATGGATGCCTTTATCTTGCCCTTTTTCGCTTAATCCAACAACGGAAAAAGCCGGCTGGTGAACCCGTGAAAGGCCGTTATTCGGGCAACGTGGTCCTCGATTTTTACTGGAAGAAAAAAAAACACTATTCAGACCTCCAATTATGACGTTCCGATTCCTCACAGGTATTCTCCTGCTTTCCTCCGTTTCCTACGCTCAAGTCAACGAAATTAAACGGGTGAGCGATAAAGCCCATACGCTCATTAATCCCTTGCGCAATGTCGATGTTAACGTATTGGGCTACGTAAACCCTTTCATTGGAACGGGAGGTCATGGCCACACCTTTCCTGGGGCAACAGTTCCTTTCGGGATGGTGCAGCTAAGTCCGGATACCCGGAAAGAAGGTTGGGACGGATGCGGCGGGTACCATTATACAGATAGTATTATTCACGGTTTTAGTCATACCCATTTAAGCGGCACCGGTGTTCCGGATTACGCCGATTTACTCATTACCCCTGTTTGCGGAACTTATCCCAAAATCCCGTCCTACCAACCGGGGGCGAATTACGGATCCCGCTTTAAGCATGCCGATGAAAAAGCGAGTCCGGGAAATTATCATGTAAAATTACTCGATGGAAATATTGATGTGGACCTCACCGCTAGCCCAAGAACAGGCATCCACCGCTATACCTTCCAGAACCCCGGTCAGCGTTACCTTGTATTAGACCTCGACTACCGCGACAAGGTATTGGATGCAGGTTTCCAAAACGTTTCAAATCAAGTGGTGGCGGGATATAGAACCTCCCAATCTTGGGCCAAGCAACAATCCTTCTTTTTCTATTTGACGTGTTCCGTACCCTTCGAAAAAAGCGAGTTAATTACGGCGAACGGTCAACACCGCATGGTCTTGTCCTTTGGGAACCAAATCAAGGAACTGGAGGTGCGTGTGGGGATTTCAGCCGTTGATACTGCGGGAGCTGCCTTAAACTTAAGCCATGAAACAGACCAATTGAGTTTTGATAAAATCGCGCAAAATGCGAGCAACTACTGGCAAAACGAACTTTCCAAAATCCAGGTTGAGTCGAACAATACTGCACAAAAGGTCATTTTTTACACTGCACTTTACCATACGATGATTGCGCCGAATGTTTTTTCGGATGTGGATGGAAGGTACCGAGGTCGTGACCTGAAGATTCACACCATTACCCAAAAAATACCCCAGTATACGGTCTTTTCGCTTTGGGATACCTACCGAGCCACCCACCCGTTATTTTGTTTGATCGATCAAAAACGCACCCTGGGGTATTTAACTACCTTTCTTCGGCAGTTCGAAGAAGGGGGCGATCTACCCGTTTGGGAATTGGCTGGAAACGAAACGGAATGTATGATTGGCTATCACAGTGCCTCGGTGTTGGCAGATGCTTTTGTGAAAGGTATACGAGGCTTCGATGTCGATTTGGCGCTTAAAGCTATGGTAGCCACCGCCGAAACGGACGAATTCGGAAAAAAACAATTCAACTCCCTTGGAATGATCTCCTCGGATCATGAATCGGAGTCTGTTTCAAAAGCCCTGGAATATGCGTACGATGCTTTTTGCGTGAGTGCAGTAGCAAAGCAATGGAAATTGGAGTCGAATACGCGCAACAACTACCAACAAATAGAGGATCAATATCGACTACGAAGCTATGGCTTTATCCATCATTTTGACCCAAAAACCAAATTCATGCGTCCAAGACGTGGCGCTCAATGGCTATCCCCTTTCGATCCTACCGAAGTGAATTTCAATTTTACCGAAGCCAACAGTTGGCAATATTCGTTGTATGCTCCGCAGCATCCGGAGTTGCTTACCAACCTGATCGGCGGCAAAAAAGCCATGAGCCAATGGCTCGATAGTCTGTTTTACTGCAAACGGCCGATGTCTGGAAGGGATCAAGCCGATATTACGGGGCTCATCGGGCAATACGCCCATGGAAATGAACCCTCCCATCACGTCGCCTACATGTACAATTATTCTGCAACCCCGTGGAAAACGCAATTTTTCGTGGATTCCATTCAACGTTCCATGTACCATAATTCTCCGGACGGCTTATCGGGCAACGAAGATTGCGGACAAATGAGCGCATGGTTTGTATTGTCGGCCTTGGGTTTTTATCCTATTGCACCCGGAACGCCTTCCTATGAAATCGGCCACCCATTATTTGACAAGGCGACCGTTCGATTGGAAAATGGGAAAACCTTAACTGTACTTAAATCTGGAACGGGGGTGTACCTGAAAAAGGTGAACTTGAACGGTAAATCCCTTAACCGTCTGCAGCATAGCGCCTTGATGGAAGGCGGAACCTTGGAATTCGAGATGGGGACTACGCCAACGATAAATACACCCCAAGTTGACCAATATACGGTGGAAATCCCGGAAGATTTCGTCCCTCTTCCCTACATATCTTCTTCAGAAACGATTTTTGAAGATTCCTTGCGCCTTGAATTCGGGACGGTTAAGCTGGATCAACTCGACGTAACGGTGGAATACGCCTTGGCGCATCAGGGTGAAGAAGCGGTTTGGATTCCTTATCATTCACCGTTTTATATAACAAATTCCGTTACGGTAAAGCTTCGGACTAAGCGTGTGGTTGGATCCAAGGTTGTTTTTTCGCCGACCCTACAATCAGCATTTATTAAAAAAGATAAAAACGTGCAATTCACCTTAAAAACGGCCTATGCTCCGGCGTATGCAGCTTCAGGTCCTAATACCTTGGTGGATAAAATTCGTGGGAGCAACGATTTCCGCACGGGAGATTGGCAGGGATTCCAAGGAACGGACATCGTGGCTGAGGTTCAATTCAAGCGGGCGATGCCCATCAAGAAACTGGGAATTTCCTTCCTGCGCGATGTGAACTCGTGGATTTTCGACCCCGCTGAAGTGCGCATCGAAGTATCCAAAGATGGCAAAGTGTATACGGAAGCAGTAAACCGAAAATTTAACACAATTACTGCCGAGGCGGCTGAAAATGAGGGAAAAAAAATCACTAATTTTGAACAAGCAGTCAACTTTATGGAGATAAAATACGTCAAGGTACGGGTAAAAAATCCGGGTGCTTGCCCAGCTTGGCATCTCGGAGCGGGTAACCCAAGTTGGTTGTTTTTGGATGAAATAATTATAGAATGATGAAAAAAATTACGGTTTTATTTTTACTCTGCCTGTTCGCGTTCAAAGCCAACGCGCAATTGGATACCTTGTTTTGGTTTGTCGCTCCAGAAGTAGCCCAAAGCCACGGAGATCGGCCGATCGTTTTCCGTTTCGCCACCTTAGCAACCCCGGCTACCATTACCATAACACAACCGGCAAACCCGGCCTTCCCTGCGCAAATCATCAACCTGGGCGCGAATGCTGCCCAATCCTTGGACTTAACGCCTTGGATCGATATGATTGAAAATAAACCGGCCAATTCCGTCTTGAATTACGGGTTTAAAATTCATGCCACTGCCGCCATCATGGCGTATTACGAAGTGGTCACCTCCTGCAATTGCAACCCGGATATTTTCACCCTCAAAGGAAAAAACGCATTGGGCACAAACTTCATTATTGCCGCGCAAAATTATCTCACTAATGCCAATTATGCACGTTCGGCCTTTGACATTGTCGCCACCCAAAACAATACGAGCATCACCATTGTACCCTCCAATGCTATTGTTGGTCATGCGGCTGGGGTTCCTTTTACCATCGTGCTCAACCAAGGAGAAACCTTTAGTGCGGAAGCCATCGGAACTGCTGGCAACCTTCACCTCTCGGGATCTACGGTAATTGCGGATAAGCCCATCGCTGTAACGCTTAAGGATGATACGATGCAGGGCACTCCCTATGGAGGCTGCGCCGACCTCATGGGCGATCAAACCATCCCGGTACCCGTTACTGGAAAAGAATACATTACCTTAAAAGGTTATTTGAACGGTCCTGACAAGGTCTACGTTGTGGCCACCCAGAACAACACGCAAGTGTCTATTGATGGGGCCAATGTAGCGACATTGAATGCCACCAACATGTATGTGCATACCCAGTCGAACGCCACGGCTTACATACAAGCGGATAAGCCTGTGTATGTACTTCACACCACTGGATTCGGTTGTGAGGTGGGCGGAGCCATCGTTCCGCCAATCGTGTGCACAGGTTCAAATACAGTGGCTTTTGTACGTTCTACCAACGAGTTTTTTGCCATGAACATCTTGGTTCCCGCAGGGGGCGAAAACTCCTTTTTGCTGAACGGTAGCGCAGCGAATGTAGGTCCTGGTCTTTTTCAATCCGTCCCGGGGACCAACAATTCTTGGAAGTATGCGCAAATCAATGGGAGCGCTTTCATTGGAGCCTTGCAGGCGAGCCGCTTAGAAAACGCCAATTCAAAATTTCACTTGGGTGTAATTCATGGCGGATCGAGCTCTGGATGCCGCTATGGCTATTTTTCCGATTTCTCCTCGTTCAAGTATGAAATTGATGCGGCCAATGATTTACTCTGTACCGGCGATACCTTGGTGCTTACTACAGACTCCTTGCCCGGTGCGACCTACACTTGGACGGAACCCTCAGGGATAACCGCGAATGGGACAGTCCTTACCATTAATAACGTGACCACTGCCAATTCCGGGAATTATATTATTTCCGGATACAACCCAGGAGCTTGTGAATTGATTCCCGATACTGTAACCATCACCGTGATTACTACGCCTTCCGCGCCGACTATACTTACGAACAGTCCGCTTTGCCCAGGAGATACGCTATTGGCCCAAACACCCCTTAACGGCGCCTTTACGTTCCATTGGGATTTCAACAATGGTAACCAATTCCAGAATGACTCCATCAGTATTCCTAATTTAACGCCGGGGTCCTACCCTGTCACTTTATACTCGAACTTGGGAACTTGTATTTCGCCCATGAGTTACGATACCATTACGGTATATTCTCCGCCATCAGTGCTATTTAACGGACCTCAGGAAGTGTGCGGCACGCAAATCAACTTCATTCCTCCGAGTTACCAAACAGATCCCAACGACCCATTGCAATTTTTCCAATGGTTCAACGCAAACGGTGTTTTAGGCACAGGAGATAGCCTGAACAATGTCACTGCACCCAACGGCGCCTATGCTTCCTTGAATTATTGGGTGACCATCAACACCGCCAATGGCTGTACCGCAACGGATACTTTCACGATTACGTACCAACCCTATCCGCTTGCGCCGCTGAGCGTAAGTACGCCTTGCGATGGCGAGAGTGCGATCTTCACTACGCAATTGGCTTGGAATACCACCCCACCGCCTAACACCAACTGCCAATACGCCCTAACTTTTGGGGACGGCCAAAACGACAATGCGCCCAACGTTACCCACGTCTACGATACTACTGGCACCTATACGGCGGTACTTACCGTTACAAGCGCATGGGGTTGCACGACGAGCGACACGGCAACGGTATTGATTACGGCGGTTCCTGTGCTTTCCCCGGTAGTGGAGACCTCTTGCGGTCAACTAGGGAGCTTCAGCGTGACAATGACCTTGGATAACTACACCTACGACAGCCTTTTGTGGAATATTCCAGGTGTAGGAAGCTTCAACAGTACTTCGTTCGTTCATACCTTTGAAAATCCAGGTAATTTTATCGCGTCGCTTCTCATCGCAGGTAGCAACAATTGCGATTATACGTTCAATGTTCCATTTACTATTCTCCCTTCGGTGACTCTTGACAATTTGGAGATACCTAATGTGGTTACACCGAATGGTGACCAAATCAACGATGCTTTAGTATTGAATAATTTATTTGTGGATTGTACCTCGTTTGATATTGTTATCCTCAACCGTTGGGGCAATGTAGTGTATGAAATGAACAATACCAGTACGCCGTTCAGCGGTAAGGACCAGGAGGGCAAAGATCTTGATTCGGGCGTGTATTTTTACAAGCTGACCACCAACGACAACAAAGTCGTTTCTGGGCACATTACGGTGATACGGTAAGGTAAAAGTTTCTTTGTAACAATTACCTGCTTTTAATTTTTAGTGTTTCAGACGAAAGGGTTGGAATATTATTCTGAATAATCCCCCAAATCATTTCCGGTTCTATGGAATCATAGGCATGTGAAATCAAATTCCTCAGACCAATAATGTTCTTCACAGGGGTAATTTCTATTGTTGGTTCAATTTCCAAAATTTTTCGGACGGCCTCACCGATGATTTCTAAATTCCTTTCAGTAGCTCTTCTTAAAATCATATCAGACTTAAATACTTAAAAATCATTATTAGCTTTCAATTTAATCAACTCAATTTCCGAAATAACACTCTCGATATCGAGAAGATATTTAAGGATATTATGCCGCATACAATGCGACTTTCGAACGATTAATTTCTAGCATAAGAATTGGGTTTGTCAATGATTTTATTGTCACTAAATCAACAGGTTTACCCAATAACGCTTCAAGTTTTTTAAGTAATGTAAAATAATTATCTGCATATTCCAACACCTCTAAATCTTCAGAGAATTCAACCAATAAATCGATGTCGCTGTGTTCCTGCATCGTTTCATTAGCAGCCGAACCAAACAATGCCATGGAGGATACCTTATGCGACTTGCAAAGCAAAACAAGGTCATGTAAACGGTCCTGAATAAACTGTTCCATAGCACTCAAATATACTTATTTTCTTGTGAAACTTAACAACAAGGTGGTTTCAGGGCACATTACGGTGATACGGTAAGGAACTTAGAACGGCACTAGTTCATAGTTCGTGCTTCGGCCACCCCCCTGTTCTTGGCGCCAAGTTGAATATTCGTTTCGTTATTCTTGCACGTTGAATTTACTTTATGCAGTCGCTACAAAACCTAATTATCACATTGCATCAGATAAGAAATAAAATTAATTTCTTACTTTTCGTTCATCCTTTGACTCATACCGATAATTGATATTACTTTTGAATTTTTCGCTTGGAGATAGGTTGCTTATCTTTTGAATCATCCTTCTTCCTTCGGGGCATATCAACTTCACCCGTTGTTCGATTTTGATAATTATTAAAAGTACTTTCTACTGTATCTTTAACACAGTGCCTATAATCTCTTGTGTCATGAGGCGCAATTACACCTGTTGTCCTGCCAGTTTCACCTCTTGGCCTTTCGTTTACCATCTTATTGGGCCTATTACAACCAACCAAGGTCATAAAGAGTAAGAGCACCGGTAAAAGTATTGGTTTTGCATAGCGTAATTTACGATTCCTTTCTGTTTTTAAATAGAGGTCAACTAAAAATTGATGATGACTAGGTCGCTTTACAGCCACTTGTAAAGATAAAAAGTGCCCGCAAACTCGTTCATTTTTATTTTTTAAGTACTCATGTATTTGAGCTTTATCCCAAGTGGTAAAGTCAATTACAGTCTTCTTGCAAGCACCACAAAACCTACCATTATTATTTGTGGTCATTTTATTCCAGTCCTTATCGCAGGGATTTGAAACGATAATATCGGTATTTTTCATGATCATTTATTGCATTAAAATTATTTAGTATATATAGTATTGCCGCCACTATTCGTGTTCGTTTAAAATCAAATTCATAAAGGTGCGATGTTACTAATGTTGAAAACATGGACCCAAATGTAATGAATATTCGTGACCTTCAATATTGGTTACATTTATTCGTCGAATCATACAATTCCTACATCCACAGGCCGCCATTCACGGAGAGCACCTGGCCCGTGATCGAATTCGCTTCATCCGAGAGCAGCAGTTCCACCATCTTAATAAGTCCTCGAGAGTCGCTGAGTTGGGCGATGGGCGTTTTGGCAATAATTTCTTCGCGCATGTCCTCTGGAATTTCCCGTATCATGCCCACGTCCATATAACCAGGCGCGATGCAGTTGACCGTTATTCCTTTTGGTGCCAACTCTGAGGCCAATGTTCGGGTTAGCCCAAATAAGGCACTTTTTGAAGCGGAGTACACCGTTGTGCCCGGTATACCTGTTTGTGCGACCACGGAAGAAAAAAAGATAATCCTCCCCCACCCTTTGGACCTCATCTCAGGTACCATTTTTTGGGTAAGAAAGAAAGGGGCTTCATAATTGATAGCATTTACGTTTCGGAATTCTTCCACACTGATTTTCCAGGACATTCCCGCGCTAGGTACACCGGCAGCATGCAGCACCACATCGCACCCTTTCGCGGCTTCTGCCAATCGCTCAATGTCCGTTATTCGTGCTAAATCAGCTTGCACCACTGCCACTTGATCAGGATTATGGGCGACGAAGCGCTCTAATACGCCCATGTTGCTGTGGCCATGCAATACCAAGAAATGACCCTTATCAAGTAAATCTTTGGCCACTAATTGACCAATTCCACCTGTAGCACCGGTAACAAGAACTTTTTTCATGCCATTCCGAATTTTTTTCTCAGGAACCCTTTCAACAATTTGGGGAGCTTATTTCGAGTTAAAAGTAGGTATTCTAGATCTTCCGCACCAAATTTTCGATTGAAATCCCCCAAACCCTTGGCGTTACTCCCTCCAAAATCCAAGTACGCACACGAAGCAGAAAGCACTTGTATAGCTTCCACATGAAGGTACACCATTCCCCCGAGTTTCTGGCACTCAGGCGTCACAGCACCTTTTAAATACAGCGCATAGCCGTCGATCGCGATGTACGCCGCTGCACCTACCAGTTCCTGGTGCTTAAAAATGGAAAACTGATGTAAAACGCCGTTATTTTTTGCCAGTTCCATCAAGCACAACAAACTTTGATAATCCTTTTCTTTAACCTGCTTGAATTCGTTGCCTTTCACCGTCTTGAACAAGCGGATTAATGCTTCGGGAGCCACGGTACGCCGCAATTCAAATCCTTGTTGTTGTGCTTTCTTATATTGACGGCGGTGGTTCTCTGAGCAAGCAGCGAGGCTAAAATTCTTGATATCTAACTTTTGATAAACACGGGTATCCTGATCGTTAGGTTGCGAAACGATGGGCCCAGCGAGTTGGAGAAAAGCAAAATGTTGCGACAAATAGCGCGTTAAATCCATTTCTTGGGTTTCCGTGAAACCAATAGGAATAAAACTGCGTGTCAGAAAAGGTTGGGTAAGGTATTTAATTCCAAATCGCCGCTTCGGACTAAGGGGATAAATGGCAGCATAATCTCCTTCAATATACCCTTCCCACGTTGGTGCCACAGCGTCTAAATACCAGCTCAACATGAAGTAAAAACCTTCTGGTTTGGCGTTCAGAACGCATTGGTCCCATTTCTTACGGTCGATTAGGCTATTCGGTACGATCATGGTAGTTGGGAAATCGTTACAAACTTATGCGCACCCTTATGCTTACCAATGAAGCGGTCTAAGGTTTCAAATGAAAATTCTGTCAAGGCCTTCGGGTGCCCAATCACCACCAGAATCGGCTCATTATTTCCCTCAAGCTTTTTCACTATCGATCCTAGTTTTGAAGCAAAGTACCCGTCGGCACTGACACAAAGTCTATGGCTTCGGGTCAACAAGTCACGTTTCGAACCCCCGCCCTTTGCAGGAATACCGTTTCCAATGGGTTTATGGCGCGAAGGAAAAAGCCGACCAAGCACAAAGAGTTTCCAAAAAAACCACGGTGAATATACGGTGGAGGCGATAGGAAATTCTCGAAAAGCCCCTGACTCGTCTTCTTTGGTGGGGGACGTACTGAACCGCCAAAAATGCGCATCCGGTACTTCGCTAAAATCATACTGGTAGGGCGGAGTTTGGTTTTGGCCACCTTTAAAAACGGAAGTATCTACGGTAATTCCTTCGGCGAACAAGGCCTCCGAGAAATGTTCAAAAGGTTGCACGCACCACCCGCCCGCGCGAAAAGAAGCCATGGGCTTGCGGAGCAGCCTATTTATGCAGGTCGTGTAGGAACGTACAATTTGCGCAGCATTTTCTTTGTTAAAATCCGAAAGCTTGTAGTAGGATAAATCATGTTCCCATTCCTGACCATTCCAACTGGACTTTTCCCAATGCGGATGAATATGCAACCCGGTTTCGTGCCCCAAATTGTCCCAACTTCTTATTTGTTTTTGGATCTCAGACAGTTGGTTGTCAAGGTTAAACTCCTCGAATTTCAATAAACAACCCGCGTCAGGAAAGAATGTAAACGGCACGTTATGTTTTTCAGCCAAGGAAATTAAGCGTTGGGTGGGTTCAATCATACACTTATCTGCAGCACCGCTTCGGTCCCCAAAAAACAATTCGTAGTCCCAGGTTATGGCTATTTTCATCGGTTTCCTTGGGGGTTATACATGGTTACTCCGTTTCGCTGATAGGCCTCTACCATCGTTTCGAACATTTTGGCAGCATCGAACAGCAAGGAATCGGCCTGGCCAACCTTGATCCTTTGGCAAACCTTTCTCTCGAAAAAAAACGGAAGCAGTTCATCGCATCTTCGAAGCTTCGACACTTCGGGGTTATGAATTTTAGTGGCAATCGTTTGCGCTTTTCCTGAATAATCGATCACGGTAAATTCATAAGGGTTAGGGCAATACACCGGCAAATTTACATCAACCGCATCCTCGAGCGTGTGCAGGTGCGTTCCCGCATTGTCTAAGGTTACGCCGATATATAAAATCTTACCGTTTCGCTGCATCAATTTAGCAAAAGGAGAATCCGAATGATACGGCGTATTTTTTAAGGTGTGGTCCTTTATATAATCACCTGCCAAATTCCCCCATGCCGCCACGGGCTCGGTAGGATGCAA
>Ga0214923_10008556_pt1 | contig 10860 bp, 10 predicted proteins | sample LL1510_MetaG_FD_177993 | JGI IMG/M metagenome (GOLD analysis project Ga0214923, IMG submission 177993) | Freshwater microbial communities from Lake Lanier, Atlanta, Georgia, United States - LL-1510 | ecosystem: Environmental > Aquatic > Freshwater > Lake | place: USA: Georgia | collected...
CTGGCACGCCGCCAGTGATGATTTTTGCGTGGACAAGGCTTTTCTTGAAAATGGTTTTCTTCTTTTAAGGACTTATCCAAACTCAGCCGGTTTTTTTTGCAATACCCTCCGCATCATGGAACCCGGTGGAGTACCTCATGGAATTTGGGGCGCGAAAGGAGGGGCCCGATACATTCGTCCCGATAATTTTCTTTCTAATTTCCTGAAAGGGAAGCTCGTGGTTCCTGGTTGCGCCTCTGTGTTTAAAAGGGAACCGTTTTTAGCATTAGGGGGCTTTCATCGGCAGGCCGGACCTCTCTGTGATTTGTTAGCTGGGTCTCTTATGGGCTCGCTTTATGGCATGGTATTTGTTGCACGCCTCTCGATGAACTCTACCGTTTACTCGAACAGAAAAGGTTTTTCGTCAAGTACCGATCCATGGGTCCAACTGGATCACTTGGCGTTTTTTGAACACGTCTTAAAAATGCGCACATTCTCATTCCAAATTAAACCATCTTTATGGTCTGATTTCCGCTACTTGTTTTTATCAAGTTTTTTTAATATAGAGCATCTGGCCCGAAATTCTAAAAAGGACAAAATTGCCAAGAAGGAACTTGAAAAGCTTTGCGGAGAAGTTTTTCAGAGGTATGCCCACAGTTTAAAGCAGCTAGAATCACCCATCATTGGAGAGTTTTCCTCAAAAACTTTGTCCCGATTTCCATTTCGAAGACCTGTGGAAAGGTTTTTACAAAAAAAGATTTTAAAATTTTTTTTCAAAACTCAAGAGGTTTCCCTTTAAATTCAGAATTTCTCAAAACATTGCCGCCTAAAGGCTTATACTTTGTTGGGTTTTCTGCCTGATGCCCTACAACTCGAACGTGGCCTATTAATTTTAAATACGCATTTTTTGTCCTGTCTTATGATCAATATAGGCGTCCTCAAAATCCTTATCTGGCCCAACTTTATCGGAAAGCCAGAACTTTTCGTAGGTATGGTTAAGAGCGGGGAAGAACAAGTGTTGATTAGCTGCGGCCCACGTAGGCGCTAGGCGCGTTGGCGGGAAGCCCATTTTTTTAGTCTTTTTTAGGTGAATTTTTGAGAATTCCCGATGACGAGCTCGGTCCTGTGTATTTAAAAATACTTTTTTGGTTTTGAGATTAAGGAGCATATCAGAAACAGCGCTTTGAATCTCTTTGGGACTGCAGGCCTTAGTTTTATACCCTTTTTTTAAAAAGTGTGCCCAGTCATTATCTGGGGGCGGTCCCAGTCTTACCCACTCCTTCATATGTAGTTCATTCCATGCAGTTTCTTGCTTAAAAGAGCCTGGATTTTCCTTTTTGTAAATTTTTTTCGGGAGAATAAGGTCTTTTCTTGAACCAATTGGACTACCTCTCCAAAAAACATCACACCATAAAACGGGTCTTTGAAAATATGATGCATACAGGGTGATACCAGTTTGCATGCCCACACAAAATAAACACTCGCGCATCAGAAAAGCCTCAATCCAAGGCCGGTAGGAACGAATTTCGCTTGGCCTAAAAAATATTTTTGGCGCGGGCACCGAAGAGAAACCCATCAAAACAGGACGGATTCCTTTATCATTTAAATATTTTGCCGCTTTCTCGTAATTTTGTATTTTGGCGTTGCGAAAATTAAAATTATTTGTTCCGCCAAAATTTAAGTCCGGCTTAAAGTCCATGTAATAAGATTCATCTCTAATACAAAAACATACATATTTTTCTTTTTGCAAACTATTTTCGGTAAGAAAATTTTTTGAGTCTTTTTCCTCATAATTATTGAAATGCAGTTCCGGCAAACGTTTTGGAAGACAATTAAAACCAAGATTGAGAAGATAATACTGGTCACTTAAGTTAGTTGCTTTTGTTCTTAGTTTTTCACGAAAAGAGCTTTTTTTTGTATTTGGACTTATTTTATTTATCCATTTTTGGATTGTAGGAAAGGGCAGGTTATTTTCCAATTTCTCTACCAACCATCGATTTGCCACAGGCCTTCTCCAAAACACCAAGATGGGGCGGTGTTGCAACATATAAGCTGATTCGATCAGTGTATGTCCTAGATGAATGCTAAAAATATCCACAAAAGGATAGCGGCTCCAGAATCTGCCTATATTTTTGGCCAGACTAGAGGCCAAGGTATTTAGCCTTTTTTTGATTGAAGTTTTGAACCCCATAAATTTATTTTAGAGCCTCTTGCCAGGAGGGAAGGTTAAGATTAAGTCGATGAGCTGTATAGGTTGCTGACAAAGCAGCGTATTTCGTCATTAAGGCTGGTCCGTTTGACGGAAAAATGGGTTCCTTTTTGGCGATAAGGTTCATTGGATAACCATAAGCTTTTGCGATTCTTTTTGCGATATTATAATAGTCACAATCAGTACGAGAGGAAATATGAAGTACTTGAGAGCTTTTGAAAGACAAGCTCCTGACAATTGCGTCTATTGCCCAATTTAATGAAATCGGTGCTAATCGAATTTTACTAGAAGCATATACCTTTTTTTTACGGGCCAAGGCCGCGAGGGTTTTAGCAAGATATCCATGCGCTGGATGCAGAATTTTGGTTAGGCGCAGAATTACATAAGGGCATCCTGAATCTTTGATCATCGCTTCAGCCTCGGCCTTGGTTCGCCCATAGACTGTGATTGGGCAAGGCGTGTCGTTCTCCGCAGGAAAAGGGCGATTCCCATCAAAAACGGCACTGCTTGATAAAAAAACAAGTCTGGCGTATCGCCTCGCGCATAAATGCGCCATTTCGGCCACGGCCTCCACATTTACCCGCCGAGCCTTGCCAGGATCCTTCTCACAAGCCTCGATGGTGGTAACTGCTGCAGCAAAAACAACCGTATCCCCCGCCTGAATGGGGAATTGCGGGATAGGGTTCATCAAGTCCCAAATCATGGTGTCCGGTTGATGAAGATTTTTCCGTGTGGTTGCAATGAGATGCATGGCAGCCAAACGTTTTTTGAGAGCAGTTCCGATCAGCCCGTCTGCTCCGATCAGCCAGACTTTCGTCTGTTGGGCAATGGGCGGAGTGGTTTTCAAGCTGTTTTGACAAACTTGGTTTTATGGTGGATTTTCAGATTAGTCATGTATTCTTTCAAAGGCTTCCCGCATTTATGAAACCACCCTGTCCGGTCTGCGGGGATCATTCCTTTCAGCTGCTGCTGGATTTGGGTGAAGTGCCAGTCTCCGGTCTGTTCTTCAACACACCCTCGGTTACCGCTCCCTGTCACTCCTTAGCTCTAGAATTCTGTCCTCAGTGCGCCTTTGTGAGAAAAAGGGGCGTGCCTGGCGGCGGGCGGGATTACCGAAAAATCCACCGAGGAACCTCCGGTCAGCTTCCCGCTTACGCAAAGTGGATCCTAGAGGTTGCCAGGCAGCGATGCCCGAAAAACGGATTGGTGGTGGAAATCGGGTGCAACGAGGGAACTTTTTTGCAGCAATTGAGGATGGAAGGATTTTCACGGCTGCTGGGCGTGGAGCCCTCGCCTGACTTGGCCGCGCAGGCAGAAAGTCGGGGATTCCCGGTGGTGGTGGATTATTTCGGGGAGGACGTGGCCGAAAAAATCCTTACAGAACACGGACCTGCAATTCTGATTGTCTGCCGGCACACGGTGGAACATGTGCCAAATCCGCTACCTTTTCTTCAGGCCGCAAAAAGGTTGCTGGCTAAAGGGGGAAGCTTTTATCTGGAATGCCCGGACAGCCAAACCCTTTTTGGACAGGGGCGAATTCATGAAATCTGGGACGAGCATGAGAATTACTTTTTTGGCGAGACCTTGGGACTGCTTGTTCGCTCCGCAGGTTTTCCCGGGTGTAACCTATCCCGCCAAACAAACCGGGATGCTGTGAACCTCTGTGCTTGGATCGGGGAGGACGTAGGCCCCACTCTTCCTGCCATTCCCAATCCCATTCCGCTTCTGGATCTGTATGCCAAGTTTCCCGTCTGGGTAGACCACGTCAAAGGCCATGTGAGGGAGGAAATATCAAAAGAACCTGAAGTTCCTTTGGTCGCCATTGGAGCCGGACACCCACAAATCAATTACCTGATTTTCTCCAAGGCCGGGCCCCATGTCTCCATCTTGGTGGACGATGACCCGAGCAAGACCGGCCTTTATGTATCTTGTCCTCAGCCTTGCCGAGTGGTGTCCACGGAGGAGTTCATGCGCGATTCAAATCCCCCTAATACTTTACCCATAGCTTTTGCCCACCCGGAATGGATGCACAAGCTGGAGGGCCGCTTAAAAGGCAGGCTTAACCGGTCGATCTTGCCATACCCAGCTGGGTCGCCACTCGTCATTCCTTAGGTCCAACCGCCAGAAAAAAGAGATAGTGACACATGGGCGCAAAACCCGTATGAAGAACTTCATCGTTCATTCCAAAAAGGAATGCATTATAAAAGTGCTTTTTTAGTAGCGATTGCAGCGCCTTGCCTGACTTACAATTAATATGACCCTCCTTGCTTTGAGGTGACGCGTAGGGTTGGGATTCAATCGAAGGCGATCCGCAGATAAAAGTCCCGTGGGGGGTCAGACTTCTGGCGATGTTGCGGACATAAAGATCCTCCTGATCTGCCGGAATATGTTCAATGACGTCGAGCGAAAATGCAGCGTTAAATTGCCCTCCTTTGATGTAAGGACCATCTTTGAGAATATCATGAACTGCGAGTGTCACTGGCCATCCCTGTTCAATCCGCTTTTGTGCATCATTTATAAAAATAGGGTCGAAATCAATCGAGTGGATTTCTTTTACCTCAGGATGCAAAAGTCTGCTGGCGAAGGCGTCTCCACAACCCACTTCCAAGACTCGTTCAAGACCTGAAAACATCTTTGCAACAAACTTATGCCTGGCAAGGGTAAAAGAAAGGAGCTTGGGATCAGTTCGCCACATCGTGCTGGCACGTATACCCATTTTGCAGGCACCCAAGTCAAACGTTCTTTGCACCATTTGTTGGTACTGCAGCTCTTTTGTTTTTAAATTATTTTTTTTCATATAAGATTCTTTTTGAAAAGAATTCAGCGGCTTTCTCAACACCTAAATCTGTTAAGTGGGCTTTATCAAGAAAATACTTTTTTGGGCTCAAATCCATCAGGAAAAGCATCACCCGCTTAAATAATCTTGTTTCCAGCTTTTGTTTTATTATTCATGAAATGCGTATAAAAGTATTGAGTCGATATGCGATAATTAATATCTGCGATTTTTTCGATTTCTTCCTGCCAATTGTTGAATGAGAGACTTTTAAAAAAATCTTGTTTTTTATGACAAAGAGATTGCAGCCAAACTATAAACCTCGTTTTCGGAAATAATCATTTAAAATTGCTATATTTCTTATACAAGATTTAATAATCATATCAAGGTCTTTCCAGGTTTGTTTTTGACCAATATAGTCTAATCCATTTTTTTGGAAACATTTTGTATTTTTGGTATATATTTTTTCCAGTTAACATTCAATATGATTTTAAGTTTTTTTATTTGCCGGTTTTCAATCTGACGACGATAAAAACTTGAGCTCATTAAGTACTGTGAATATCCCGTAATAAAGCTTTCGTTTACTGCATAATGCTTAAAAGCTAGGGGACCTTCCCTTGAATCCATGCCCACTGCAAGGTCATTACGACCGTTTATTAAGATGACCAAGTCAGGTTCTAAATCAAAGCCAAAAAGCAAAACTTCTAGAATCTCTTGAAAGGAAACCTAGCCACCATTACCAATGTTGTACACTATTTATTTTATTTCTGATTTTTTTACAAAAAATGTTAAAGGGTTGTATATATAATATTCTCATTAGAAGTACTTCCTATTTCTCGAACCGCTGATTCACCAAGAATTAGTGCACATTTTTTATTTTTTTTCTTCTGTAAAAAAATGGATAGTCAAAATCCTTCTTTAATCTCCCTTTATTTGTTGAGCGCTAACTTTGAATTTCTTCTCCAGTAAACTGATTTATTATTTTATAACCTCCGCTAAAATAAGGTACATTAATAAAATCAAAGAACGGTTTATAGATCTTCGAAAATATAAATTTTTTGTTTAGTCTTTTAAAGCCTACTAGCCTTGACACATTCTGCAAATAAAAGGACAAGGAAAATTTTTGTCGTAGCTAGAAAAAATAAAGTAACTTTTTTATTTTTTGAAAATTTCATAATACCTCTGAGGAATTCCGTTTAATACTCCTTCAACATGGCCATCAAAAGGTGGAACAAAGGTTTTTTCGGTATTTTTTCTTAAAAGAATTCTCATGCCAGAAGTAGTTGTTTGGAAATGGTTATTTTCCCATTTATTTTGAGTTTGCTGAATTGAAAGCAAAATATCAGGATGAAGACTCTCATTTTTGTCGGAAGCCTGAACGGAGAAATCCAAGAACTCGTAATTATTGCTTCGACATAGCATCCAGAAGAATTTCGGAGTATAGTTAACCAGTCCGTGGGTTTGGTACCCCTGGAATGGTAAATTGTGATACATCAAGCCGCCAGTCGCTGTTATATCATGAATTATTTTAAAGGCTTGTATTTGGTTGGCAACATGTTCCGTAGTGCCCATGTTCATTACAAGTTGGGCGCACGCTCGTCTGTCAATTGGCACTTCATCGAAGTTTAAATCTAGTTTTAAAGTGTCAGTCTCGCTGCTTGTGTCAATACACATATAATCGTATCCCATTAATTCCCACATTTTTTTTGCATGCCCTAAATTCGCTAATTCTTGCAAATCCGTTCGGGATAAATTAAATGGGGTTTGGTATTTGTTAAACTTATTTATAAACAATTGCAGACAATCTATGCTATTTTCCAAATATAGTTGTGTCGCCCCAATATCACATACACAGCTAAGACCATCCAAACTCTTATTTTTCTTTAAATTAAGCAAATAAGTTAAATCATTTACTCCCATTCCCATATATTTTTTTATTTTTTAAATCTAAATATTAATTTGTTTAATTTTTTTATTAGAGAAACATTATAATCCATTGCTCAATCTATGGAAAACTTTGTGAGCAATTGATCCGCTTTTTCTTTTTGGGATTTAGAAAAGATATCTTCCCATTCATTAATTAATCCTTTGCGAAAATGGGCACCGTCTTCCGGATTTGGTGCTGCCAGTATCTGTGTTGTGTTCGTACCTATAAATTCGCAAATGCTAGAAAAATATTCCTGTGGATTTTTTTTTAGTTCACTAAAGGTTTTTATCTGGACAAGCGGATTCTTTGATGAATAGGCCTTCCACTCGCTGATCCATTGACACTGAGCAAACAAGTAGTTATCCAAATGCCAATCAATTATTTCAGACAATGATTTGTCAAACAACGCAATTGGAGGTTTTGGTGTATTTCTGAGCAACTGTACTTCCTGTCCTTCTTTTATTAGTCTTATGCTGTGATGGATCCATGACAAAAGACTAGACCGTGGGTCGCGAGTATGAACAATCACCGGTATTTCCAATTCCTCGATAACTTGAATATTGGGCGGCGAACAATTAAAGTGCCCTATTCCTACGTTTATTTTATCCAGAATATCTAATATTTTCGAAAGATCTAAAATATCTTCCGGAAATGTTGATGCCCCTATATGAATCACGGATCGATTGCTTTTCGCGGTCGGATTGTTCATTAACATTAATTGGATCCAGTTTTGCAAATAAACGGTTCCGCTCTTTGGCAGTGATGTTAGGAGAAATGCTCTTGTAAACATACAAACTTCTGTTTCTTAAAATTCTTTTTTAATTAATAGCCCTTGTCCTGTCGGCAATTCAAGAATAGCTAGTCCTTTTTCTGCCGCAAACTGATCCTCTGCCTCTTTTTGTTTTGCAAATATCTTCCAGCCATAGTCGTCAAAAACAATAAAACCCCCAGCCACGATCCGTGGCCATAGTTTTCGCAAAGTCTCCACTTCAGCGCCTGGGCTGTTTAGGTCCATGTGTAAAAAGGAGATTTGTGCAGGGTGGATAGGATCGAGGGCCGAAGGAAGATATCCCCGTGTAACCTTCACATTAGGATTAACTGCAAAACGCTGGAGGACAGAGTCGTAAATTCCGACCTCCTGGTAAATAGGGTTGGCGAAATTTGCATACCCTTGATCTACGGTTTTATCGTCTTTAGCGAACCCATCAAAAGAGTCGTAAAGATAAAATATTTTCCCAGCTTTGGCAAAATCGACACATTGACTAACCACCCAGGCAAAATCGCCCTTAAAGGTTCCGCACTCCATGAAATCCCCCGGCAAGCTCAAAGCCTCTTGGGCCGCCCAGCAAAGGGTATGCAGACGCCAAGCCACTGTATGCAGCCCATTATATTGATCGTACTTATGATTCCCGTGTATTTTTTCAAAAGCACTTTTGAATTCAGGTTTTTCAAGGAAACCGCAACTCTTATCCAGAGTCAGTAATCTGTCGCCCCAAAAGATTGAATTATGGCTTTTGTTAAGCTCCTCGTGGATAAATTTGTCTAGCGCAGAAACGGCTTTTATTATTTTAAGCTGCTCCATTTAATTGACTCAGAATTTCTTTGAAATACTCTTGCTCGAGTTGTGACTCATTGCAAAAACTCGCTTATGCTTCTTCATCTCTTCTACATCATTTTTTGTCAACGGAGCGAGCCGTTTTCGACGCTCCGCCGATTTTTACTAGAAGTATCATAGCCTATCATGAAAAGCTATCTTTACGATCCAGATTCTTGGTTGGGCTCTCCACGCTCTTTTTTTCCGGGTGCTTCGACCCAAACGACTATTTCAAGTTCGCTTGACGATCATATTCCAACACAAAATACGATCAGTTATTTTTCTGATAAAGCACTTCGTGAGAAGCTTAATTATCTTGAGCATTTCCTAGGCTTAGGAACATGCCAGACGATACTGGATGCTTTCAAGGAGTCAACCTCCGCTGCACGACTACATAGATTAAGTGAAATGCCTGAAATTCCAGGAAACTCTGATGCCCTGCAGGGAAGCTTGTCTGATTACGTGGATTTTTGTAATTCTAGTTTTGATCTCATTACAAAGAATTCTTTAGTTAATTTTTTTCCTTTCAAGCATAGCTGTCCCTCATTGTTTATTTTATATTCGCCAAAATCCGCCTCTTCTTTTCTTACCACTTTTTTTGCTACTCTTTTTAAAAAACCTGCGGTTTCGTGTTCTTTCCGTCATGGGCCTGTTATTAGGTCTTGGCTATCGTTTTGCGTAAAGCACCAAGCAGTTAATCACGATCATTTTTTTCCGTCTGATATTAATATTAATTTTATGAAGGATGTTGGAATTAAAAAGATAATTTTGTTAACACGTGACCTTAAAGAGAGCCTTGTTTCATTAGGCTTTCACCTTGCTAATATTGATAATTTTCCCTGTGTCACTTTTTCTCAATTTCAAAAGTATTTCGGCCGTCAGGTCATTCCTGTTGCCCATAGCTATTATCGCTGGAAGACTTCATGGCTCTCGAATCTTGATTCTTTTCAGATTCTTCAAATCTCTTACGCAGAATTAAAAAGTGATTTTTTATCTGTTTCAAAAAAGATTTTTGATTTTTACGAAATAGATTTGCCGTTCAAGAATTCTTTATTTTTATACGACCAGATCAAAAACGATATGTCTATTGGCAACAGAAAAACAGCCGTTCGAGAAAAAAACGTTCCTTCCAGCTTTTTATCCTTAGAACAGATTGCTTATATCGATTCGCAATTTGGCGACTATCTTTAGAAACACTTCCCGGCGTTACTTCTGCTTGCAGGTCAACAGTACCCTTCCTGCTTTTCCCGTCCGTAGTGCTTCCACCGCTTCGTTAACCTGACTAAGCGGAAATGTGTGGGTGAATAATCCGTCTAGCTTCATTTTTCCCTGCTCCATCAGACGGATATATCTTGGAATCTCAACATCGGGAATTGAACTCCCTCCGTGGGAACCTTTCAGAACTTTTTTAAAGTGTAGGGGCAGGGTGTAAATATTTACATTATCCCCTTTTCGCGGAACCCCCACTAGGATGGTTTTGCCGTCGGGATTTGTTAGCTCATACGCATTCTCAATCACCCGGGAATTCCCGGTTGTGTCCACAACCACGTCTGCACCCCGAGTCCCAAGTAGCCCTGCGATCTTTTCCAAATAGTTGGGTTGCGTTTTCGAGTTAAACGCATGGGTTACGCCCCATTTTTTGGCCATTTTGACTTTGGCTTCCACAATATCCACCCCGATGATGGGGAAAGCGGACACCATCTCTGCGGCCTGCGCAATGTTCAGTCCCACGCCTCCCACTCCGAAAATGACAACACTTTGGCCTATTTTGATCTGGGCATCGTTATTCACCACTCCAACCGCGGTGGTCACTGCACATCCGAAAAGTGGAGCCAACTTTAAATCAAAGTCCTTTGGTATTACTGTTAGTCGATTTTCAGAAATAATTGCCTCATCATTGAAAGTCGTGACCCAACCGGCATTCACTGTTCTGCCATTCCAGTCATACTTAGCAGGCTCGGCCTGCAATCCGGCGCTGGGCCTCCAATGCAACACGACATGGTCCCCTGGTTGCACAGTTTTTACTCCTGGGCCTATTTTCACCACTACCCCCGATCCCTCGTGCCCCAGCAGATGGGGAAGAAACTTGTCGGGCCCCTTGGCTCCCTCGATTTCGTTGATTTGAGCCCCACAGATTCCACTGTAGTAAACTTTCACATGAACCTGACCGTAGGACAGTTGCTCCGGCATTCGAAGGTCTACAACCGCAAGGGGTCGCTTCGTCTGAACGAGAACGGCGGCTTTCACTCGAAATAAATGAATTCGTAGTCGCCCGTATATCCAAAATGCCGGTAGAGCCAGATCCATTCAGCGGTATCAAAGAAGGATTCACAGGTCAGCGCCCAACACTGCAGGTTAAACTGTTCCTGTTCATTCCG
>Ga0214923_10008557_pt1 | contig 10859 bp, 15 predicted proteins | sample LL1510_MetaG_FD_177993 | JGI IMG/M metagenome (GOLD analysis project Ga0214923, IMG submission 177993) | Freshwater microbial communities from Lake Lanier, Atlanta, Georgia, United States - LL-1510 | ecosystem: Environmental > Aquatic > Freshwater > Lake | place: USA: Georgia | collected...
GATCCGCAGTTGTGGGGAGAGTTCGCCCGCAAGTCGGTGGCCGAAGGCAACACGGTCGTGATGATCTCGCGTCGGCCAGAGGAAGACCGCGAGACGGTGATGAACACACTCGGCGACTATGCCGATGCGTTCTCGCAAGTGCTGCTCATCGGAAGCGAAAAACTCAAGGCTGACGCGGCCAAGGATGCTGGGATCAAGGTGGACGTGTGGGTGGATGACAGCCCGCAGACGATCACCGACACGCCTGCACCAACGCCGAAGAAGCGGAGCCGGAAGAAGAAGGCGACCGATGGCGAAGTATGACCACATCGACTTCACGCCACCGGCAGGCGTTCGCGACGAAGCCGCGAAGGGGCTCGCGTGGCGCGACGAGTTCAACCGCGGCGGAACCGCTGTTGGCGTTGCTCGCGCCCGCGACCTGTCGAACGGAACGAACATCAGCCCCGACACAGCGAAGCGGATGGCTTCGTACTTCGCCCGGCACGAGATCGACAAGCAGGGCGAAGGGTGGAGCCCCGGCGAGGACGGCTTCCCAAGTGCGGGCCGGATCGCTTGGGCATTGTGGGGCGGAGACCCAGGGCAAGCATGGGCCAGCAAACTCACGCGTCAGATCGACGCCGCAGACGAGGAGAGAACGATGAGCAACGCAGTTGAACGCCGCAGCCTGTTGATCGAGGAGAACGCCGATGCCGCCGTGCCGATGCTCGCCGTCGAGAAGCGGAGCATCGAGGGCGAAGGCGAGCGTGAATACATCGTGGCCTACGCCGCCCGCTTTGGCGTGCGGTCGCTGCTGCTCGGCGACTTCTATGAGCGTATCGACCCGGCGGCGTTCAGCATCGTCTCGGAGCGGCGCGGCCGGAAGAAGAAGCTCGAAACGCGGGCGCTCTTCAATCACGATTCAAACTACCCGCTCGCCCGCTATCCGCGGACGCTGTCGCTGACGGTGGACGATGTCGGGCTGCGGTATGAGTTTCCGGTGCCCGACTCCACCTACGGCCGGGATCTCGCGAACAACATCCGCGACGGCATCGTGCTCGGATCGTCCTTCGCGTTCACGGTCGCACCTGGGGGCGATTCGTGGGCGATCGAGGACGGGCAGAGCGTGCGGACGATCCGCTCGGTCGATTCCTTGATCGATGTCGGCCCATGCACGTATCCGGCCTACGGCGACGGCGGTCTTGAAGTCGCCCAGCGTTCGCTCGAACAGTTCCGCCAGCAGCGCGAGGCGGTGGTAGCCAAGCGTGTGCAATCGGCCGCGAAGGCCGCAGAGTTCCGCGAGTATCTGAGGCAGCATGGCCGCTAAGTCAGGCGATTCGTGCCCGAATTGCAAGATCGGGAAGTTGCTCGTGGCGTCGAGTCAACGCCAGGGCGAGTACCAGATTCGGTACTTGCGATGCCGCTGCGGCGCGACCGACAAGCACGTGCTGCCCGCCGCTGAAGTGCGGCGCGTGAAGCTCGCTGGCTAGTCCTTCTTTACTGCCACGCATTGCGTGTGCTGCAAGGTTGCGGGGGCGTCTTTATACGTTCGGGGTAGAGCGACGGCATCGACGCCGGCGCGACCCCGAACATAGGAGCGACGCTCGTGGACAAGCTGAAGAAGCTGCTCGATGAACTGGCCGCCGTGGTTGCCGAGATGGAGGCCACGACGCAGGCCCCGGCCGAGGGCGACGCCCCGGCGATGGATGCCGAGCAGGAGGCTTCCCTTCGTTCGCTCGAAGAGCGGGCCGACAAGCTCCGCGAGCAGATCGAGTTTCTGAAGCGCGTTCAGGCCAAGGAGCTCGAGCTCCGCAGCGTGCTGGAGCGTGCCGCTCCCGCGAAGGCTGTTGCCCCTGCCCCCGAGACGAAGGAGACCGCCGACGTGGAGAAGCGAACCGAGTACGCCGTGCCGAAGTCGCACACCAGCCTCCGCGCGTTCCGTGACGCGGAGACCGCCTACCGGGCCGGAATGCACATCAAGGGCTTCGTCTTCGGTGACGCTGAAGCCCGCCGGTGGTGCAAGGATCACGGCGTCGAGACCCGCGTCCAGGCCGGCGGCATCAACTCGCTCGGCGGCGTTCTCACGAGCCCTGAACTCAGCACCGAGGTGATCCGGCTCGTCGAGGAGTTCGGCGTGTACCCGCAGTACGCTCGCCGGATGCCGATGAACAGCGACACGATGGTGATCGCTCGCCGCACGGGTGGCCTCTCGGCTCGCCCGGTAGGTGAGAACGTCGAGGTGACGGCCAGCGACGTGACGTTCGACAACGTCGAGCTCGTCGCGAAGATTTGGGGCGTGGCGAACCGCGTCCCGAATTCGCTGCTCGAAGACTCGGTGATCGACCTCGCCGACCTCATGGCCCTCGAAATTGCCCAGGCTTACGCCGAAGCATTCGACAATGCGGGCTTCATCGGTGACGGCACCAGCGCCTACCACGGCGTGACGGGTGTCGCGACGAAGATCCTGCAGTCGCCCTACTCGGCGTCTGTCGTGACTGCGACCAGCAACACGACGTTCGGCGACCTGACGATGAAGAACTTCACCGACACGCTTTCGCGGCTGCCGCTGTTTGCTCGCAACCGGAACGCTCGGTGGTACATCTCGCCGGTCGGCTGGGGTGCCGCGATGCTGCGGCTCGCCATGCTCCCCGGCGGCTCGTCCGGTGCCGGTGGCAATTCGTCCGACAACGTCGCTGCCGGCTTCGGCGAGACGTTCCTGGGCTACCCCGTGACGATGGTGCAGAGCCTCGAATCGCGGCTCACCGGCACCACGGGTCAGGTGGCGGCCCTGTTCGGTGATCTGTCGCAGGCGGCTCTCTTCGGCGATCGTCGGGCGATCTCGATCAAGACCGCTTCCGAGCGGTACATCGAGTTCGATCAGACCCTCACCTTCGCGACCACACGCAATGCGATCGTCGTGAACGATCTCGGCAGCACCACGAAGGCCGGCCCGGTGGTCGCCCTCAAGTTCGGCTGATACCTCACCCCTTCTTAGGAGAATATGACAGTGAATCATCTTTCGGCTTCCAAGTCCGTTGAGAAGGTCGAGGTGTCGGTCGCCGGCGGTGCCACGCACTCGCTGGAGATTGACACGATCGGCTTCGCTCACGCGTCGATCGACGTGGCCTTCTCGCCGTTCACGGCCGCTGCCGCCACCGCGGCGACCGCGGCGACGGTGCTCCGCCTGGCCCAGTCTGATGTGTCCGGTTCCGGCCAGACGAACATCAGCGGGTTCGTTGCCGGCACCGACTTCACGGTGGCGGCTGGCAGCACGACCGGCTCGAACGTGGGCTACACGCACCGCTTCGATGTCGATCTCCGCGGCAAGAAGCGGTATCTCACCGTTTACGCCACGCCGGTGAGCTCGGTGGGCGTGGTGACGATCGCTCGTCTCTCGAAGGGCGAGGCAGGCCCGACGTCGGCTTCCGACAAGGGCGTGAACACGCAGGCGGTCGGCTGATTCGCTTGACACGCAGGGCAATCTAGGCGGCGGGTGTGGCGCGCGTCACACCCGCCGCTTTCTTTTGAGGAGTGCCCACATGCTGGTTCAGGTTGGCGATACGAAGGTTGAAGTGCGAGCGGAGGCCGTACTCAGCGGCCCGCGGTTTGGGCCGCTCATCAACGTGTTCGGGTTCATCGAGGCGATGATGCCCCTACACATCCGCCCGACGCTCGGGCAGGGAGCCTACTGGAGCCAGGTGCTCACGCGGATGCTTGAACAGTTCGAGCCGACAACAGAGTACATCATCACGCTCGATATGGATTCCTTCGTGTCAAAGGAAAACATCGAGCATCTGTTCGCCCTCGCGATGACGTTCCAATGCGATGCCCTCGCACCGATTCAGACGAAACGCGAGGACGGTCGCCCGATGCTCACGCTCCTCGACCAACTCGACAACCCGCCAAAGGACGGCACGACCGAAGTGCCAGTCGGGTGGTTCGGTGCCCCGGTGCAACAGGTGGATACCGCCCATTTCGGGTGCACGATCATCTCGACGCGAGCTCTCCGTCGCATGGCAAAACCGTGGTTTCAGGAGACGCCCGATCCCAGCGGCGGCTGGGGCGACGGCCGCCGCGACGCCGACATCGCGTTCTGGGCAAACTTCAAGGCGTCTGGAAACCGGCTCTACATCACGCCACGCGTCGTGATCGGTCATGGCGAATACGTGATCACGTGGCCCGGGAAAAACCTCGCCGGCCCGGTGTACCAGTACACGACGGAGTGGCAGAACACTCGCAAACCGCCGGAGGCTGCATGGAGCGTGCCCCAATGAAGATGATGAGGATACGGATGAGCAAGCCCTACGCGGCCTACAAGAAGGGCGAGATCGTCGAGTTGCCGGAACAGCAGGCGGAGTCGCTGATCGCGTGGGAATACGCGACGCGAGCGGCAGATGCCGACCAGCCGCTCCTCGAGACGCCAGCCACACCGAAGCCACGCCGGAAGCAGTCGCCATGAAGATCCGCATGATCGAGCGTTTCTGCAAGATGGCAGAAGGCACGGTGCACGACATCGACGACGGCCCGGCCCGGCAGTTGATCGCCGAAGGCTACGCGGTTGAGTACCGCGACAGCCCGATTGTCGAGAACGCCCAGGCCGCGCCCAAGGCGGAGCGGAGGGTCGCCGGATGAGATACCGCAGCCTGAAGCGCCTCACCGCACCGGCGGTGGAGCCTGTGACGCTGACAGAGGCGAAAGCCCACTGCCGCGTCGATATTTCGACTGACGATGATCTGATCTCGGGCTACATCACTGCCGCCCGTGAGCTCTGCGAGGACTACCTCGACCGGGCTCTCGTGACGCAGCAGTACGTGATGCGGCTCGATCAGTTTCCGCCAGAGATCGAACTGCCTCGCCCGCCGATGTCGGGCAGCGGCACCACTACCGCCGTCGTGGTCACGTACACGCTGAACGACACCGGGGCGACCGCGACGCTCGCCTCCAGCCAGTACCGGGTTGATCGCGACTCGACGCCTGGGGCGATTCGCAACCTCTACGGAGGCACGTGGCCCAGCAACCGCGACGATCAGAACTCGATCAGCGTCACGTGGTGGGCCGGATACGGCTCGGCTGCGAGCGTGCCGCAGCGTGTGAAGAACGCGATTCTGATGACTGTGCTCGAACTCTACGAAAAGCGTGGCGATGCCCAGTTGCCAGCCGGGGCGAAGGCACTGCTCGATAGCGTCTCCTGGGGGCAATACGCATGAGCATCGACGGGCGATTTCAGATCGACGTTCTGTTTCACGACACGGACGGCGCGAGTTCGATGAAGATCCTGTCGATGGACTCCGGCGAGACGGTGACGTCTGGAAAGGTCGCCCTCGTCACCGGGACGATCGGCACGGCGACGCTGACGTTCTCGCGGCAGCCGATCGCATACACGGCCGCCGACGGCGGCACGGTGTCGTTCAGTTTTGTGGAGCGTGTCGCGCTCCAGGCGAGCCCGCACGTGGAGCTCACGACCGCTCCATCGAAGACGTATTTCGCGTCTGGCAACCGAGTCGGAGTCTACGAACTGACCGGCAGCGAGCGGACGAACACGAGCTTCGCGATCCGCACGACGACCGGCACGGCGACCTACTCCCTGCTCGTCTACGGGTCATGATCGACGCCGGCAAACTCCGCGAACGCGTGACGTGGCAGACTCCGACCGAGACGCGGAACGCGCTCGGCGAGAGTGTGGCGTCGTGGAGCGACTTCACGACCGTGTGGGCGAGTGTCGAAGGCGTGTCGGCCCGCGAGTTCCTGCTCGCCGGGCAGCAGCAGATCGAGATGAGCCACCGAATCCGGTGCCGGTACGTGCCCGGCCTCACGCAGCAGATGCGGGCCTCGTGGCGCGGTCGGACGCTGGAGATCGTGTCGCTCCTCGAGCACGCCAACCGCAGCGAGCACGAGGTGATCTGCCAGGAGACTACCTAGATGGCTGTCGCCGGGATCAATCTGAACATCAATTTCGAGGGGCTTCGTGAGCTCCAGGCGAACATCAAGGCGTTCTTCCCGCACAAGGAAGCGTCGGAGGTGCTCGGAGACGCGATCGAGAAGGCGATCTACCCGGCCTTCCTGCGGCTGGGCGAAGTGACGCCCCGCGGGCCGACGCTCAATCTGCGTCGGGCGGTGGCGATGAAGGTGAAGAAATACCCGCGTGACGGGGCGGCTGTCGGGCTCATCGGGTATCGGCGGGCGGGCGTGGCGCAGGCGTCGAGTGCCGCCGGCGGCAGCGTTCGAGCCGGGCCGGATCGTGCTTTTCACCAATGGTGGCTAGAGTTCGGCACGCAGCAGCGCGTCGTCTCCAAGAAAAGCACGAAGCCGTACGCGCGGCGTGGGCACACGCGTCGGATGCCCAGCGGCACGACCACTGAGGTCAAGCCGCACGTCGTGCAGAAGGGCCAGGGCAAGTACATCGCGAGCAGCTTCAATCGGCTCGGGCCGTTCAAGATGGTCCGCGATCTGAACCGCAACCGCGTCCAAACCGATCCGGCTTATCCGAAAGCATTCTTCAAGGCGAGTGCCGAGCCGATCAGGATTCCGCCCACGCCAGAAGGCGGCGTCGCCGGTCGCCCTCCTGTACAGACAGCGTGGGACCAGACCCAAGGCCAAGTCGCCGAATACCTCCAGCGGGAGCTCTCCCTGCGGCTCGCGGAAGCCTGGGCCGCTCTCCGCTACCGCGACTCCGGTTCCATCACCGGCACTGACACGCTCTAGCCCTGCAAGCCTCCGGGGCCGCCGTGGCATCCTGCGTATATGCCCCTGCAAGCCCCGGAACAGGCCGTCGCCGCTGCCCTCAAGCAAGACCCGGCCGTGGCCCTCGTGGTGGGCGACCGGATCTACCCGGTGCTCGCCCCTTCGACGGCTGCGATCCCGTTCGTCACGTGGCGGCGGCAGGCCGTGCAGCGGCAGCAGACGCTTTCAGGGCCGATGGGCATGCCCACGGTCGTGCTCGCGATCGACTGCTATGCGCTCACGTATGAGGCAGTAAGAGATCTTGCCGACAAGGTTCGCCGCGTTCTGGATGGCTGGGGGCAACAAAAACTAGGAATAGATATACGGCACGTCAGCCTCGACGGCGAGGCGGACGGGTTCGTGCAGTTGGCGGGCGGAGACGCTCCGCCGGTGTACAGCGTCACGCTCACAATCTCAATACTCTGGCAGGAGAGTTAGCGACATGGCCGATACCCCTCATGATGGCACTGGAACAGTTCTCCGGCTCGGCGCGACGCAGTACACCGTCACGAACATCGTCATTCAGTACACCGACCCGAACGCCGATGCCGAGAAGATCGACGTGTCGCATCTTGGTCTCACGACCGGCGCGTCGATTCTGACTCAGGATCGGCCGCTGCAGGGTTCGACCTCGGACACTGGCCGCACGGTACAGTTCGACTATTTGGGCAAGGCTCCGATCGCTGACGCATCGACCGGCACGTGCGCAATCACGATTGGCGGCACGGCGATCTCCGGGTTCTCTGGCGTTGCCTATACGGTCAACGCTTCGACCCTCACACTTGCCACGAACGACGCGATCCGCGGTCAGGCCACGATCCGAATCGCACGCGTCTAGCGCTGTGACGGAGGCCCGTCATGGCAACAGCGTGCGCGGGAGTTACGGTCACGTGGGGCGGCGCTGCTCTTGAAGAGGTCGTTGACATCAAGGTCAACGCCGGCGGTTCGCTCCCCATCGGTCGCGACAGCGTGATCGCGCTTGACGCAGGCACTATAGAGATTGCGTGCCTGCACACGGCGAACGTCTCGCTGGCTGAACGTGGACTGAAGAAAACCCTCGCCTTCACCGGCGGCGGTCTGGAGTGCTCCACGAAAGCCATCTTCCAGACGCTCAACATGGCGGGCAAGGTGAACGACGTTGCTCGGTACAACGTCTCCTATCGAATCGTCATGGAGTGAAACCAATGGCCCTCACGGCAGAGCAGATTCTTGCGGCGGACGATCTCGGGCTCCTCGAGGTCAAGGTCAAGGAATGGGGCGGAAGCGTCTTCATCCGCGTGATGAGCGTCGGCGAGCGCGATGCCTACGAGCGGATGTGGATCGGGAAGAAAGAGACTGGCATCGAGAACTTCCGCACCGAGTATCTGCAGCGGGTGCTCTGCGACGAGACCGGCAAGCTGCTGTTCACGCGCGAGCAGATCGAGCAACTCGGGAAGAAATCGGCGGCTGTCATGAGCCGGCTCTTCGAGCGTGCGATGAAGCACAACGCGATGAGCGAGGAGGACGTTGAAGAACTGGGAAAAGGCTGAACGTCTCGCCGACGAGACAGTTCATGTTTCGTCTCGCGGGGCACTTGAAGATGACGGTGCGGGAGTTGTCCGAACGGATGGACTCCCGCGAACTTTCGGAGTGGCTGGCGTATACGAAATATTTTGAGGCACTTCCTGACTCGTGGGAGGAGACCGGATTGCTCGCATCACTGCTGGCGATTCCGTACTCGCCACGAGGGAAGTGCCCGAAGGGCAGTGATTTCGTTCCGTTGGCAAAGCCGCCGCAGCATGAAGCCCAGGCGGCCGATGTGGTGCGAGAACTGGCGAGGCAACTCGGGATTCTAGGGCAGTAGCAATGGCGACGATTCTCGGGCTGGCGATGAAGATTTCGGCGGACGCCACCGGCGTTCAAAAATCGCTCACGCCAGTAGAGCGGGCGCTGAACTCGCTCGACCAGCAAGCGAAGACGATCACGAGTTCATTCGATCGTTTTGCAGGCTCCAGTTCCGCAGCCGCTGCCGCGCAGGCGAAGGCGGCCGGCGACCTTGAGCGGCTGACGCAGCAACTCCAGGCTGGTGCGATCACCGCCCCTGAGTACGCGCGCGCTTTTGAGGAACTCGGCAACGCCGTCGATGCGGAAGTCGCTGCGTTCGAGCGTGCCGCACGCACGATCGAGGCGAATCTCTCACCACTACAGCGGTATGATGCCGAAGTGAAGGTGCTCGCCCAAGACCTCGAAGCAGGGCGAATCGACCAGGAGACGTTTGATCGGGCTGTTGCCAAGGCGACGGCCACGTTCACCAAAGCCGAAGCTGCAGCGCAGGGCTACGGAGACGCCTTAGAAGGTGCTGGTAAAGGAAACCTCCAGTTCAACGAACTCTCAGGAATCCTGTCAGCGCTTCCCGGACCGCTCGGCAACGTGGCAGGCAGGCTCTCCGGGCTGTCTTCTGCCGGCGAAGGGCTCGCCCGCGTGTTCTCGGGAGGTCTTTCGTCTGGTCTATCCAGCGTCGGCGCAAGCGTGGCCGGTCTCGTGAACCCAGTCACCGCCGGCGTCGCTGCTGTAGCCGGTCTCGGGGCTGCCGCAACCGCTGTCGTGAGTGGGCTCGGCCAGCTTTCCGGCAAGGTCGAGGAACTCGGCTTCGCGGCCCGGCAGGCCGGCGTGGATTTCGGGACGATTCAAGTTCTCGAAGAGGCTGCGACCAGGGCGAATGTGCCAGTCGAAGCCCTCGCCACGGGTATTCAAAAGTTCGGAGCCCGCCTCGCCGACGCGACGAAGGGAAGCGGCGAGACATTCACGGCACTGGAGCAGTTGGGTTTTACGCTCCAAGACATTCAGGCGGCGCAGAACGACCCGACCGCATTTGCCGGCCGGGTTGCGAAGGCACTCGATCAGATCCCAGAACCGGCCAAGCGTGCCCAGCTTCAGATCGACATTCTCGGTCGCGGCGGCGAGAGCCTCGTGCGAGCGTTCGGCGAGATCGAAGGGGCGGCTCAGGCCGTGCGTCGGTTCGGCGGGGCAATTTCAGAACTCGACGCGAATCGTCTGCTCGCTCTCGATGGCGCGTTTGAGAATGTGCAGCGGTCGATCCTCGGGCTCGGCCGAGAACTGCTCACGCCGTTCGTCGGCATCACGCAGTCGATCTCGGAAGGGCTCGCGCCAGCCATTGCCACGTTCGGACGGAACATCGGGGCAGTCCTCGACATCTTCTCTCCGCTCACGAGTGCAATCGGGCTGATCATCAATAATGTGCTTCAGTTTACGTCCGTCTTAAATAATCTAGTTGGCACAGCGCTTGAGCCATTTGCGACTTTCGGCAGAACTGTCAGCGGCGTGATTGATGGCCTTAGCCAGTCACTCACGGCTGCCTACACTCGCGTCAATGACGCGGTGCTCGGCTTCCGTGAGTTCTTTCAGTTTGAAGGAGTCGCTGCCGCGTTCCGCGACACGTTCGCTCAGATCGGTGACGTGATCAGCCGCGTTGCCGCTATTGTGACGACGGCGGTCGGAAAGATCGGCGAGGTGATTAGCAGCACACTTGGTGGCGCGGTCACGTTCGTAACAGACACGGTCTCGGCGTTCACGGAGTTTGTCGGACTGTCTGGCGTAATCGAAGGCATTGGCGCTGTCATCGGACGGGTGTTCGGGTCTGTCTCGTCAGTCTTCAGTACGATTGCCAATGCGATCGGCGGCACTGTCGGTCGCCTGCTCACCATGGCTGAGAACTTCCTCGGCATTGAGCGTTCCGCAGAAGACGCGTCCGCCGGCGTGAATCAAATCACGCAGAGCACGCAGCAACTCACCGAAGAGCAGAAGAAGGGCTACGCCGAAGTCCAGAAGGCTATCGCAGGCAACGCCCAAGCACTGGACAACGCGATCGCCAAGGCTGGCGAGTTTGGGCAGGCTGGCTTTGAGGCGGCTCTGGAGTTTCAGAACGCGCTCGCCGACCTCAAAGAGCAGGCCGACAACAACGAACTGAACGCCGAGCAATACAGTCGAGGCGTGGCCCTTGCGACGGCGGAGTTCGACAAACAAGTCGAGACTCTGAAGCGCGTTCAGGAAGAGACTCGCAAGGCGGCGGAAGAGGCGCAGCGGCTCGTCGATGTAGACCGGCAAGCTTCCGATGCTCTGCTCGAGCAAGCCCGCATCGCTCGTGAGTTCGGCGGCGACAACAC
>Ga0214923_10008559_pt1 | contig 10858 bp, 10 predicted proteins | sample LL1510_MetaG_FD_177993 | JGI IMG/M metagenome (GOLD analysis project Ga0214923, IMG submission 177993) | Freshwater microbial communities from Lake Lanier, Atlanta, Georgia, United States - LL-1510 | ecosystem: Environmental > Aquatic > Freshwater > Lake | place: USA: Georgia | collected...
GGGGTCTCGGTGATAATGAGGGTCCCGTCCTTGACTGAAGCCCAATCTTGGTAGGCGTTAGCGCCCGGAGCTAGCTTGCAGGCCAGCCCACTTACAATAATCTTGGTTCCACTGGGATTAACTCCGGTAACAATGCACGGGTAACAGTCAGAGCCTATGCCTTCGGTGGCCAGGGTTCCGACGACGGGGGTGATGCGGGTGGTAGTGGTACTCATTGGTTCCTCTTTCCGTCTGCTTCTCGTCTTTGCTCTTCTGACACTATATCAGCCTGTGTTAATATCCAAGGACAGCCTGGATACCGGTCAGGTTAGCTCTGAAAGCTGATAGAGCAACTCATCTGCCGCCATAGAAGGCGCCCACCCAAGAGACGGCTGATTGGCAATACTGGTTTGCTCTCGCAGCTCTCTTGTTAGAGTGCTAGCCAAGGAGAAGTCCTTGTCTGCTATAGCAGCTCCAATATCAAACAATTGCTTGCTGCGCTTGGCACCGTCTCCAGTTGCTTGGATGTTATCATACACATTTCGGTAGGCTGCCCAAACGCCAGTCATTCTAAACTCCCTCTTTTGCTCCTCTAACACTATATCAGTGCTAGATGTGGGAGGGTCTTTGGCTATGGTGTATAGCGCTAAAGGCTATTTCTCTGACACTAGCAAACCGTTCCACAAGCTACCATTAGTTCCGAAGCCAAGTAGCTTTTTGCTGCGGATTAGCTTAGCCCCAGTTTTAGTGCCTTCAAAAATACCCGAACCAACCTGAGGTGCATTGCCGAGGAAAGTCACGGATGCGAGGTTATGGTTGTTTTGGAAAACACCAGAGCCAAGGTGATTGACTTTTTTTGGAATAGTCACATTGGTTAGTTGATTTTCTGAGAAGGCAAAATTTTCGATGTGTGTTAATCCAGACGGAAAGCTCACACTAGTCAGGTGATTATAGGAGAAAGCTAAATTCCAAATGTGAGTTACCTTGTTGGGGATGGTCAAACTAGTGAGCTGGTTGTTCTGGAAAGCGCCCCAGTTAATACTAGTTATTGTGCTTGGTAAGCTTAATTGAGAAATTTGATTGTTCAAAAATGCATAATCACCCAGGTGAGTAACCTTTTTGGGAATATTCACCTGAGTGAGGGCATTATTTGCAAAGGCCAAATCGCCAATGCTGGTGAGGCCGGCTGGGAGATCAACACTGGTAAGATTGTTGCTGCTAAAAGCACTATCTCCAATGCTCACAACACTGGAAGGTATCACAACGCTTGTGATGGCTGTATACCCTGGGCTGAGTGCCGTTATGTTAAAGGCGTCCCGAGCAATGCTTGTTACTTTAAGCTTCTTGGTTTTACCAATAGAGATTTGAGCTGGTATAACTACTCTTGCTTCACACAGACCATTGCATCCGTCAATCCTTGCTGTGTTGCCTGTCTGGGTGTAGCGCAGTTTGGTATCGGGGGTAATAGTTGCACCAGCAACACTGGAACCAAAAACAAGGCAGGCCAAGCAGCCTAAAATAGAAACGGGCAAAAGCTTAACAACAGAAATATTCCTCACCATATATATAAGTATCCAGAAAAACATCTGAAAAGTCGAGTTCACGGGCTTGAAAGAATCTTTTTTTAGCCACACTATTTGATAAAAACCAACCGCCATTTCCCGCATCATGCGAAATTTTCTGTTTTCTTTTTTCTCCCGAACAGGTGTTCGCCTGATACATTGCTTGTAGGCACCCAGCGTGCCTTTTAAAAATCAAACCACGACCAGGGGGCAAGCCAAGCGTTGGCAGGCCCCCTGTTCTTTTCAAAAGGAGAAATAAATTGGATAGCAAGCAACAGACACGTTTTCTTATGGGACTTCTGGTACTGGATGGCGTGGCTATTGCCAATGAAGTTGGCAAGGCCGCCAGGTCTGGAATGGATATGGAAAAAGGAGTGCGCCTGGCAGCTCTGGCCGCAGGTGCTCTTTGGGCCGCTGGCGGCATCGAGTCTGAGATTCGGTCTCTGAATAAGTGGGCAAAGTTCTACCAGGACCGCTCTGACCGTTTCTCCGAAAAGCTCTACGAGCGTCGCTCCTCCTAGTCTATTAAGTCTGGCTGGTCTGTTCGCAGGTTAGTTCGCAAAGAGAGGTGTCCCGGGTTCATTTGCTCGGGGCGCCTCTTTGAGCGTTCTTGCGCCAACTAAAGGAGGGCTTGTCAGATTTTGGTTGTATAACCCGTCTGTATAGGTATGAGCATGGATAACAATTTGAGCAATGATTTTTCATTCAGAGAAGATGGAGTTGATTCCCACGGCAATCCAGTTTGCCTAGGAGAAAGAGATAGCGATGGAATCCTGGTAGGTTACATCGACATCGACGGAACTTGTTGGGAGTCACTGGAGGAGAGAGATGTGGCAACCACTATGGGGCGTTTCTGGGATCAGTGGCTCCTATGGAACAAGAGTGGTGGCCTGATTGGCAGCCTTCCTGATGCCATGGAGATAGCCCAGCGGGAATGTTTGGACCCTGATTCAGTGGAAGAAGCAGCCCAGGCGGCTCGGGACCAAATTGATCCCAGGGATCCGGTAGCCAGGATGATGATGGTGCGTATGGCACAGATTCGCGCCCAAGCGGCCATCAACAACTAGACATCCTAAGCTTTCTGCTTAAGGAATGTCTGCAGAAGACTGAACCGAGTAATCGCATCTACCAGGAGCTTCTTTGTCCATGGAGCAGGACTGGTCCAGGAGAATACGCTGAGCCTGACCGCTGCCTCTGATTGGCTCCAGTCTTAGCAAGTCAACAGCTTGCAGAGATTTACCGTTTAGGAAGACGCGGCCCAGACCCATGTATTGCCTGCCTGCTCCCAGAAGCCCCCCTGCTCCTACTGTACCAGCGTCCACTACAACAGCTTGTCCGTAACGAGCGACATGCTGCATATGGTCATGACCAGTAAGAATTGTAAGTGGAAGGTCAGAAAGATGAGAGGCCATAGCATCAGCGATGCCTGACTGATGAACCATCACAACATCTGGGCGGTAGCGCCTAACCAGTTTTGCCCATTCCCTACCCAGTTTGTCTTTTTCTGATGGAGAGATACTAAACTCTCGATTGTTTTGCTCGGCACTCTGAGCTTGCAAAGGATCTTGGAAGCCCATTATTTTGAGTTGTCCTAAATGGTAGATGGGGTTGCCGTCGGTGCTGCCATCAGCAAGGAGCCGGCCAGTTTGGGTTAAGACCATGGCTCCACTCTTTGCTAGAGCCTGCATTAGGGGAAGCGAGTCATGATTACCAGAAACAGCAATCAGGGGATTACCTAGGCCTTTGAAAGATGGAACCAGGAGGCTTTGCTCTGCAGGTGTCCCCTCATGAGCAAAGTCGCCTGCAAAGAACACTGGGCGATGGTCAATGAGTTTTCTTACCACATTAAGAGTCAAGACGTTGTTGTGAAGATCGCTCATCAGCCAATACTGGTCTTTGGTTTGGAGTCCAGCTGGCTTACCAGAAAGAATTGAAGCTAGTTGTTGGATCCCTTTTTGCACACTGCCCTGGTATGAGGCTTTGGCCTGACCAGCATCATTGGCAAAGGAAAGCAGTTGAGGCAGCTCATCACCTTTGGCCCAATAAGTTGGTTTACGTACAGCTCCCGGGTCAAAAGAAACCCACGCTAGACCTAGAACCGTGAAACTTGACAGGAGGGCTAATCCTCCAGGTAAGACTGACCAACGGGCTCTTATTTGGAGTCGTTTGCATAACCATATTCCCAATGGAATTGACAGCAGTGCTACCAGAAGAATCCAGCCCAGGGCTTGGAGGCTTGATAAGAACACAGCTTTTTTGATTTGGTGTTCGGTACGGTGGAGGACTTCTCCTCGGTTGGTACTAATTGAAATAAGGGCATCCCGGTCCAGTCCACGAGGCTCAATTCTAACTTTTACAGGTGCAACCCAAAGATGAGCTTTTACTCCCCAGTCGGTGATAGGAGCATAAAACTCGGCCCTGCCTTCCAAGGCTGGTTTAACACCAACTGAAATACCGCCTAGGTCGGTATGATGTTCACTGGTTCCTGCAAGTCGTAATCCAGCGAAAATAATGACTGGGGCTAGCAGTAAACTAAGAAGGATGTAGGTAAGCCGCTTGGAGGGACGCACCTTTTAAGAATGCGGGAAGAATCTGATCTTTTCAGAACTTAGGACAAAAGATCAGTGATTTCGTGCAAAGGTCAATGCTTAGATGCATTTTCCTACACGTTCAAGGCCGAGGCTTATGAGGGCATATCCATGTGTACTTTTGGCTGGTTGTTTTGCAACCATGCTTATCAAGGCCGATTGGTCCGTGAGCAGAGCCTATGATTTTGACCACCCAGTTGTAACCTTGTTTTGTGATCCGAACAGCTTGATGGAATTTATCTTGGACCCAGCTCCATAGTCCAGCTGCACTGGCTTGTGGGGCGTGGCTGGACCTTAGGGTCTTCTTGGAGGAGGAGAGATAGAATACCCTGCAGACTGGCTTACCTGTAACATTGTTTGCAGAGCAATAAATCTGTGGTACAGGCTGACAGCGTGTTGCTGTTATCGTTTTGCAGCGAGAACAACTGGAGGGATATTTTAAAGCGCAAAACTTTTTAGATGGAGCAGGAAGAAGAGAGAAAGCGTGAGCAGAAGACGAATCTGCAGCAGCAACACCTGCCGATACTAGAAGGGCAAGAACAAGGGTAGTAATAAGTGTTTTAGCGGATTTCAAGGAAGTCATGCAAAGATAATATGCTGGGAAAAAGATATGTCAAGCCTTTGAAATTTTCTCTCAGTGGAGGCAAGGCGGGAAAGAGGATTTTGTACTGATGGATTACCGGAGGTTCTACTCCCGACACCCATCGATACCGGCTTAGGATGTTTGTATGGCACTTCATTCCAATAACATTGCAGGGCAAGTTGAAAAAAGCTTAGGTGATCACCAGGCCTGGATGAACAGATGTTCAAGGCGAGAAAGGATTCTAGCCGCAGGTGAGTCAGTGGGAACCGATCAGATCATGGAATGCTGCCAAAGCATGGCCTGCTTTGATGGTCAAACACAAGCCCGGCAACCTCTACCCCAGGAACAAATCAAACGCTGGTGCGAAGCTGTGGATGATTGCCAGACAGCTTGGGAGGCGATGAGCGAGCGCAATCCTATTATTTGTGACTTGTGGAAAATGGGCCAACAAGGTTTCGATGACTGTTGCAGCGGGTTGAGACTGCTTTCAGAACAAGGCTCTATTTCACATCGTCGCGAGCCCGAATTGTTCCAAGCATTGAAGGACTATTCTGCTGGTCCTGTGTTTCATGGTTCTCAACTCGCTCATCCTGGCGGAGCTGGAGGACTAGATGATATTCGCTTTACTTTGCGCCAGCAGCTAGACCGGATCCTTCAGCCTTTTGGTCTTCAGGCCTTAAATGGAGAAGGCCAAAGCCTGCGACTGGAAGATCGCGAGGCTTTGCAAGATGCACTGGCTAGAGCTGAATCTCTTCAGGATGAATGGCAGTCCAACCCTTCATTGCAATCCGGTTTCGCCCACAAGTTAGAAGAGCTGCACGAAGCTATGACCAAGCACATGGAAGAACTCGAATCATCTCATACCGAACTTCAGTCCTACATCACCAAGGCATGGAACAACTACCAGGCTGATCTGCAAAAACTCAACCAGGACCTTCATCGTCGCAGGCGCTCCCGGGTTAAACAACAAGCCGCCGAAGAACTCGGCCAGGAAGCCGGTCAGACAGCTGCAGTAACATCCTGACTCAGCATTTTCTAGGCTTTCGGAAGACCTAGAAACTATCGATATTAAAACGAAATTCTTCTATAGGTCAAAGAGCACTAGTATGTTACTCCTATGAGCGAACAAGATCCGACTGGCCTTCCAGACAGTCCTACACCACCCACTCCTCCTGAGCCTTCGATCACTCCTCCGGCTCCCGAAGAGCCCAGTACGACTCCACCAGATCCGGTGATGTCAACAGAGTCACCTCGGGCTGCAAGTAACGGCAAGCCTCTGAAGTGGCTACCAGCTGGTCTGATTAGCCTCCTGGCTGGGTTGATAGTCGGTATTATCATGAGCTTTGCCGCGGTCTTGTTGATTGGACTGCCTATCCTAGTCGGCGTGCTTAGTAGTTCGGCGTGGGCAGGAATAGCTCTTGGCATTCCGCTCTGTATTGGTTTCATAGTATTGTGGTGTTATGCAGCTTCCAAGGTAAATATTAAGCTTCTGGAAGCTTTTGACTACCAGGCTCCAGGCTTCTGGCAGACCCTTATGGCATTGCTGTTAGGTAATCTTGTCGGTAGTTTTATTATGCTTCCTCTTTCGCTCTTCCTGGGCATACTCGCTCCCTCGGCTTCTTCCGACAGCGGGGTTGGCACAGCGCTAGCCCTGCAAGGCCTGCTTCTGCTGGTGAGTTTTGCTCTTCAGATAGTCTGCGTTGGTTTTGCCTTAGAGAAGCTTCAGGCTGTGACAGATCGCGTAGCCAAGATCGTCTCTATTGTTCTTGTAGGTCTGTTTACCTTGGGAACCGTGGCTGTAGTCACTGTATTCCTAGCCTTGGGTGCTAGCCTTTTCGATTCTATCAACAATCGCGATTCAGCAAATAATTCCGCTGCTATTTCAAGCTTAACGTCTGCAGAGCAAGCTGTCTCCTCATATTATACACTTCATAATGAGAGCTTCGGCAAAAGCCCAGAAGCTCTAGCTGAGGGCCTTGGGCGGGAAGGATCTTCCGGTCTGACCTGGATAGCAGACCCTGCTGGTGCTGGTACTATGCCTGGCAAGGCATCTGACGGAGGGGACCCCAATAAAGTTTTCATTGAACAGGTTGCTCCCGGTCGTTTCGGAGGAGTGCTTCTTTGTGTAGCCTCCAAGGGCGACACTGTTTACTGCTCTGCTGTGTTGGGAAATGGACCCACTCAGCGTTTTACTCTTCCCCTCGGAGAGTTCGCTGGTGAAGCTTTGCTTAATGGCGGGGTCCAATCGGGTTCCCCAGCTACTCCTGCCTCCTTTAAAGCTCCTGGTGGATGGAAAGAAGGCTTTCAGCCTTGATTTGGGGCAGGAAGAATAAAGAACCGGTTGATTATGCCGTAGAGCCAGAAGTGCCTAAGGGTTCGGTTATGGTTAAGGCCGGTTGGTGGCAAAGGTTCTTTGCTTATCTGATCGACGGCATAATCCTGTCTATTATTATGGCCCTAGTTATCTGCTCGCTTGCATGGATATTCGGTCATGGCTTCCAAGTAGCTTGGCCTGGCAGCAAAAATGATCCCTTTGGTTTCCCTCTTCCCTGGGGCGAGATTAAACACGACAATAACTTTGCCAAGTCCACAGTTGCCTTCTGGCAATTCGCCTTTGTGCTTTTGAGTTTGCTTGTTTTCGCCGTCTACCAATTAATCTCTCAGATTAAGCGTAGGCCTGCTCGGCGTGGGCAAACTCCAGGCAAGAGTATCACCGGAGTCAGGGTCGTCCGGCAAGATGGCTCCGCTGTTGGGGTCAGAGAAGTACTTCTAAGAGAGGTATTGGGCAAAGGGATTGTGTATTTCTTGTTAGCCTTTATTGTAGCGGGAGTATTAAGGGATACTGGTTACCCAAACACTGCCAATAGCATTACTGGGACGTATTTCTTTTTGTGGTGGGTGATTATTCCTGTGTGGGCAACAAATGCTCTTTGCCCCCATGATTGGATTGGCAAAACCAGGGTCGTTGTTGATATCTACAAGCCGCCCGCGGAAGATGTCGACGAACAAGACCAAGTTGAGCCTGAATCCTCCCCTACGGAACCTGATTCTTCCTCTGATCCAGAGAACTAGAATGGGTACTGGTTGCCCCGTGCAACCTGACTGATCCCACAGTATTTTGTAAAAACAAATCATATACCTTATATCTGCATACAGATGTAATTAGGTTGTATAAAAACAATGATCGGTGTTCTCTTGGGATCTTTCTAGCGACTAAATGAGACAAGAGCGGCAGAATAACTGGGCATTCCCACCTGGTAGACCTTGGTTTGTTTGTTGAACCTTTTCAAACGAACAAGGTGACGAACTGGGCGGCCATGTAGTCGGCCATCTCCCCCAAACCTTTGTCCGCCAAGGACCACACCGCTTTTCGAGGCGGGAGATGCAGCATGCATGCGTAGCATTCTAGCATTACCTCGTTCTCCCAAGGAAAGATTGACCTGGTGATTCCGGTCGCTTCGGTTGATAAGCAGGGCCTTAAGCTTGCCTGAGCCCGAACGAAGAATCCAGGTATCCATGCCAGGACTGGAACCAGTTTGGCGAGTGACCATGGTTCGAGAATGGCCTTTGGTAGCCCAGGCAAATAGCTGCAAGCCATAATACAGTGGTGCGACTTGGGCTGTAGCTCTTCGGCCGCGCCAACGAATCCAGAAAGGTTTATAGGCTGTGCCGTAACCAAAATGAACGTTCACTCCGTCAACACCCGCTCGCTGAAGGGACAGCATGGCCCCTGGCGCCCAAAGAGCTGAGGCAAAACTATCACTGGTTCCGGGCATCCCACCATGAGCCGAACTATTGAACTCATCTAGCCTAATAGGAAGCCCCGCTCGATGGGCTTCTTGGGCTTTCTTTTGGATCTGCCCTCCTAGGTGAATACTAAAAGGATCTGAAAGGAGTTGTTCTCTGCTTCTAGCTGTACTTAAAGGCATAGCATAGAGGTGTAGGGTGGACATTCCTACGCGGCCTTTTGTACTGCGGTAGAACTGACCGGTACGCTTGCACCAGCTTGAGAAAGGACAAGGAATTGTTGGTCCAATGGTTTTGCGGGCGGGGACCAGGCGGTGGAGTGTTTTTTGATGAGCTTTCCATGATCGGATATAATAGTCCCATTCCATGGGGTTGGGTTGCTGGGTGTCAATGAAAGTGTTGTCGACTTTTTGCCATTGCCTGCGCCAAAGGCCATAAAGATTAGGCTCGTTTCCAATCTCAAAGCCTTGGATGTATTTCCAACCCAGTTTGCGAATCATTTGACTTGTATAGGAGAGGCTGTTCCTAGGGGCTTCCGAAGCCAGGTTTAAACCAACCAGGTTATGAATATTATTGTTGTGACTAAAAACAGCTAGGCGGTTAATCCATGAGGGGGTAATCAGAAACCTTGTTCCCCTGGCCTGAGGTATCGCCTGAACAATATCACTCCTTGATACCGGATGGTTTTTCAAGAGGGAAGCTGGAACTGTTTTAGGGTTGGAAACCCACCAAGAACGATCCTGAGAATCGCCACCCAATCTGAGGGAAAAGGAGTTGCCAGAAGAAAGATTGCGGATTAATCGACCCGCCGGCCCCCAGTATTGCTTGCCGCTGCCGATCATCTGTGGAAGCATCCATGTTTCCCAGGAAAACCCCAGGAAGTTAGCTGGAACAGCCGCTGAAGACCTTCGCCCTAGGGATACGGTCGTACCTGGCAGAATGATTCTCTTGGGCTTAGTCTTTGGAGACGGAATACTAGCCTTACCGGCAGCAGGCTGCGAACCTTGATTATTCGGGGAGGGGGTTTGATTGTACGGGGGATTAGATCTGGGTTTGTCCACCTGAGCTTGCCTATCGGGACTGTTTCCTGCTGGGGGCTGTGAAGGGAGGAGAGGTTGACTTGGTTGCGAGGAGAGGGGGGCTGATTGCCTGTCCGCTTGAGCAAGTGCCTGGGCGTGCTTCTTTAGGGCTGGCCTAATCTGGGCATGTCCTAGATATGAGGATTGAGGAAGCCAGACCATCCCAAAAATAAACAGGGTTGCCCCTGCTGCTAAACTAACTAGAATTCTTCGCACCCTCCTAGACTACAAAGACCCAGGGGTAAAATCAGCTTTTCAAGCCACTCCGTTAGTCGCCCGTAGAAAATACGTATAAGCGAATCGGGCGGCGGCGCGGGGCCTGATCTTTTTTCTTGCTCCTTCTTGCTGATCTATCCAGAATTATCTATTTCAAGCCTTACTTGGATCTCCTAATTTATCTTGCTCTTTTTCCTTATCCACCATTTCTAATGCTGCTTCGCTTCATGCCCAACCTTTTGTGAAAGCTCGGCAAAGCGCAGCTTTGCATTAGTTATCTATCTAAAGATAGATAACTAATAAACTACTTATGTTTTGTGGGTATAGTAAATAGACCCACTCAACGCATTTTTCGACGGTTTACTATACCCACCCCTTGGGAAACAGGTTGGTGCTGGGTGTCACCTTAAATGGCAGAAATAATTCTAGCCTTGCCTTTTCTTGTTCAAGCAGGCTAGTCCTAAATAGGGCAATTGCTTTTCAGCACGCGACCCATTGAGTGGTTGCCAAATTGGCTGGGAATGAATCCAAAAGCTGCTATCCATTTCTTTGGAAGCACACCAGCACAGTTCCCATACATATATACTATCCACGCGCCAGCCACTTGATCTCCTGTGGCTCTAGCCATAGCAACAGTTAAACGATGTCTCGCACCTTTTCGCAGAGCTTGATAGGCGGCACTGGTTTTAGCACGACATACATTGCCTGCTATAGAAGACTTTGGAGCTACACACCACTGAGCAGCTTGCTCCTTGGCTACGCCGTAGCGTTTGGCTAGGTAATTGTTTACCTTTGAAATGGTTTGGCTTTCTTGGATGGCGGCTTCTCTTAGGGTTAGGGCTTCTAGCCTTCCTGTTACTCCAGCTGCATAAGCTATATCGGCATCTTTGGCCTTAGAGATTTTCTTGAAGCCAACATAAAGTTTACTGGCAAATTTAGAGGCCATTCGGCCAACTGGTGCTAGCGCCGCGGGGGCGACTGCAGCTAGGAATGCGTCTATGGTTATTGTTTTAAGTGACGCTCCAGTAACAAGATCCCATACCACACTAGCTACCATGGCACAAACAATTGGCAGCCAAACAATAGACGCCCTGGCTTGTACCG
>Ga0214923_10008560_pt1 | contig 10858 bp, 10 predicted proteins | sample LL1510_MetaG_FD_177993 | JGI IMG/M metagenome (GOLD analysis project Ga0214923, IMG submission 177993) | Freshwater microbial communities from Lake Lanier, Atlanta, Georgia, United States - LL-1510 | ecosystem: Environmental > Aquatic > Freshwater > Lake | place: USA: Georgia | collected...
TAAAAAATTATTTAAAGAATTTATTTAAATATTATAAAAAATTATTTAAAGAATTTATTTAAATATTATAAAAAATTATTTAAAGAATTTATTTAAATATTATAAAAAATTATTTAAAGAATTTATTTAAATATTATAAAAAATTATTTAAAGAATTTATTATTAAAAAATAAAAAATAAAAAATAAAAAATAAAGAATAAAGAATAAAGAATAAAGAATTGGAAAAAAAATAAATATTATAAATTATATAATAATATATAATATTTATGTCATTATCTACTAATATATCATTTACTTTAACTAATTTAGCTTTATTTATTTCATTTATGTCTCCTTTTTTAGTCGTTTTCTTTATATTGATGTATTCAATTATAACTAGTCAAGTTGTAAAAGGTTTAATATATATTTCGGGTATATTAATAGTTACATATTTAAATTATATTTTAAAAAATACTTTAAAATCTAAACAAGATGAAAATGCTAGTCCTTTTTGTAATATATTACCTACTCCTTTTACAGTTAAAGATACAAATACTATATTTAATTCACCTTCTTTAAATTCTACTTTAATAGGATTTACAAGTGGTTTAATTATATTTCCTATGTTTGCAAATAATGAATATAATGCTGGATTATTAACTTTTTTTATAGTTTTATTACTTATTAATGGGGTTGTAGAATTACATGGTTTATGTACCGGAGTATCTGGTGTATTATTAGGTTCAATTATTGGTATAATTTTAGGTATTTTATATTATTTATTAATATATTATTCTGGTAATAAAGATTTAGCATATTTTACACAATTAAGTTCTAATAATACACAATGTTCCAAACCTAGCAAACAAAAATTTAGATGTACCGCATATGTTAAAGATAGTAATGGTAAATATAATCAATTAACTCAATCTTCTAATACATCATATCCATATTTGGATGCAGCAACATTAACAAAAGATATACAAATATCTAATAAATTAATTTAAATTATTCATAATAATTTAATAAATTATCTAAAATATTTTTTATTTTTGGTAAATTATATTGTCTTTGAAAACTAGAATTCATTAATTGTGGTATATTAGTATTTGATGAATAAATGATATAAAAATTATTATATAAATTATATATATTTCCTTTTGAATATTTACTATCTAAATCTGTTTCTAAAAATATAGGTTTATTTAATTTTTTATTTATATAATTATGAAAATTATATAAAAATGATTTTAATTCTTTTTTAGAAGATATATTATCCATATTAATTTTATTTAATATATCTGTTGCATCTTTAGAACATTCAGGACAAGGTAAAGTAGAACATATAATTTTAATTAAAAAAATAATATCTTTTTTAATATTATTAAATTCATTTTCTTTTATTTTATGTGCTATTGTATGAAATAAATACCATATTGTATTACCCCAAATTTCTTTATTAAAAGACATAAATATTATATTTATTATATTATAAATATAATATTTATTATTTTAATTTAATTTAAAAACAAACTAATATAAATAATAAAAATAATAAAATAATGTTATTTAAACCACATTATATTATTAAAAAAGAATTTAAAGATAATATTGATTGGTTCGCATTTTCTATTAATAAAAATGCTATTAATACAATTGAAGATAATTTACATAAAATTAATTGGAATATTTTATCATTAAATCCTAATGCAATACATATATTAAAAAATAATATTAATAAAATTAATTGGTATTGTTTATCTTCTAATAAAAATGCTATTACTTTAATAGAACAAAATTTACACAAAATAAATTGGGAAAGATTGAGTTTAAATAAAAATGCTATTCATATTTTAAAAAATAATTTAAATAAAGTTAATTGGGATTATTTAAGTCAAAATAAAAAAGCTATTCCTATTTTGGAAATGAATTTAGATAAAATAAATTGGGATATTTTAAGTGAAAATAAATATGCTATTTCTATATTAGAAAAAAATTTAGATAAAATTAATTGGACTAAATTATCTTTTAATATGAATGCTATACATTTATTAGAAAAAAATATAGATAAAATTGATTGGTATTATTTATCATTAAATCCTAATGCTATACAAATATTAAAAAAATATTCCAATAAAATTAATTGGAATCTATTATCTTTAAATTATAATGCTATTCCTATTTTAAAACAAAATTTGGATAAAATAAATTGGGAATTCTTTTCTGATAATAAAAATGCTGGAGATATTTTAATAGAAAATTTGAATTTATTTAATGAATATAAAATAATATGGATGTATTTTTCCAAAAATAAAAAATTAGAAAATATAATTTGTAATTATAATTATCAAAAAATGAGAGAAAAAAATATTCATTTTTTTGAAGAATTATGTTCTTATGTTTTTAATCCATTAAGATTAATACGATTATCTAAATTATATAATATAGATTTTTGTAAATTATTAGAATTATATTAATTAATATATTTCCAAAAATTGCAATATATTATATACCTTATTTTATCTTTAAATTATTTTTTATATTTAAATTTATTTTCTATAAAATTGATATTTTATAATTTCATAATTATTTATATTATCTCTTAATATCATTTATAATAATGTTTAAACCTATATTCAATCCTTCTTTCCTTCAAAATATTAATTTCAATAAACTATCTAAAAATTCTGGAGCTATCCCTATTTTAGAATTAAATATTGATAAAATTGATTGGTTCGCACTATCATATAATAAAAATGCTATACACATCCTTAAAAATAATATTCGTAATATTGATTGGTTCGCTTTATCTGCCAATCCTAATGCTATACAAATATTACAAGATAATTTGGATAAAGTAAATTGGTATAAATTATCTTCTAATCCTAATGCTATACATATTTTGAAAAATAATCCAGATAAAATACAATGGATTGCATTAAATTCTAATACTAATCCTGAAGCTATTAATATGATTATTCAAAATAATAATCCTAATAATATATATTGGGATATATTATCTAAAAATCCTTCCTCTATACATCTATTAGAAAATAATTTAGATAAAATAGATTGGAATTATATTTGTAAAAATCCTAATGCTATTCATATTATTCAAAAATATCCTCATAAAATTACTGAATTGGGGTGGAACTTTTTATGTTCTAATCCTAACGCTTTAAATATTTTAGAAAATAATTTCAATAAAATTAATTGGTATTATATATCAAAAAATCCTAATGCTATTCATTTCTTGAAAAAACATATCGAACTTATTAATTGGTATTCTTTATCCAAAAATATTAATATTTTAGATTTCGTTATTTATGATTATTTGAAAATGAATAAAAATATATTAATTTTCAAATCTCAATTAAAATTTACATTAATTACTGCCTATTTAAATTTTGATTTTATTAAATCTTTCTCTTTACATTATAATATAGATTTTCAAACAGCCTTAAATATTATTAAAGAAATATATGATATTTAATTGATATTATCAATATATATTTTATGTCAATTTTTATTACTCATATTTAATTTTTTAGATTATCATTACTCATATAATTACATTTTTTTTATTTCGTTAAATGTTTTCAAAATTGATATAACTTATAGTTATATATATAACTATATATATCTTACACACTTTTACCGCTTATTAAACGCTCATGATCCAACCTGTTTTCAAGACACATTTTAATGAAAAATTTAATTGGAAAAAATTATCTGCTAATCCTAATGCTATTCTTTTATTAGAACAAAATATGGATAAAGTAGATTGGCTCCATTTATCTATGAACCCTTATGCTTTACATATTTTAGAAAAAACACCCGAAAGAATTTATTTATCGGCTATTTCCCAAAATTATAATGCTATTTCATATATTGAAAAACATCCAGAACAAATTGATTGGGTTAGCATTTTTGCTAACCCTAATGCGATACATATTATTGAAAATAATTTAAAATTGTTATATGAACGACCTATAGATTACATAAAATGGGAATATTTATCTCAAAATGAAAATGCTATTCATATATTAGAAAAAAATTTAGAATTTGTAGATTGGAAAAACTTGTCTGCTAATTCAAATGCTATTGATATATTAGAAAAAAATATAGATAAAATTAATTGGAATAGTTTATGTACTAATCCTAATAAACGTGCTATTAATTTAATAGAACGTTTTATGTATAAATTGAATGAAGAAGATTTAGCGGAATTGAACTCGAATCCTAATGCGATGCATATTATTGTGAAAAGATTAAAAACTACTAATTTATTTAAAAAATCTTATGCAGAAAGTGAATGTTGGTACAATTTATCGACAAATCCAAATGCAATTGAATTATTGAAAAAGTATCCTGATAAAATTAATTGGACTGGTTTAAGTTCCAATCCGAGTATTATGTCTATGATATATAATTATAGATTTATGAAATATCGATTTTATTCATTAAACAAAGAATTAGTTAAATATGTTAATACAAAGTATTCATCACCGGATTATATATTAAGATATAAGTTAAGAAATAAAATATCATTTGAAGAAGCTGTTTCTCAAATTCAAAAAAATTTCTAATAATAAAATATAATCATTCAAGAGAACAATAATTTTATTGAATGCCTATTATTAATATTTGAAATTATTATTTTTTTATATAAAATAACTAGTCATATATATTTTACATATTTAGTTGTTAAATATATATATAATTGATATTTACAAATAGATAAATATAATATACATACTCCAATTTAAATAATAATACAAACTTTGAATATAAGTATGAAACCTATATATCACAATGCCTTATTGAAAAATAAAAATTTATGTTGGAAGAGCTTATCTTCAAATAAGAACGCTATTCCTATATTAGAATTATATTTTGAAAAAATAGATTGGAACTTCCTATCTGAAAATCCTAATGCTATTCATATATTAGAAAAATACCCCGAAAAAATTAATTGGTGGTTCTTTTCTCAAAATCCTAATGCTATTCCGTATATTGAAAAATGTATTGAAAAAAAGGATATTAATATTATTAATTGGAATACTCTATGTGCTAATCCTAATGCTATTCATATTATTGAAAATCATATGGATAGGATTGATTGGTATCATTTATCATCTAATCCTAATGCTATTCATATTTTGGAAAAAAATTTGAATCAAGTTGATTGGTCTCAATTATCATCTAATCCTAATGCTATTCATATTTTGGAAAAACGTTTAGATAAAGTGAATTGGTGTTTATTATCTCAAAATCCTAATGCTATTCATATTTTAAAGAAAAACATTCATAAAATATATTGGTTTAGTATAATCAATAATCCTAACCCTGAATCGGTTAGTATTATTGAAAATTATTTACATATGTATAAAGATAATACTATTCTTTTTAGTAATCCACATTTAATTAATTTTATAGACAAATATTTTGCAAAAAATGAAAATGAAAATGAAAATGAAAATAGGAATAAAGCAGCAGGAATATGGTATAATTTATCTATGAACCCTAATGCTACTCATATACTTAAAAAAAATATAAATAAAATTGATTTATTTAGTCTATCTAAAAATCCTAATATTATGGATATATTATATAATTATGAAATTATGAAAAAAAGAATGGAACCATTAAATCAAGAATTAATTGAATATGTATTTCATCCTAAACGAATGATAAATATTTGTAAAATTTATAAAATTGATTTTATTGAACTATTATATATGGATAATTAATTTATCAAAATTAAAAGAAAAATTATTAACTCATAAAAGAGATATTATTTTTTTTTCTAATTTATCATATTTTAATTCTTTTTTCACTTTATTTTTATAAAATTGTTAAATATATATAAAATTGAAATTATTATCAAATAGTAGAATATTTTATTCCTAATTGTCAAAAGCTAAGAAAAGATGTTTAAACCAGTTGTTAAAACTTGCTATATGCAAAAGATTGATTGGAAAAACCTGTCTAGTAATCCTAATGTTCTACCTATTTTGGAAGAAAATTTTGATAAACTTGATTGGCTTAATTTATCTAAAAATCCTAATGCAATTCATTTATTAATGAAAAAACCTAAACAAATATCTTGGTTTTATTTTTGTATGAACCCAGAAGCTGTTCCTTATATAGAGGAAAAATTTGAATCTGGTGCTTTTAATAATATTCATTCAAATATGGATTTAGCTAGAATTGCTATATCTGAAAATCCTAATATGATTAACTTTTTAGAAGAACACCCCGATATTATTCATTGGGCACATTTATCTGGAAATCCAAATGCTATTCATATTCTGGAAAAAAATATGGAAAAAATTAATTGGTCTATGTTATCTGGTAATAAAAATGCTATTTGCATATTAGAAAAAAATTTAGATAAAATTGATTTTAGAATGTTATGCACCAATGAAAATGCCGTACATATTTTAGAAAAAAATTTACATAAAATTCAATTGGAAGATTGGGACTTTATTTGTTCTAATCCAAATGCTATAGATTTAATCAAAAAAAATATGGATAAAGTATCGTGGTATTATTTATCACAAAATCCTAATGCTATTGATTTATTAAAATTACATGAAGATAAAATAGATTGGAGTGGCTTATGTCTAAATCCAAATGTTCTAAATTTCATATGTGATTATCAAGAAATGAAAATAAATACTTTAAATTTATTAAATGAATTATCTATTCTAATATTTAATCCTGTAAATTTTCATAAAATATGTGAGAAATATGGAATGAATTTTATTGATGTATTAGATATTTATTAGATAATTATGAATTTTTACAAGTCAAAAAGGAATTTTTTTTTATAATTTTTTATATTTTTTATTTTGTTAAATATAAAAAAAACTGAAATATTATATTTTATATAAATATTAAATATACTCGCCACCGCTCAATATAAATGCAATTCAAAACCTCTCAAGTATGTCAAGAAGAACAAAATATTGATTGTGTTGTTCTACAAGATTCATGTCGTCCATTTTTGCGTCCTATGTTGTCTAATGATTTTATATCTTATAAACCGAAAGAAGCTTTTCGCTTTCTTTTGGAATTTGAGAATCAAGAACATACTCAACAATTTTTAGATGTTCTTATTGATGGTATTGATGCAGTTTGTTATTTTCCATATTTATTAGAATTTTCTGAAGGTTTACAGTATTTAATTACTATGAAATCTGATTTACTTGAAAATTTGAAAGAATGGGAAGAATACGATATTTATTGTTTAATCCATTTATCATACAATCACTCGCCCTACGCTTTACCATTCATTAAAAGTGAATTTGAAAGGCTTTTAAAATCTGGTAGGTGTTTTTTAGAATCAATTAATTGGAAAGTATTTTTACAAAACCCCAATTGTATTCCATTATTGATGGAACCCGATTATATAGAACCAAAGATTGAAGGTACAATTTTAGATAAAATTCTAGATAGATACCGATATAACAACCAGATACCCTGGTATTATTTATGTAGAAATACAAATCCAGATGTTATTCCATTATTGGAAAAACATCAGGATCTTATTCGTTGGAACCTTTTATCGAAAAACCCTCTTGCTATTCCTTTATTGAAGAAGAACGTTTATAATACCTATATAAACTCTCTTAGTTTGAACCCTAATTCTGAAGTTGTTCCTTTAATCAAGGAACTTATTATGAATACGGAAAAAGTAAAACGATATGATGAATTTGGAACAGTAAAATATCCATTTAATTATATTATTGATTGGGAAATTTTTGCAAAAAGTCCTTGGCTTGATATTTTGATTGAAGATACTGATATTCCTGAACTCACAAGATGGAGTTTGGAATGTGTGAAGAACAAGAACAATACATCTTCTACTTTTAAAGTGGAAGATGTAAAATTTCAAAGAAAATTACTTGATTATTATTCTTCTCCTATTGCTTTTCCTGAATTTTATAATGAGTTTAGGAAAGAATTATTAACGCATCCGTTAATGATACATCACATGTATGGGATATCATTAGAAACTTCTTATATTGTTAATTTAGGAAAAGATATGTTTGGTGTTGAAAAACTTTCAAACGACCAATTTTTAAAAGCAACATCAATTGTCAGTAAAATGTATGATGATGTTATTGAAATTATCTTAAAGTCATTTGAGATTACAGAAGAAGAACAACAGCTGCCAATAATTGTTAATTCGGAAGATTATGATTTTCATTATAATGGCCCGCGAATAATCGTCGAAAATTTTAGTTTTCGTTATTACGATGACTAATAGTTGTCGATTATTCAAGTAGAGTATTAAAAATTTTAAAAAAATTTTTTTTTCGAGATATATCATTAAATATATATTTCTATTATGTCTAAACTTAAATCTCCTTTCATTACTGTTAAGAATTTTCGAAAAAAAATAATTATTTTTTGGTTTAATATTATAAAAATTGATAATTATAAAATTTATTTTATAATAAATATATACCCATTTTGCTTATCTTACCTACATTAATTATGTTTAAACCCGTTTATAAATCACGTTTAATTACTCGTGAAATTACTATGAATGAGAACGATAATATTGTTCTTATTTTGGAAAATAATACTAATATTATAGATTGGCAATATATATCATTCAATAAAAATAAAAAAATTCTTAAATTTTTAGATACGTATTTAGATTCATTAAAAAAAAAAGATATTAATCACAATACTGTAGATTGGTATAATTTATCTATTAATGAGAATGCTCTTTTTATTATAGAGAAACATTTGAAATATATTAATTGGGGAAGTTTAAATCAAAATAAAAACCCTTATGTAATTACTATTTTAGAAAATAATTTAGATAAAATAAATTGGTATTATCTTTCAAAAAATCCTAATGCTATACATTTATTAGAAAAGCATTTAGATAAAATTGATTGGTTTAGCCTTTCACATAATCCTAATGCAATTCATATATTGGAAAAGCATTTAGATAAAGTTGATTGGTTTGAATTATCAAAAAATCCAAATGCGATTCATATATTGGAAAAGCATTTAGATAAAGTTGATTGGTTTGAATTATCAAAAAATCCAAATGCAATTCATATATTGGAAAACAATTTAGAATGTATTGTATGGTCTGTTTTTTCGAAATATACTAATGCAATTTACATATTGGAAAATAATTTAGATAAAGTTGATTGGAGTAGTTTGTGTAGCAATAAACACCCCGATGCGATGTTATTATTAGAAAAGCATTTAGATAAACTTCATTATTATAATTGGTATAATTTATCTGCAAATCCAAGTGCTATATCTATATTAGAAAAAAATATAGATAAAATTAATTGGAAACAATTATCTAGTAATCCTAATGCAATAAATATTTTAAAAGCGAATATGCATAAAATTCATAAAAAAAAGTTTGCAAAGAACCCTAATTTAGTTGATTTAATCTATGATTTTAATAAAATGAAAAATAATAACAAAATTAAATATTTTCGTAAGATTTTAATAGAAAAAGTGAATGAATTTTATTCGTCATTTAATTATATTAATTCATATGCGGAAAGAAATAATATATCATTTAAAGATGCTTTTTCCGAAATACAAATATTTTTAAAACGAATTAATTAGTATTTTCCAAAAAAGGAAATAAGTATTTTTTTTTGTAATATTTTTAAATAAAATTGATTTTTAAATAAATAAAAATGTATTAAATGTACTAATATTTATAAGTTTATATTACAATAAAAATGTTTAAACCGATATATCGCGTAAAAAATATTGATTGGGATTTTATTCCATTAAATGAAAATCCATATATTATTCCATTAATAGAAAAAAATTTAGATAAAATAGATTGGTTTTATTTATCAATAAATAAAAATGCAATTGATATTTTAATAAATAATTTAAATAAAGTATCTAGTTTTGGTATATCCAAAAATTTAAATGCTGTTTCATTTTTAGAAAATAATTTAGATAAAATTTATTGGCCTTATTTATCAGAAAATCCAAATGCAATTTCTATATTAGAGAATAATCTGGATAAAGTTAATTGGGAACATTTATCAAGAAATCCAAATGCAATTCATTTATTGGAAAAGAATTTGGATAAAGTTGATTGGTATTATTTATCAACTAATCCAAATGCAATTCATATTTTAGAAAATAATTATAAACTTATAAATTGGTATGGATTAAGTAAAAACATAAATGGGATTTCAATATTAGAAAAAAATTTAGATAAAATAAATTGGATATATTTATGTTATAATTTAAATGGAATTAGAATATTGAAAAATCATTTTAATAAAATTAATTGGTTTGCATTATCAAGAAATCCAAATGCTATTTCAATATTAGAGAATAATTTGGATAAAGTTGATTGGATAGAATTATCAGCTAATCCAAATGCAATACATATTTTAGAGAAAAATTTAGATAAGATAGATTGGATGAATTTATCAATAAATCCAAATGCGATACATATATTAAGAGAGAATATGGATAAAATAAATAAAAAGGCGATTAGTCAAAATCAGAATTTAATAGAATTAATTTATGATTTTAATAAAATGAAAAATAATAAAAAAATAAAATATTTTCGCAAAATTTTAATAGAAAAAGTGAATGAATTTTATTCATCATTTAGTTTTATAGAGAGAAATGCAAAGAATGAGAATACAACATTTAAAGAAGCTTTTAATAATATAAAGATATTTTTAGATGACATTAATTAAGCAAATAAGGTAATATATACCAAAATGAGGTAATATATACCAAATAAGGTAATATATACCAAATAAGGTAATATATACCAAATAAGGTAATATATACCAAAATGAGGTAATATATACCAAAATAAGGTAATATATAACAAAATGAGGTAAT
>Ga0214923_10008561_pt1 | contig 10857 bp, 7 predicted proteins | sample LL1510_MetaG_FD_177993 | JGI IMG/M metagenome (GOLD analysis project Ga0214923, IMG submission 177993) | Freshwater microbial communities from Lake Lanier, Atlanta, Georgia, United States - LL-1510 | ecosystem: Environmental > Aquatic > Freshwater > Lake | place: USA: Georgia | collected 2015-10-15
ACTAGTTTGCATTATAATACGATGACCATTTGTTGGTTGAATATCCAATACAACATAAGAATATTGTCCATCAATATAATCAGTAAATGAATTGTGAGCACAAACTATTTTTCCATCTTCAGTCCAGTCGCCAACGGCAATAAATGCACTACATCTATCCTTTGCTCCTCCTTCATGGCTTTTATTGTGATTTGGGTCTTTGAACCAATAAGAAATGGATAAATAAAAATTCCATGCAATAATTTCTTGAATGGATGTTTTACAATGATTTGCATTTAATCCTTCGGCAATTCCCATCATTTCTTCAAAAAATTCAGGAAATTCATTTTTTGTCATTTCATAAAAATCGTCATTTATTTTTTTTATAAAATAATCCCATTTGAATCCATAAGATTCATAAATGAAAAAATCCAACATTTTTTGAATTTTTATGAAATCTTGAGCAATAAGAAATCCATAACTATATCCTCTTTCTCTAGGATTGCCTTTGATATAAATATAAGTCCATCCATTTTTTTGTAGAGAAAATCCATTTTTTACTTTCATTAATATATATATAAAAAGAATATATCAATGATAATATGAAGTATATAGTAAATATAATTAATAAATTCTTTCCAAAAGAAATATCAAAACCATTGGGTAGATGGAAAATAGAAAATTGTAATAAACAATTAAATAAAAAAATAGATTTATCAAATGAAGACCATTGTGGGACGTGTGGTGAATATGCATTATTAAAAATAAAAAAAGATAAAAAATGTATATTAGAAGAACATGATTTTTTTCTTAGAAAATAATTATATTTTATTACAATTGACAGAACAAAAAATATTATGAATAAAATATTTTTCAGATAGAATATGAATAGTAAATCCAATAAAAAAGAAAATGATTATATTTTTAATAATAGGATTTTTAATCCAAAAAAAGAAAATGGCAATAATGTATCCTAATATGAGATAAAATAACAATTCCATAAAACTAAAATAACGAATATAATTATTATTAGAAATATAATTGGTATTATTATTATGAATTTGCATGCATTTTTCTCCATATTTACAATATAATGTATGTATTCCAATATAATATCCTAAATAATGTTTTAAGAAACCGACAATAAGTAGAGAAAGTGTAAAAGAAGAAATAAAAAAACTAACAAGAAAATAAACAATGACGGAATATATTCCAACCAAAAAGGCTTCTAATAAATATCTCATATAATAATGTATAATTAAAAACCTTTGGTATAATTAAAAACCTGGTGTATCAGTAAAAACTGGTGGATTTGAACCGATTTCACCGTTTTCATAGATAAGAGGAATTAATTGGTCCATTAAATTTAAACCAACAACAACGCTTAAAAATACGAATAAACTATCTTTAAATACGATTTTTAACTTCATGTCTTCTTTACTAAAAATTTTATTTTCCATGACTTTTAATAAAAAGAATAATACAGAAATCAAAATAGCAGTAATAAAAAGATTATTTGTATTCATTTATAAAATAAAAGAATAATTATCAACTAGTTAAACGAGTTATTTAATGTAATTCTTCAATGAATCCAGATAACAAGTTTTCAGATTCATCTAAAATTTCAGGTTCTAATAATTCAATACCTAAATGATTATTAGAAACATTATCTAATATTTTAAGTTTAATTGGTTCATCATCATCATCGTCATCATTTGTTTCTTCTAATTTTCGTTGTTCGTTTCTAATATTACTAATTTCATCTAATCTTTCAATTGTTTTTGGTGCCAATACTTGATCGTCATTATTATGAATATCACGAATCATATCAACATCATTAAACTTGATATTTGTATCTTCATCGTCGCTATCTTCTAATTTTTCAGGTAAAATTTCATCTTTATCTTTTTTATTAAATAAATTTGATTTATTATGTAAAATAGGTATAGGTTTATTTTCTTCTTCAATAATTTTACTAGGTGTTTCTAATTTTTGTTTTAATTGTTTTATTTCTTCACTTTCTTTAATCTCTTTTTCTTTAATTTCTTCAGTCACATCTTCTTCAATAGTTTCATCCATATATGCTCGTAAAATGTTTTCAACAGGTATAGTATCTCTAATCGTATTTATAATACTTTCTTGAACTAATATTTCTAATTGTCTATTATTTTTTTGCATGGATAAAGGAGGAATATTAATCTCAAATAAATAAACATTTGTATATACTTTTCTAGCAATATGAATATATATTTTATGAATAAATACATCTAATTTTGGAATATCAATATCAATCTTTTTTTGTTTTTGTCCTACTCTAACAGCAGTCAAAACTTTTAATTGAATAATATGAACACACGTAATTAAATCTTCTAAATAATTACATTTACTTTTCTCTACAATACGGTCTTTTTCTTGTTCTATAATGGTTTGACTCCATTTAGGAATTCTACTAATAAAATTTTGAAAAGTCATTAAATATTTATCCATCTCACCATTAGTAGAACATAATTTGATAGATTCCGAAAAGATGGATTTTAATCCTTCAATAATTAATGGAGTAAGTATATTTAATAAACGACCACACCATTCATTTTTGGATTCGTTCAAAACATTAATATTAAAATCATCCATTAATAATAATCATTAAAATTATTATTATAGTTTTACGATTTAATATTATACGAAATAATTTACAAATATAAATGATTTAATATAAATAAAATAAATAATTTTTCATTTCTAAATTCACTTCTTACTTTTTGAAAAGTAAATAATAATTCATATTTTTTTTCTTCTGTAAATTTTTTATTCAAATTATTATTTTCTAAAATATAGATTAAATCTAACCCACTAAATCCTTTTTCATATAATTTAGATGTTAATTTAATAATCTCTACATCTTGTGTTTTAGACATTTTGTTATTGAATTGGTCTAATTCTTTTTTCAACAATTCAATTCTTTGTGATTTAATATCTTCAAATTTATATATATTTTCTAAATTATATTTGTATAAATTGATTGGTTTATTATTAATGATTGGTTCGGAAATATATATTTCACAAAATCGTGATAAAATCGGTTTTAGTAATTTATATTTATCTTCTACAATGATAAAAAAACGAGTATTATGACTAAATAATTCAATACATCTTCTAAGAGCAGACTGTGCATCAATTGTTAATTTATCTGCGTTTAAAAGAATAATACTTTTAAACAAATCTCCATTATTTGAATTAATGTGTGTTTTGGCAAAAAATTTTAAATCTTCACGAATAAATTTGATTCCTTTTCCATGTGCACAATTAACATACATTGTCATTGATTTAATGAGTTCTTTGTCTTCATTATAAATTTTGTTAATAAAATAATCTACAATGGTTCTTTTTCCACAACCAGAACTTCCATGAAATAATATATTAGGAATTTTGTGAATTTTATAAAAATAATTTAATTTGTCAATGATTTTTGAATGAATTTGTAATTCCATAATATGTATTTGATATAAATAACTATATTTATACCAAAGTTATATCATCATATAGTAATTATAAAAATAATATCAATTACATTTCTCTATATAATTAGAATTTCACTATATCACCAGTGAATAATTTATTTTAGACATTTATATAATTATATTATATATCTTCATAATATATGAATATTATTAATACTATAGATAGATTAACAATACCAAATATATATTTAAAACAAAAAACAACAAGAAAAACAAAAAAAAATAAAAAAACAAGAAATAAAAGAAATAAAAGAAAAACAAAAAATAACAAAAAAAAAACAAGAAAATACAAAAAAACAAGAATAATAAAAGAAAAAATATCAAAAACATATTCATTATTAGATACAAATTCATTATTCAATAAAATAAAAGATTTATGTAATCAATTAAATAATTATAATGTGAATCGTCAAACAAGAGTTATACTTTTATTTTTATTAGAAAATTTGTTTATAAAATGGATTATTACTGAAAATATAGATATAAATCATTTTTTTACAAAAAAATCTGCCAAATTAAATATAGATACCTCTCATGATTTGATAAAAACGTTAGATAAATATGGTGTAAGTTTTGATGATGTGATAATTAAAGTTGGTGGAGATAGAATAGATATAAAAGAAAAAGAAATGAATGTATTTGTAGATAAATTCAATATAGAATATCCTAGTTATACAATTGTTCTAGAGAAATTAAATATAGTATATAAAAAAGATGGAAATATAAAGATGTATAAAGTTCCTGAAAATTATATTATAGAATGTGTAGATATATTTACAGGATTAAATGAATTTATTTCTTGTCAAGAATATATTAATAAGAAAAATATAAAAGAGATAATATCAATATTTGATGAAAATAAAAAGAAAATATATTATAAAAAATATTTCTATACTATTTCACAAGAAGAAACACCTTTTTTATTAAAAAAAATATCTATTGATATACCAAAATATTATATATTTCATGATAAAGATAGGAAACCACTCATTTGTAGTACTCGTGTTTATAATAATATAAAATTTTTAATAGATGAATTAGATTTAACCTGTATTGAAGAATCACCTATATATAAAGTTGGTGGTATGTTTGAAGAAAGTAGTCCATCACAACCAAAGATATTAGAATCACAAGGTTCTCTTCCACCGTTTACACAAATATCACAACCAATAAATGTAGAAGATTCAAAAGAAGTTGTAGAAAAAGAAGTTGTAGAAAAAGAAGCTAGAGAAGAAGAAGCTAGAGAAGAAGAAGCTAGAGAAGAAGAAGCTAGAGAAAAAGAAATGGATGAAGGTGAAGAACTAGATAGATATTTTGATAAATTATTTCATGAAGAAATGGATGTATTATCAAAAATACCTATAATAGATAAAGTTGTAGAAGAAGGGTTGTTAGAAGAAGAAGAAAATCCACTAAATAAAAAAAGAAAATGTGGAGATGAAGAACCTGAGGATATTAGGGATTATACGAATATAGAACCGTCTGTAGATATTATTTCATTAATACCCATAGAAAGTATTATTGGATATTTCTCTAGTATTTCCAAAAATCCATTAATGTTAAAAATATTAGGTTTAGAACCAGAAATGGATTCATCTTATAAGATAGAACCATCGGAAACATTTAAATCTGACTCTTCTATTATTGCCACAAATACACAAACTGTGACTAATCAAGAAATTGTTGGGAATTGTTGGGCATGGGCATATTCAAGAATATTTAACAAGTATACTCAAGTTGTAAATACAATAGTTTGTCAAGAATTAGGTATTCCTATACCGAAAACATTAGAAATGACAATAACTGATAATAAAATGTATAAACACTTGTCATTTAAATTTTTAAACATGACATATATTATAGGAAAGGTTGAAATTATTAGAGATCCAACCACACGTCTAAATAGACAGGTCGTTAAACGTGGGTGTATAGATAAACCCTGTAGAGAAACATTTAATGATATTAAAACAGAAATTGAGTTATATCATGTTACTAAAGGTTTAAAACGCTATAAAGATAGAATTCAAGAAGATACTATTTATTTTATGAATAGATTAGTAAATGTAATGTTTCATATAATATCATTTGATTCTATTTGTTTCAAATCTGAAGCTATAAGAACAGGTTGTAATCTTACAGTAGATTCATGTTTAACAAACAGAGCAATATATACAGAGAGAGGAGGTGATTTTGGAAATAAAGTAATGGATACATTTGCAACATTATATTTAACAAAAGTTAGAGATATACCATCCGTAATTAGATATTGTAAAAAGCAGATTGATGTATTTTATGGTGTGAAAACAATCGTAAAACGAGATATGCAAATACCATTGAACTCTTTAGAAACAAATGGATATGTAGATTTATTAACAAAGAGTCGTATAATACAACAAAATATATATGGTCATTTTCTACCACGATTAGAAGGGAGTTTAATGATACTTACTAAATATTCATTAAGAGATATAACAAACCCAGCATTACCATTTATATTAACTGCATCAGGAAATTATGATTTTTCATCTTCTATTGAAGGTTGGAGTCTAAGTATTTCAGGAGTACGTCAAACTTATTATAGACCTGACCCACCTTTTCCTGTACCATATACACGTATAACATCCAAAACACGTGGACGTAAAAATTACAGTATAACTGAATTAATAGAACTTATTAAAGTATTATTACTGCATAACATATATATAGAACTGACGTGTGAGTTAGATATGGGAATTTTTCGTTGGGCAGGGATAAGCTTTGGAGGAATGACACATCCAATGCATGCTCTAGTTTTTACAAAATATTCGCGTGTCACTGGGTTGTATGATATTGAAAATTCGTGGGGTCGTCGTAATCATATAACGCAAATGACAGAAGCAGATTTAATAACATTATTTGAAACACGTAATGCAAATATATCATTTATATATCCAAGTAGTGAGATTGATATAGATGACTTAATTCTTGGGAATACAAATATATGGCCAGTACGTGTAATTGTACGCTAAAGATAAATGTTATTTAACAAATTATTCATATATTTAAATATATATGAATAATATGAAGATTAAATCAAAAAAAAATATAAGAGGTGGTGGTGGTACAATGCCATCACGACTAAATTATAATAAAGATATTCATTCTCTACAACAAACAAAAAAAGGAAAAAAGAAACAAACAAAAAGAAAAAGTATTCATGGTAAAAAATATACAATTATAGAAACTGATAAAATAATGAAATTATGTCAACTTATTCAAACTGAAATGAATGATGATATTACTAATATATTTTATTATCAATTACAACGATTATTATTAAAATTGCATGAAACTCATCATTTGTATGAAACTGGGAAATTAAACATGTATAAGAATACTCATATACAAAAATATCATTTAGAAAAATTGGATATTCATTCCATAAATAAAATTCTAAAAAAAAATGGAATTATTTTAAATAATATTATTCTTCAAGATAAAGATGATATACCTTTTGTATTATCAAAAACATCACAATATAAATTTATGTTAGGTTCTAAAATTTTTCGTAAAGTTTCTTGTGATTTAAATCATATTTCTAGAGAAATAGTAGATGTTGATTTTGATTTTTATTTATTAACGAATATATTGGGTGATGTAATTGAATATATTCCTCCTGATTGTATTCCACAATATGTATTGGTTGATGATGAAAATAATAAAACAATTATATCAAATATTCAAAGTATAAAACCGTTTAAATTAATTACTAGTTTTGGAGAGATTCCAGAAAATAAATTAATTTATGAAATTCCACCCATATTTAAAAAAAGTGATAATATAATAAAAATAGAAGAATCAGTATTATTTCCATCTTATTATACAGATGGTGTGAATCAAATACCAATACCACACGGAAGTAAATTAATGTATAGATATGAAGACAAGGTTGGATTTCTTGAATTATATATAAAAGGCAATAATGTATTAATTAATGAAATGCCGTTTATAAGTGAAATAGATTTAAATAAATTTTTTGGGACACCCATGTTACTGAGAGTAGATGGTAGTGTGTTTAATAGAAATAAATATAAATTAGATTATACTTCTTATTCTAAAGCAATTACAGTGAATGACTCAAATGGAAATACTATATTTTATATACCAATTACTGACCCAAATATTCACGAATATGAGATTACATTTATGAATATATTTACAGGAGATATTAGAACAGTGAATGCAAAAGATTATATAGAATTTTATACAGAATTAAAAGATTCAATAAATGACAAGTACATAATAGGAATTACATTTCGTGGTAGAAATATATATTGTAAAGAACACGTTTATTCGATACAATATGATAAAAAACATCAACCAGATTTGGATTCAAGAATAACAGTGACTATACCAGAAACACATTTATTAAAATATAATGGTAAAGAATATGTGATTCCAGAATTGGTTTATAATATAGTATCTGCATTAATTCGTGTAATGAAAAATACAAGTGAATTAAAACCAAAATCAACATTATCTAAAAGTCAAGTAACTACGATATTAGATAAATTAATTAGTAATGATAATAGTCATGTTTTAAAAGGTGGTATGGATCGTATTCTAGGGTCTAAACCAAAACGTCCAAGAGGAGTAGAAGAAGAAGATATAATTGTTGCAGTAGAAGAAGAAAATCCCAAAGCATCTCAATCTCCAAGAAAAGGTGTAGTAACAGTTGGTATAGAGTGTACTGATATAAGTGAAGAAACAGATGGTCTAAAATTAGCACATAAAATTAGTAAAATAAGTGAAGTAGTAGAATTATGTATACCACCAGTTCCTTTACTTCCAATTGTTTCGCCATTAAAAACAACTAATTCAGTTCAAGTAAAATCAATTACATACTCACAAAATTCAGTAGGTTGTTGTTGGATATGGTCTACACTAAGACTTTATTTTAATGAAGTAATTCAAAATATTTATAAAATATATGAAATAAATAAAAGTAGAGATCAAGAATATACATTACCTCATGAATTATTAATATTATTATTTATACCACCTGCTGATTTATTAGAATACATATCAAGTCAAATGTTATCAACTGACTATTTTGTTGGAAGACTAGAAGGAGATATTCCAAGTGCAACTGATTTGAATATGGATGAATTAAAAATAATTATTAAAGAAAAAATGATTGAATTTTATGTGAGTAAAGGATGGAGCATAGATGATGAAAGTGATGTATATCCAGAAATAATGATTAATCCAGAAACAGGTGAAGAAGTAACACCAACAGAAGATGATCCATCTATCATTATTGGAATGGGATTTATTGATAAATGTGTAGATTATTTTTTTACGAGATTTGTTTTTTATATATGTTTTCATTTTTTATTAGATTCAATTATGCCTCATATTGCAAATACATCAAGAATTCCATTTATTCGTGAGATGAGTGGTAATGTAAATTATAGACTAAGAGGAGGAGGTTTTGATAATGATATAGTTATATTACTTACAAATCAATTATTTGTTGAAAAAATATCTATACATGATATTTTAATATATTGGACAGATAATATGAAAACTAGATATGTATTATCAAGTAACGATTTATCAGTATATAATATTATGGTTCAACCAATAGATAAATTAAGTAGAAATGGATATTTTGGTTACTTGTCGGTTATGTTTGATAAATTAAAAGAACAAGAACAAATAGGATCTATTTTATTATCAGGAAGGGTAATAAGTATTCATCCACCAAGAAAACCCAATTCTTGGCGTATATATTATAATTTGGTGAGTAAATATATAAAAGTGGTAGGGTTAGAAGAGGTGAAAGATATAATAAAGCAGGTTGGTAAAAGTGGTAAATATGCAGCAATATCAATGGATTTATCAGTAGACACACCTGAAAAAAAAAAGACAACATTAAAAATTTTACCATTTTTAGCTACAAGACAAACAATGAGACGTCATTCAATGATATTTGGTGGTTATGATGAATTAACTGACCAAGTTACTATTGTAAATAGTTGGGGTAATAAAAATCAATATAATTTAATATCTATAAATGATTTAATGGAATATATGTTAGTTGCAGAGGTTTATTTTACTTTTATTTCTAGTAGAGAAATAGATGAAATAGTAGAAAGTGGATTGTTTATTTAATAATAATATTATTTATTTATATATGTCTATTATTTTACCATATTATTTACATGATGATGAAGATGATATGGAATCACCCCAATCTGACGATTACATTGATCCACACAATGAGCTTTTAACAGTAAAGACTAAAATTACAAAAAAAACGCCTGGAATATTAGATGTTCATGAAAAAACAAATATTTCACCAACGTATATTGGCGTAGATCAAGAAATAATTGGTAATTGTGGAATGTGGGCATCTAGTAATATATTATTGAATTTTATAAATTATTCAATATTTTATTATAATAAGTATAACCGCAAAACAAAACAATATTTAAAATTACCACTTGACATTATTAATAAAATACAATTTATTTTTACAAGTACATTTATTCTTGGTATAATAGATAATGAAATGAATTTAAAAAATGGATATAATTTTTTAGATGAAACTTTATGTGATTTAAGATATATAAGAGAGATAAAAGAAACAGACGTTAAAACATATCATATTATTATACATGTTTTTATAATTTATTTCTTTTGTATTATAGTTCTAGATGATATAGTTAGAATTAAGGTACGCAATTATCCTTTTAATTTATATCATAGAGAAAAATATAAAAGAGAACTCTCATATAGAGAAGGGTTGAGTGATACAAGGGACTTGGCAACTCTACCTAATTTTGATGATAGAGGAGCAAATATGGATGATTATTTATATTTTTTTAATATGCTATATATAGAACATAAATTACCATCTCAACTCATTGAGGATGTAAAAAGAAAGCTTTCTAGGCAGAGAAAAGAGACTAATTTGGAATATATACCTATTGAATTTATATCATATCTAGATAAATTATTTAAAGACTTAAATGAAGGCTCTCATTTATCAGGTATACCTATATATGTATATAAAGAAAGAACTGGTTGGAATGTAACTAAGGGAGACAAAGTTATATTAAAATATAACACTCAACAACTATTAAACATGTTAAAAAAAATATTAGAACTTGGGATATATATAAGTATTGGTGTTAACATAAGTGAAAAATCTAAGTTTACAATAATGTTTCCTGATTCAAGTAGTTATACGTGTAGGAGTTGTGATCATGCAATGGTTATTAAACAATATTTGAATGGAAAATTATATGTAGAAAATTCTTATGGTGAAAGTTATAAAATAATAGAATTAACTGATGAAGACTTTATGAAAGAA